>Ga0302319_10003596_pt1 | contig 32236 bp, 26 predicted proteins | sample Bog_T0_2_FD_203319 | JGI IMG/M metagenome (GOLD analysis project Ga0302319, IMG submission 203319) | Peat permafrost microbial communities from Stordalen Mire near Abisko, Sweden - Bog_T0_2 | ecosystem: Environmental > Terrestrial > Soil > Wetlands > Peat | place: Sweden: Abisko, Stordalen Mire... | reverse complement strand
CTCGTGGACCGCTGGATCGAGATGGCCACCGAACTATCCAACCTCCGCATGGCCAACAAGCACACCTGATTCCAGCAGAGAACTTGGCACTGTCCAGCTTGAAAGTGGATCCCGCTTTTGTCCCGGCAAAGCAAAACTTAGGCATTACGTTATTTGCCCTCGGGCGATATACAGAGGCTGAGAATCAATTCAAGAGTCTTCAAGGTCAATCTGGACGATCGGGTGCGGTTGCCAATCTTTTCCTTGGGATGATTGCCGAGAAGAGATCTGACTGCAAGGTGGCGGTCCTCGAATTGGAGAGTGCTGGCGCGCTCCTGTATCAGTATCCAGATGCCGCACTCTCGTTCGGAAAATGCGAATATCAAATCGGAAACCAGCTGAGCGCGGTTCAGGCTCTCTCGGCGTTCGATCAAATCCCTGGCAAGTCCTCCTCGCAATACGAGCAAGCTGCTGATCTCTACTCGCGCCTGGGCCAGGATAAGCAGGCGCTTGAAGAGTTGGCCAAGGCGGGAGCGGGGAAAGACCAGGCCCCCGGCATCGAGCAGAAGCGCGCCCAGCTCTTGGAGAAGACCGGACAGTTGGACGAAGCGCAGAGAGCTTGGGGAGCGGTTATAGCTGCAGAGCCAAGCGCCGATGCCCTGCTAAATCTCGCCCGAGTAGCACAGGATCGCGGAGCCCTCGATGTGGCAATGAAGTCGCTGCAGCGTGCAGCTGAGATCGAGCCCGAACGAGAAGACAGCTATTTGGAGTTCAGCTCGATATGTTCCGACCACGGAAACGATTCTTTGGCTCTCAAGACCGCTGAAATCGGGCTGAGCCATATTCCTAATTCCTACCGGCTTACGGTTCAGAAGGGCGCCGCCCTCGAGAAGCTCGGACACTTGAACGATGCGGAAGACACGCTGAGAAAAGCCATGAGCATGCAGAATGACAACAGCATTGCTCTGTTGAGCCTCGCCGTCGTCCAGGCACACAGCGGAAGGACGGATGAAGCGGAGCAGACACTCGCGACTGCGATTCGCCGATTTCCTGACAACTACTACATGTACTACTTCCGCGGCAGGCTTCTGTCGCAGTTTGCCGGAACAGATTCAAGCAAGTCTGAACTGAGAGAAGGTGCCATGCGTTCGCTGGAGGAGTCGATTCGGCTGAATCCGTCCTATGCAGATTCCTACTACCAGCTCTCCGAGCTCTACTTGCCAACCGAATCTAGCCTCTCCGAGCAAGCGCTTCAAAAGTGCCTGCAGCTCAATCCGAGCCACCTTCCTGCGCAGTACTCACTCGCTCGCCTTTATCTTCGCACCGGAAGAAAGGAACAAGGGCAAGCTTTGCTTGCGAGCTTCAAGACACAACAACGCTCAGAAGAGCTGCAACAAGAGAAGCAACTCCGCATCGACATTGCACAGAAGTAACTCCATTGAATCGCTGCAATGTACAACGGCCAGTTCAACCATTTCAAACAGGAGGCAAGACCATGATCCATTCAAACAGACCCGGACCGGCAGCTCTCTTTGCGGCTCTCTGTGTCCTGGTGCTTGTCCTGACCGCGCCCCACGCATTCGCTCAATTCAGCAGCGGATTTACGGGCAATGTTTCCGACCAAACCGGAGCGGCTCTTGTCGGCGCGAAGATTACCGCGACCAATGAGGCCACGCTCGTCTCTAAGGTGGCCATCAGCAACACAAGCGGAAATTTCAACATCCCGTCATTGCCCGGCGGTACCTATGCGATCGAAGTCAGCGCGGCCGGCTTTAAAGCCTGGAAGCAGGCCGGAGTGCAACTGGAATCGAACGAGACAAAGACGCTGCATCCTACACTTGTTCTGCCCACGCAGACGGCTTCAGTCGAAGTTTCGGGAGCCGTTGCGTCGATCGAGACGGACAAGAGTGACACTTCACGAGAGATTAACCAGGAGACGGTCAGTACTGCTCCGCTCGTCGGAAGAAACGTTTACACCAGCGTAATTGAGCTTGCCCCAGGCATAACCGGATCGGGGCTCCCAAGTGGAGGAGCGCTTGGTTCGGGCTCGGCAAACAACGACAGCTTCGAGCAGGAAGCCGGCTACCAGATCAACGCTGCCGGCCAACGCCAGGAGAACAACGAATACGACGTTGATGGGTCGGGATTGAACAGCGCCTCTCGCGATGGCGTCGTAAATCTTTCGCCGGAGCCGGACTTCATTCAGGCAATCCGAGTGAATGGCGCAACCTTTGATGCGTCCAAGGGGCGATACAGCGGAGCTTACGTCCAGGTGTTCACCAAGCCGGGGACAAACAGCTTTCACGGCACCGCGTCAGAGTACTTCACCAACAACGTGCTGACCGCGCGAACCGAATTCCAATACTGCGCGCCAGGGGCAACGGGCTGCACTGCCATTCCTGCATTCAGCAGAAACGAGTATGGCGGTACCTTCGGCGGTCCTGTCATCAAGGACAAGCTATTCTTCTTTGGGGGCTTCTTCGGGCTGACTGCGTCCAATTCAACCACGGATACGGCAACTGTCGAGACACCGCAGTTTGTACAATTCGTTCAGCAGACCTTTCCGAACAATCTCGCCAATGATTTCTTTCAGCAGGCTCCGCCTTCGACCACTCCCACCGCCAATTTACTTACGCCAGCACAGGTTGAAGCAGCCAATCCCGGCTTCTTCCCTACAACTGCGTTTCCCGCGACTCTTCCGGTAGAGGGTTCGGTTGTTATCCCGTTGAATCTGCCGCATGACGCTTACCAATGGCACATCCGAACGGACTACGACATGAATCGGTCGAAGGACCGCATCTTTTTCAATTTCTTCAGAACTCATGAGACCGAGGTGCAGAACGATCCACGACCCATCTATCGTGTCACCCTACCCAACGCCGGTCTCTACGCCAAGGTTGACTGGACACACGCATTTTCCAACACTCTGCTCAACGAAGCCGGAACGACGCTGGTTCGCGCCGTGGGCTCCAATCCGGGGACATCAAACAACAAGGATTTGCCCGATGTCAATATTTCGGGCTTTGCGGGTTATAGCCAGTGGGGCGCGGCCGATTGGGTTCATGAGAACTTCAACTGGCACGATGTGCTGGACTGGACACACGGAAAACACACCATCAGCACAGGCGTTGATATCGATCGTCACCATGATGACGACAACTTCACGGTAGCAGTGGACAGACCGACCTTCGGGTTCGGGAACCTGCTCGATTTTGCCCAGGACGGCGTGTTCTCGCAAAGCGGGCCGGGCATAGACGTGAGTACCGGCTTGCTGGCGAAAGATCTCTACCAGGTGCTCCGCTGGGTATACGCCGGAACCTATGTCCAGGATGACTGGAAGGTGACCTCGCGCCTGACTTTGAATGCCGGCCTGCGTTACGACTACTTTGGGCATTGGGGAACCTACTACGACTCGCGTACCCCATTTCCCCTCTTTACTCCTGGGGCAGGAAGTGATTTTGCCGCGCAGGTTACCAGCGGCGTCATGTCTCTCCGGGGCGGGAATCATGCGTATGTGGCAAACAACCGGCCGCAAGGGGTCGGCCCACGTTTCGGTTTTGGGTGGGACGTCTTTGGGAACGGAAAGATGGCTGTGAGAGGAGGCTACGGCCTTTTCTACAACAACGTCGCGGATGGCTCGTGGTCCTTCCCCTCGCGGTCCAATCCGCCGACATGGGCCAATCCTTCCTTCAGCCTTACGAGCAGTTCGCACCCATTCACTTATGCGCTGGGAAGCGCGGATGGGAGCGTCTTTCCCGTTCCGGATATTCCGTATCAAACAACTCCCGCGGGAGGGATCGTAGGGCTTCCCGTTCTCACCTCCGGCGTGCAATCGCAGATTAGTCAACCGCGAACGCAAGTTTGGATGCTTGCCATACAAAAAGACTTGGGCCGGAACCTCGTCGTGGAAGCCGACTACAACGGGTCAGTGAGTAGCAACGTGTTTATCCAGACCGACGTCAATCGGTTCCCGGATGATTTGATCATGAACAAAGGTCAGCAGACCCGCTTGAATTCGAACTTCGGTCCCATCATTTTTGGCAGGACGATTACGCCCGCTGCGGGTAACTATGGCTCGTTCATGGTGACCAAACGGATGAGCCACTCATGGGAACTCAGAGGAATCTACACCATTGGAAAAGCGACCGACGATATCAGCAGCAACGACAATGGAACGAATAATGGAGAGGCCATCTTCAACCCACTCGACGTCGCATCTCAGCATGGGCTGTCCGACTTCGATGTTTCAAGACGGTTCACCGCCGACAGCATTGTAAAGGTTCCCGATCTCTTCAAGAGCGGCCTGGGCAATGCCCTGCTAGGGGGATGGAGAATGTCCAACATCATCGTTCTTCAAAGCGGAACTCCCTTTACCGTGTATACCAGCGCAGCATTCAATCCGATTCTGGATTCAAGTGGGAATGTGATTGGGCTGCAGCCTGGAAGCGGTGACTTTAACGCAGATGGGTATGATTATGACGTTCCCAATAAACCACCTGCAGGCACGGTAGGAACTGGTAATCGGAGCGATTTTCTAAAAGGCATCGCTCCTGTTTCAGCATTCCCAATTCCGGCTCTCGGGATCCAAGGAAATGGGGGCCGGAATACCTACATCGGCCCTGGACTTGCAAATGTCAATTCGCAGTTCGCAAAGGAGTTCCACATCGAGCGGTTCGCAATCGAGGTGCGCGGGGATTTCTTCGACATCTTTAATCGCGTGAATCTCGCCACCCCGGTCAGCGATCTATCGAGTGGGCAATTCGGGCAATCCACCAGCCAGAATCTTCCCAGAGGTGAACAATTCGGCATTCACTTCAGCTTCTAAAGGAGTGCGCTTTTCGCAGGTGCGTTTCTCAGACGATAAACGCGCCTGCGAGACTCCTTTGCGAGATTAATCTCCCTTGGGGAGAGGGGAATCCGATTGGGTAACCAACTTCCCGTTCCTCCAGACAATGAACGCTGGCGTTGAATGATGGGAGTCGATAATCCGGATGAACACTTTTTGGTTTTGTATTGTCCGAAGCGTGATCGCAAGTCAGACTCCCAGAGACTGCTAGACTGCCGGGGCGGCATTCTTTCGCGCTGCTGCAAGGTTGAAACGTCACCCGGGTTAAAGACGAGATTGACGAGATGGTTTTGAGATTGCGTCCCTCCGGCTTAGGAAGAAATTGAAATCTTTCAAGCATGGGTACACTTTATGGAACTATTAGCAGAAAGACCCTCTCTCCGTTTTGCGACGCAAGGAAAAGCCGATGCCCAACATGAAAGATATCGCCAGGATTGCAGGCGTCTCGCTTGGTACGGTGTCACACGTGCTCAACGATTCTGCTGGAGTTCGGGAGCCGTTGCGACAACGCGTGCTCCTGGCAGTCCAGGCTGCCGGCTATCAGCCTAGCCAACTTGCACGTGCTCTTCGGCGCGACAAAACCAATATGATAGGAATGATTATCCCGGACATAACAAACCCGTTCTTTCCGGCCGTAGTGCGAGGCGCTGAAGACGTTGCATTTTCCAACGGATATCGCCTGATTCTTTGTAACACAGACAATGACCACTCCAAGGAACTGGTTCATCTGAATGAGTTGCGGACCTATCTTCCCGCGGGCCTAATCGTGATCCCGTCCAACTTCAGTGATCTGACAGCTCAGGCAGAATCATATCGACGGGCGGGCACGGGAGTGGTTTGCATAGACCGCCTTCCCAAAAACTGGAGCGGGGACAGTGTCACGGCCGATAACGAAGCGGGAGCTTACCATGCGACTCGTTGTCTAATTCAAATGGGACATACCAAACTCGCGGCTATCGCAGGACCCCTGCATCTGACGAATGCGAAGGACCGGCTCGCCGGTTTTAAGCGCGCACTTCGCGAGGCCAAGCTGCATATCGCTCCCGAGTACGTCCAGGAAACGACTTTCAATAAACAGGGCGGCTATTCAAAGACAAACATTCTACTGCGACTGATTCCCCGTCCGACCGCAATTTTCGCGGGAAACGACCTGATTGCGCTCGGAGCTCTACTGGCCATTCGCGATGCAGGACTTCGTTGCCCGCAAGACTTGTCCGTCATGGGATTCGATGATCTTGATCTCGCCGACACGACAAATCCCTCGCTTTCCTCTGTCTCGCATTCAGGCTATCAACTCGGCACATCGGCTGCCCGGATTTTACTCGACCGGCTTGAGGGCGATAAGAGCCCTGCAAAGCACCTCATTCTCGAAACCTCTCTGAAACTTCGCAACTCGACCGGGGCTCCGCCCACCGATGCTAGACCAAACCCCGCGGTCAACCCCAGGGGCGCTACAAAACCAAAGCGACAACGGGCAGCCCGATGAAGGCCAGATTCATCGCATCCCGCGCATGGACCTGTTTTCAAGGAGATTAGCGATCGATTTATGAAGCCGCAGCGAACAGTTTGATTGATTTTGATCTTTCTCTGTGCCAATCTCCTGTTGGGTGTCCCATTACCGCAATCTGGCGCGCTAGAGAACAGCCAGTGCTCCTGCTGCTATGGCCCAGTGCGGTCTGCCAAACAAGCCGATTAAGCCTTCCAACTGGCGCCCTCAATATGGCGCGACAACACCGCGGCTCGTATTGGCGGGATTCGATGAATACGACAGCCACGAGCCCATCGTCGGAATGTGGCATGTGGTCTTTACCGCGCAAACCCAGAACGGAGAGAGCATTCTTCTTCTCCCAGGGAGACCCAGCCGACACTGTTTATTATCTGCAGAATGGTCGCGCAAAGCTCACTGTCGTCTCCAAGAGGGGCAAAGAAGCCACGGTCACGACGCTTGCCTCCGGGGACTTCTTTGGCGAGGAATCGATGGCCGGGGGAGAGACGATTCGGATGCCCGGGCGTGAAGATAACGCTCGCCTGGCACAGGGTTCCGGGTGCCAGCACGGTGCCGGAAGCGCATTCGTTCAGCGCGCTGGGGTCGAGACTAAAGCCCGCGCCTGACAGCGTAAACCCGGAGATCGTCAGCGGCTGGTCGCCCCCGTTGTATACGCTGGCGGTGGAATCCGTTTTCGAGGAACCGGCGGTGACTTCGCCAAAATCGACGGTTTCCGTCTGCGATCGGTCGTAGATGTCGAGATTGAGGTAGTTCGATACATAAACCGTTCCGTCGGACCCAAGAGACATGCCCAGCGGGGAGCTCCTGCCGAAAGAAGCGATCGGAGTGGAATAATCGGACGCCGGCAATTCCGCCACGCCGTCCGTTGGGTTATAGCGGGTCGCGTACAGTGTGTCGGCCGCGTCCACGGCTAATCCTTCGCTCGCTCCCACCGTGTTTACCTGGGTCTGTACGCCGGCGGGGGTGATCTTGTTGATCTCATAGCCACCGACAAAAAAATCTCCGGCTCTGTCGACAGCTGCGGTGAAAGGCTGGCTGTTGTGATTTCCCCCTATGTGAATGACTGTAATGCCTTACCCACTAGTCGGTAATATAGGCGACACTTGGAGTTTTAAAAAAGGCTCTGACCAAGTGGGGCATTTTCTTGATCGCGGCCAATTGCATTTCGATCTTCTCATTTAGCTTTTCGCCTTTGCGTAGCGGCGTTCTGGCAACGCCTGTCCGTTTTACGTGGCTCCAGACCAGTTCATCCGGATTTAGCTCCGGTGCGTAACCGGGCAGAAAGTGTAGAATCAACCGCCCTTCGGTCGAGGCCATATACTCCTTTACGAGCTTGGTTTTGTGGACCGGGAGGCCATCCACCACCAGGTGTACGGGCTTGGTTCGGTGGCGCATCATCCGCTTGAGTAATTTGACGAAGAGTTGTGCGTTAAGGCCACCCTGATACGTCGAGTACCAGAAGGCGCCCTTCGAGTTAACCGCAGATGTGGCGCTGATCGACTGCCGTTGGCCAAGCCGCGCTATCACCGGTGTCTCGCCCTTCTTGCCCCAGGTTTTGCCATGCACGGTGTCGGCACGGAAGCCGGATTCATCCCAGAAATACACCTCACCGCCAACAGCTTTCGCCGCACTGGCTATGGATGGAAAAGTCTCACGCTTCCATCGTTCAATCGCTTCAGGATTGCGTTGATAAGCTCGTTCAAGAGGTTTCTGCGGTGTGAGTCCAAGTTTGGCGAGCAATTCGCCAACCGCTGTAAGGCCGAGTTTTACAGCAAACTTCTGCTCGATCAGGCTGGCGATCATGGCCCGTGTCCACAGACCGAAATCCAAACCATACTGGCGTGGATCTTTGCCGTTGACCCAGGCAAATACTCGCTTCTCCTGGCGCGGCGTCAACAAGCGCGGACGACCAGTCGCTGGCCGTGAACGCAAAGCCTTCAACCCCTTGCCCGGACTGGAGGCCACAGCGAGCCACTTGTAGATCGTGGTGCGGTTGAATCCGTAAGAAGAGATCACGGAAGATGCGCTTTCCCCTTCTCGAACTCGCTCAACCGCCATCAGGCGTATTGATTCCAGCGTCCCGTGATCGAAACTGCGCCCATCTCGTTGCATACCTCATGATACGAAATAGCTGCTTCGATTACTACAATATTGTCGCCTTACTTATCGACTAGTGAGTAACATACAGCAGGCTTTGGACGGTTCCACTGTGCTCACTCTCCTTCCCCCCGTTGAGGATCCCTCTCGCATCAACTTCATTCGCGATGGCGAAATGTGGTCGCGGAAGAAGTGACTGAAATCATGGGAAGCAATTCCAGGCGAATCTTCTCTGAATCGCGGCGACGCCTACAGCGAGATGCTGCACAATCCACCTAGCGCGAATCCTCAATCCAGCCAACTCTTAACCGTCAAGCCATCGGGACTTCTGTTCAATATCTCGCCCGAATGGAATTTTAGCGAGGCACACCTACCTTCCTTTTCTCGTTTCGGTTAACTTTTGACCGACGCCACGTTCCGATCACTTCTTATCTTTGCTGAGAGCCACCGTTGCCACAATGCCGGCCGATGCAACAATGCCGACAACGGCGGCCAGTGCGACTACGCCAACAAGCGCCACGGAATTCGATCCCCCAGACAGGATGGTCGAGATGGACGAAGGCGGTGCCGGGGCCGGGATTGGCGGGGGAATCGGTGGTGGCAAAATCGGGAAGTCAAACCCTGAAGATCCATGCGTGCCGGTGCTGCCGGTGGTGGGGTGGGTGGTGCCGGTACTCCCTGTGCTCCCTGTACCACTGGACGGAGGAGCGGCCTTCAATGCGGCCAGAAGCGCAACTCCGTTCGGACTCCCGAGTCCGGTCACCGCGTCCCAGCCGGGGCCGGCGCTGTAGGGTCCGCCTTTTCCCTGGCTGTCGTTGTTCCCTGAAGTGATGTCGCGCAGCACCTTGCTGGCGATGGCGCTGGGGTAGAGAAAAGTATCCAAAAATCCCACCGGCTTGCCCAAGCCTTGCCCGAGGCAGGCGGAAAGTCCCGCCCACAAGGGTGCGACGGCACTGGTGCCGCCTGCGGTCTGGGGGGCACCCTTCACGAGGATGTTGTACCCCGTATCAGGATCGGCGTCACCGCATACATCCGGAACTCCGCGTCCGCCTGTTTTTGAGCCACCGGGAATTGACGGGATGGTGGTAGCCGACTGAAATGCTGGCTTTGCAAATACCTGGCTCACGCCTCCGCCCGACCCGCTCCATGCGACCTCGCTCGAAATTGAACTGCCGGAACCGGTCAGAGTGGTGCCTCCGCATCCCACCGCATGAGGGGAGGAGGACGGGAAGTCCACATTCAGAGCAACGCTTCCATCAAATGAGCCGTCGTCTCCGGATGCGACAAATACCGGGATCTTGATGTTCGCCGCATCTTGCAGGGCCGCATCAATCGAGGTTGTTGCCTGGCTGCTGTAGCCTGCCGGATTCCCATTCGGGAGCGTGGTGGGCTGCTCGGGGCCGCCCCAACTGATCGAAACAGCCACTGGCGCAGGCTTGGCATGAATGGCGGCGTTGATCCCATTCAGGAAACTCTGATCCGTGTTCTGGCAAAAATAGACGATCTGCTTTGCTGCCGGAGCAACTGCGCCGGCAACCTGGATATCGAGGGCTACCTCGCCATCGGCATTCAGTTTCGGAAATTGCGGAAGATGTTTGTTGATCGCATTGGTTTGGCCGTCAAGCAGCACCGCGGTGACGGTAGGGACCGGAAGCCCCAGGCCCTTGAAATAGGTACTTATGTCCGACTGAATGAAGCCGCCGTCCAGTTCAATGATGGCAATGGTTTGTCCGGAGCCATTCAGGTTGGGCGGGAAGTTGTATAACTGCGCCACTTGAACGGGCGACATGCCCTCGCCTGCAGCCTCAGGTCCCACGCCGGGATCGCGTTGGCGAATATGAGGTTTTGCCACAGGGCGATTGTCCAGACCGAGAACCGCTACGATCCTTCCATCCAGCTCGGCCGGAATGGAAATCGAGCCCTCGCGGACGCGGTGAATCCCGTCATTGATCCGCACACTGCTCAGGCTCACCCCGAATGCCTGGCCAAGATCGCCCACCGTGCCGTGTAGCTCGATTGTTCTTGTGGCTGCGTTCTCGTTGCGCGGCTCCAGGTTAAACTGCGCCGCGAACGCGCGCACGGCGAGAATGTCGTTGGCGCTTGCGCCGTGTGCGGAAAAGTAATCCTGCGGGTCGTCGTACCGGGTATCCGGGCCGATGGGGAGCGGCTCTGCCTTGCGGCGGACAACCACGGTTACATAGATTTGCTCCAAGGTATTGGCCGGGCCGAGATACTCGCCCGCCTGAACCGGTTCCTTATTGCTGCCTGCCAAAATGACTCTTGAAGTAGACATTTGCCTCCTTACATTGAGACCACTGAGTGAAGTGTTTCATTCGCCGGGAGAATCTCGGATTGAACTTCAGCTTTGAAGCTCAAACGCAACGAGCAATGGGGTCGGTTGGGAAGTCCACCGTGAATTGGGGATAAATGCCTCTGTGGACTCCCGGATACGTCAGGCTCAGCTTGGAAAGCGCGAGGGGATTCGGTTCATTCGACGCATGAAAGCTCGAGTCGCCCCACCTGCACACATCAGCGTTGCCTGGTGGGTACCAGAGCCGAATAATCAAAGCTGGTCGGTCACACGATTAATTCTCAAATCAGAGTGGACTGAACCATACCAAAATGCATGGGGCTTGTCCACACGAAAAAAGTAACCGGTTTGTTTCTTAAATAGTACCTAGCCATCGCTGCTTTGTATGAATAACTCAAGAATAAGTGGAGACCGCCTTAAGGAAGTTCTGCTTCAGTTCGAGAGCATCACCAGCGTTCTCTCATGGGCTAAAGCCCGCCCTCATTTTGCTGCACTTCCGGCACGACTGAAGTCGAGCCCTTTCAAAGCATCGACTCATTCAGAGGTCCCTTTACCGGCCGGAGGCAGGAATCACTAAATGGAGTGCCCTCGGCATGTTTGAGTTGACACTCGCATGACACGGCTCGATAATCGGTGCAGATTTCACGGTCCCGCACTTCGATCGGAGAATGACCAATTTCTCGGCTATCCTCCTTGGCGTGGATGGAGTGGCATCATGAAGAAGAAGGGCGCTCGCAATAATGTATCATCGAACCTCTCCGGACTTGATCAGGAATCCGAGACTACATTCTTGTTGCAGCTGGAGGATGCCTGGGTTGCCGACCGCCTCTCGGGTAACTCGGAATCGACAATGCAATTGGTCGACATTGAGTATCAAGGCGGAAATTCCACCGGGGTCTCGCAAACAAGAGCTGACTTCATCAAGTCGGCAGAGTCCGCCGCCAGGGCATTGGTGCGTCACGCCCAGTCGGATCGAGCGATTAAATTTCGCGGTAATATTGCCATCTCAACCGGGACTGTGACCTTGTATTTCGACGCGGGAGAACACACATTTCTGTATCTTCGCGTGTATGACAAGGCCGATGGCGGATGGCGCTTGATCGCTTCGCAATCCACACCTAAGTTAATGCAGTCAAGTTAGAGTTGTGCGAACCGCAATGGATGGTTGAGCTTAGGCTCCGATACTGGAGCAGATACACTGGGCGCCAACAAGAATCTGAAGCGGGAGTGTCGGCTCATGTCAAAGCTCGTCGTTTGTGCAGCGACTCCAACAAGCGGGGTCAGGCATCGTTACCTCCTCATGCGGCAGGTAAAGATGTTTGCCGAGCAGTCCGGCCACTCTGTCTGCATGCTTTGGGGCGTCACCGGCGGCGTCTCCCAATGCAGGCATGAAGAGCTGTTTGCGCCAGTACCCGGAATTCAACTGGAGAATGTCAGCGCCGAAAGCCTGGAGGAAATCGCCAATTCTGTCGCTTCGGGCGCAAGAGTCAGGTACAAAGGCGAGTTTCTCAACGTTTATCGGCCTGGAACTTCGCCGCGGGACAGGTTCTTTTCCTGGGACCTGGATGGCTCGGGAGCCCTGGCAAAGTTGCATCCGCGCGCCATGCCATCTCTGGTGGCCAAGCCCTGCGCGGCTCTCCAGGTGCAACTGGATGAGTATGTGAAGAGAAATGGCATCAACGACCGGCTCGGCATTCGCGTCCGCGTGGATGAACTGTGGCATCAAAAGCGAAAACCGCACAGGAGCCAGCCGGAACTGGACGCGGTCTTGAGATCGTTGCTCCGCATCCCGTGGTACGTGCGGGTTTTCATTGCCACCGATTCGGAATACATTCAGAACACGCTGGTCTCGCACTTTATCGACTCGAGATTCCTGGCCAAGAAATTCGACCTGCGGCACGTCACCGGCCGCTATGTGCACCGCAGCGACAAGCATGCCATGGTCACGTTCCTGAAGGAGGTCTCGTTTCTTTGCGCCTGCCGCAAGGTAATCAATATCGGCGGCTTTCTCAATGACGGATTGGTCCACTCGCGCCTGATTCACGAGCCGTACGACGCGGCCGCTTTCATGCATGCGCAGAGGGTGTAAACCCGCATACGTCGCGCAGTCTCAGGCAGCCATCGTCACGTGCGCACCTTCCTCAAAATGCCGGCCAGTCTTGCAGTCTCGTGTGCCAGGGCGCTGCGCTCCTCCACCGGGATTGAGCGCGTCGCAAGCTGGGCTATGCATGTGGTCAGTTCAACGCTTGAGATCTTCCTGTCGGCCCATACGCGGCGAAAATGCAAGGCCTCTCGATACAAAGCCGCCTGCTTTTCCCGAATACGAATTCGCTCCGCAGACTGGCCTCCGGTGGCTCGGCTATGGCTTAGCGAATCGGCGCGGCGGAGATAGTGGTAGAGCGGCGCATCGACAAACGATACCTTTCCAACAATCAGCAGCAGATTGGTGAGCAGCGTATCGTAATTCATGCGGAACCCGCCGTAGTATCCTCCAATCCGCTCCAGTGACTGTTTACGAAACAGGCCGTGATGGCTGGCGCGATTGATGAATTCGGCAGTCAAATTGGGATCGAAAAGAAACGGTTCCTGTCCTGTTGGTGGATGAGCGGGCTTTGTTCCGGATTGGCGCCTGCTCCATCGGATGGAAGTCTTACTGAGCGCTCCATTCGCATCCTCGCGATATTGCTGCCACGCCGAAAAGGCGAGGTCGGACCCATCGGCAACCAGCGTGGCCAGCAGCGTGGCCGCACGCTCCGGGGAACTCCAGTCGTCGGCGTCCTGAACCAGGAAATAAGGAGTTCTCGAGGCGCCAAGGACAATCTGATGCGCAAAATAAGGTCCGCGGCTCTTTGCAAGGTTGAAGCGCACCAGGCGTGGATCGCGGATGTGCTCCAACTCGCGCCAGGGCGGAACCGGATCGCCATCGTTTACGACGACAACAGTCAGCCTCCTGTGGGTTTGACCCAGCAGACTCTCAACAGCGCGCCGCACATAGCGCGGCGCGCCGAAGTAAGGCACCGATGCCGTCACCTCAAGGTCAGCGGTTGCCACCATTTGCTCCGTGCTCCCGGAGTTGCGGATCAATTCATGGTGCGGCGAGTGGCCAGGCAAGACCGCAGGCGGTTCGTCTCGTATGCCAATTCCTGCTTGTCCCACGCGGTGAGCCGGGCCTGACAGTAGCGGCGAATGGATTCAGTGAGAACCTGGCTGCTGATTTGTCCGCGCAAGTACCGCTGGTATTCGGCAAAGCACTTCTGATAGAGCGCCGCAACCGCCCGTCGTTCCTCGTTGGAGACTGAAGTTCCAAAGCCGGTGGTCAGGGAATGTGTAATTGAGTCCGGTCTGAGCAGCCGGTGATAGAGAGGGGCAGGAGTGTGAGTGACAGTCCCGGTCATGAAGAGGAGGTTCATGAGCAAAGCGTCGAAGTGCAGATGCAGGCCCGCATAGTAGCCTCCAATGCGGCGCAGAAGATCAACGCGGAACAGCCCTGCATGGGGAGCCCGGTATCGATATTCCCTGGTAATGGCTGTGTCGACAAAGCACTCGCCGCAGCGGGGGGAAGGCGGGCACTTTGGGCAGACGGCGCGTCCGGTGTGTTTCCATCGAACGTAGAGGGGCGTCGAGCTTCCGTCCGCGTTCTCACGATGGAATTGCTGGGCTGAGATCGCCACATCGGCATTGCCCGCCGATGCCTGTTTGAGCAACTGCTGCACACGCCTGGGATCGCTCCAGTCATCCTGTTCCTGCACCAGAAACCATGGCGTCTTGATCGCATTGGCCACCACTGCGTTGGCAAAGAAGGGTCCGCCATGGTTTCGCGTAAGGCTGAAGAAAACCACGCGTGGGTCGCGCAACGGCGCGAGCCGGTCCCACGGGGGTTGGGTGTCTCCATCGTTGACTACAATCACCTGAAGTGCACGATGCGTTTGGGCAAGCAGACTACCCACGGCACGGTGGATATAGCGCCTTCCTCCATGGTAGGGAACACAAGCCGTGACTGTCGGTTCCGCGCTCGGCATTTCAAGGCTCCAAATCAGCGTGGCTCAATGCGATGTTCTTGAAAGACCCGCTTCAGGCGCTCCGTTTCCAGGGCCAGCTGGCGCGCATCGGCGGGACTTACATTTCTTGAAATGGCGCTCCGCACGGTCGAGCCCAGCTGCTGGCTGTCAATTCGTCCGGCAAGATACTCAGAATAGCGAAGAAAGCAATGGCGGTAGAGCGAAATAACTGCCTTGTGCGAGCCGGCGGCAAAGCGCGATCCATTTCCCGTGGCGGCAGAGTGGGTGAGCGATTCCGGCCTGATCTGGCGGTAATAGAGAGGTTGCGCGACATGCGATATCTTGCCGGTCATGAGAATCAGGTTGGTGAGAATCGTGTCGTATCCCACGCGAAACCCGCCGTAGTAGCCTCCCACGCGGCGAATTGCATCGCATCGAAACAGGCCATGATGCGGCGCGCGATAAGCAAACTCCGGCCCCAGCGCGCGTCCCACCGTGAACTTAACAGCGGGGATGGCGTCGCTCGATGTTGTGGCCCAGCGGACGGAGGTGATTCTTCTGCCGCTCTGCTCGTCGATAAATTGCGGCTGTGCAGAAACAGCGAGATCGGCTCCGTCGCGTTCCAGGCGATCCAGCAGGGTCGCGGCTCTTGCTGGAGTGCTCCAATCGTCCGCATCCTGGATCAGGAAAAAAGGCGCGGACGTGGCATTGAGGGCGACTGCGTTGGCAAAGTATGGGCCGCGGTTAACGGCCAAGTCGAACCGGACCAGCCGGTCGTCCTTGATGTCGGAAAGCATATCCCAGGGTGCGTGCGGATCTCCGTCGTTGATGACCACCACCGTAAGATTGCGATGGGTCTGACCGAGCAGCCCGGTCACTGCCCGGCGAAGATACTGTCTGCAGTTGTGGTAGGGGATGCAGGCGACAACGCGCCTGTCCCGCGCCAGCTGGTAGGTCGGGTTCCTCACGGCATTTCCTCAGCAATACGCCAACTGGCCATGCGCGTCCCGCAGATCGAAGCGGTCCACATACGATTGAAACTTCAAGGGCAACCGTTGTTCCAAGAGACGGCGGCGATGCCACACGTCGCTGGACTTGAGGCCGCGGACGGCAGCCTCGAGCATCGCAGGCGATTCTCTCATGTAATAACGCATCATCTGGTTCACGCGTGGCTGGTCCAGGTAAAGCATGCCAAAGCGAAGGTAATTGTACAGTTGAATACTGGCAATCGCAGCAAGAAAAGGCCGCCGCTCCCGGTCAGGACGGAACCGGTGCTGGAGCACGAGGTTGGGGACAGAGACAATCTCAGCGCCACTGAGCCATAGCCTGACACTGAACTCCGGCTCCGCCGCGCCATAGGCGGGCATGGCGGTATCGTACCCGCCCGCGCGATGAAACAACTCCGCGGGAAGAATGGTTGCGGCGCATGAGGCAATAGGCACATACCCGCCGAATTGCGCAGGATCCCTGATCCAGCTCACTCCCATCGAAGGAATGCGCAGTGTGCATCCGTATCCGCGGAAGGATGAAGCCATGTCGCCGATCGTGGCGCATAAGACCCGGTCTTTGCAGAGATTCTGCCGGACCGGCACATCCCAATTCGGTGGAAACAGAACATTCGCGTCGGTGATGAAGAGGGTGCCTGCCGTCGCCGCGCCGGCTCCGGCGTTCCGTGCAAACGGGATACCCGACCAATGCCGCAGCCTGATGACATCCACTCGAACCTGGTCGCGGCGCCAGGAGAACATCTCGGCAATCCCAGCGCAACAACCGTCCGACGAGTTGTCGTCGACCAGCACAATCTGCAAGGGGAAACGCTCGGAGCGGCCGGCCGTTATGGATGTTACCGCGGCCTTGAGCCTGCCTCCCTCGTTGCGTACGGGTATGACGATGCTCAAAACTGGCTCGCTGGCCAATACGGTCACGCTGCTTCCCCCGTGCTTCAGACTCACGATGCATCCGCTTTGCCGCTGCTCAGCGCCACCGACGTAACCGTGGCGAGCACGGCAATGGCGCCGGTGACCGCGACCAGCGACAGGACGCCCGCAATTGCCGTTCCCTGTCCTCCATGCGAGCACTTTATGCCGGAGGAGCGAACCGCAGCGGGCTCCGCCACGCAGGCAGAGCCCCCTGCCGAGCTGGCGACTCGGCCTACCAGGCCCGATAAAGCGGAGCCAATCCCACTCACCATGCTCCAATGCTCATCGCCGATGCCCGCGGCTTTGGCCAGCGTCTTCGGATCCTTGATCAGCGACTGGACAAGGCTGGGGTTCTGCAGCAGGCCGGAGACAATACCATTGATTACGCTCATTCCTTCTCCTTGGCGATGGCGACTGTGGCTACGATGCCCGCGGTGGCGACGATGCCTACGATTGCCGCCAATCCGACAACGCCAACCAGGGCCACCGAGTTGGAGCCGCCGAGAATCGATGTGAGCGCCGATGCCGCGGCGGGCGGTGCCGGAGGCGGAACTGGGGCCGGTGCCGCTACCGGCGGCGGCAATACGGGGAAGTCGAATTTCGTGCTCTTGGCGCCGGTAGAGCCGGTGGTCGGATGCTTTGTGCCCGTGCTGCCGGTTGCACCGGTTCCGCCCGCGGGCATTGAGGCTTTCAGAGCATTCAACAGCGCGGTTCCGTTCGGGCTTCCAAAGCCTGTGCACGGATCCCACCCTGGGCCGGCCGGGTAGAGGCCGCCCTTGCCCTGGCTGTCGTTATTTCCCTTGGTCACGTCATGGAAGGCCTTGCTGCTTACGTTGGTCTGGTAAATCAGGTTGTTGAGGAATCCCACCGGCTTGCCCAGGCTCTGCCCGCAGCGGGCGATCAGTGCAGCGTACAGGGGCGCCACGGCGCTGGTGCCGCCAACAACAATTTGCTGACCCTTGACGACGATCTGATAACCGGTCGCCGGGTCGGCATCTCCGGCTACGTCCGGCACGCCGCGGCCGCCTGTATTCCCCACGGGAGGGGCAGGCACTGTGACAGTTGACTGGTAGGCCGGCTTGGGAAAAAACTGGCTGACCCCACCGCCCGTGCCCCCTCCGGTGAACTTTCCATTCGCAGCGATGCTCATGGTGTTCCATACGGTCTCGCTGGATATGCCGTTGCCGGAAGCAACCAGGTTGGTGCCGCCGCACCCCAAGGCATGCGGCGCAGAGGCCGGAAAGTCGACACAGAGAGCGGTCGTCTTGTCGAATGAGCCGTTGTCACCGGACGCAACGCACACAGGAATTCCAAGTTGTGCCGCATGCTGCAAGGCCGTTTCAAACTGCTGCCGCACTTGCGCTGTCGGGCCGGTTTCAGCACCGCCCCAACTGACGGAGACGACAACCGGCTGCGGCGCGGCTGTAATGGCCTGGTTCAGAGCTGCCAGAAAATCCGAGTACTGAGTCGTCGGCGCAAAATAAACCACCTGCTTTGCGCCCGGGGCCAAAGCGCCGGCAATCTGGATGTCGAGCGCCACCTCCTCCTCCGCGGTCGTTGGGGTGGATCCCGTGGAGACCGCATTCTTTCCGCCATTGACGGACACAGCGGTGATGGACGGCATTTTAATGCCAATACCCTGAAAGAAAGTAACCAGATCGGACTGCAAGAATCCACCCGCCAATTCAATGACGGCGATGGTCTGACCCGTGCCATCCAAACCGGAAGGGAAGCTATAGATCTGGCCGACGGTGACGGGGGAAAAGGATCCCGAAGCTGCATGCTCGGTGATCGAACTCCGCTCGAGCCGGCGAGAATGCGGCCTGGCTTCCGGCCGCGTATCCAGGCCCAGAACGGCGCGCACAATCGGCAGCAAACTCTCCGGAATCGTGATTCCGCCCGTGCGATTGCGGTACTCGCCACCCTCGAGCCTCACTGCGTCGAGCGTGACTCCAAATGCGCTGCTCAGATCGCCCAACGAGCCATGGAGTTCAATGGATCGTGTAGAAGCATTCTCGTTCCTGGGCGTGAGGTTGAACTCCTTCGCGAAGTCGCGAATCGCCAGAAAGTCGTTGGCGCTGGCACCGTACGTGGCTGTGTATTCTTCGTTGCTGATGTAGTGACCGGGACGGCTGATCGGCAGCGGCTCTTCTTTCCCACGGACATACACCGTGACAAAGGCAAGTTCGGATGCATTTGCGGGCCCGATGCGCTCCGCGCCGGGTGCTGACGAACGATAGCTGCCAGGCAGGATAACTCTAGCGTCCGACATAAGAGTCCTCTCCGGTGTTGATTGAACGAACTTGTATCCAAGGGGGCGGGGATACGCTGACGATGAGGGGAAGCAGGATTACCCGCCGATTCGGAAGATATTACCTGAGCAGTGGAGAACCGTCAACGGAATAATGTCTATTTACTTTCAAGTCAATACAGAATTCGCGCCGTGAGATTACGGCGCGATGAAAACAGCTCGAGTTCGATGCAACGGTCCGCTGTGCGCGATTTCCTTTATGCAAGCCATGGTTGTGTGCGTGCGAGACTGTCTTCAGGGTTCGTTGCTCGCCACCCATCGGGAACGGACCTGGAGCCGATAACGCTTTCGCCTGAGCACGACGGGCATCGCGAGACCTTCGGTGAAGAAGTCCGCGAACAGCGGCGGACGACTTCCAAAAATGCTCAGGCCGGCATCTGCAACAGAAGTTCCATTGCCTGCTGCAGTACGGGCCGGTGGCGACAAGGTGCCGGGATCGAGCGCGGCCAGCGACAAACGCTGCGGAAACCGCCCTTCGGAATTTGCTACATGGCCGTAGAGCCGATGATACCCTTTGCCGAGCAGCATCCTGCTTCCCAATTCCATCACCGAAATGTGGCTTAGAACCTCCTTTGGGCCAAATCCTCCGTGGGGATTTACACCGAAGAGGAATTCACCGTGCGGAAGATCGATATCGATGTCTGTATCCAGGTTTTTTCGCGTAAAGGTGATATTGAGGTTCGGGTTCTGGAACGACATGGGCAGCGCCAACTCCATCCATCCGGCCCCTTCGTTGCTCCGTTCCGTATACGCCATCGCTATCTCAATTGCCACGTGGTGCTGCACGACGACCAGTTCCATCGGGTCGATCTTGACCACCTGCGTGTTGGTGACGCCAAGGCTGCCCAAAAACTCGATGAAGCGTTCCGAGTACGAGCGCTCCTCTTCGCTCAGCGCTTCCCGGACTGGGGTTACTGGAGCTCTTTCCGGGATGGACGCGGCGCGATCTCGCCATTCGCGCCACAGCGATTCCGCGTCTGCTTCATTCACTGGCCGATCGAAGAGACAATCCTCAGTCAAAAAATGAATCGCCTTTTCCCGATCCATCCACCCCAGAAGAGCGACGCCGGAAAAGGGCGAGTTGGGAAGCGGGGCAATGGCTTCCGGCCGCAAACTTGCTTCGTCCCGCGGAGACGCCTGACCACCGGTCGTTTCTGTCATGCCGGTTAATCCCTCACTCAATTGACTTTCCTGAGCCCGTCCGCGCGGACCGCCCAAGTCCACTCCGGGAGTCTACCACCGGTGGCGCTGGCACAAGGAAAGCATTGAGAGAGCTGGACTGTTTTGCGCATGCGCGCGGGAAATGTTTTCAGCCGGCGCATCCAGTCCGATTGAGAAAATCTCCTTGACAGCGCCTCCGTTTCGTTGCTATCTTCCACCCAAACTAACTGCAGTCCATCAAGCCGTTTTCCCACCCCCAGGTAAACGCTATGCGCTTGTTGTGGATTTCCGATAGCCCCGACACTCCATCCGGATTCGGAAATGTTACACGGTTTGTGTGCGAGGGCCTTGCCCGTCGCGGTCACACTGTCAACATTCTTGGGTGGCAATCCCGCGTGGAGCAGGATTGGAATGGATGTCGTGTCTTCCCTGCGTCGGGTAACCTGGGGAGCCGGTCGCTTTTACCATTGCTGATCCGGCATCGCCCGGAAATCGTGATTGCCCTCGGAGACGTGTGGTGGTTGCCGTACTTCTCCGCGCCCCATGTCCAGCGCCAGTTGCAGATGATGGATACTCCGTGGGCGCTTTACTTCCCCATCGACGGAGATATGCAAGGCGGGGGGCTTCCGGCGAGTTGGAATCAGCTCCTTAGAGAGGTTGATATCCCCATCGCCATGAGCGAGTTCGGCCGCGCAGCCGCGAGCTGCTCCGGCATCTCCTGCCGCTATATTCCCCACGGCGTTGACCGCGGTTTCTTCTTCCCGCCGCCGGATCGGAACCAGGCCAAAGCCGAAGTCGGTGCGGAGGGCAAGTTCATGGTCCTCTCCGACAGCCGCAATCAACCGCGCAAGATGCTGCCTCGGCTTCTCGATGTCTTCGCAAAGTTTGCCGCCGGGCGGCACGATGTTCTCCTGCACCTGCACACGGACCCTGAAGACGAGTTCACCCGGTCCGGCATTTACTCCTACGATGTTCGAAGCGACCTTCGTCATCTGGGCATTGAATCGAAGGTACGGTTCACTCCAGGAATGAAGATTTAGCGCGGCGGAGGCGTGCCGCTCAGCCAACTTGCCTCCTATTACCGCGCAGCAGACGTACACCTGCTGGCATCGAGCGGTGAGGGATTCGGGCTTCCTACCTTGCAGGCGGCATCCGCGGGCGCGGTGCCCATGGCGGGCGACTACAGCGCCAGCCATGAGCTGACTCAGGGGCACGGTGTGCCAATCCGCATTGCGGAGTGGAGCGAAAACGAGTTTGGAATCCGCCGCGGTTTCATCGACGTCGACGACGCCGTCGCCAAGCTGGCCATGCTCTATGACGATCATGAGCTACTCGCGGAGCATTCGCGGAGATCGGTGCAGTTTGCCGCCGCCTATGACTGGAACAACATTCTCGATCAATGGGATCAGTTCCTCCGCGCCACCGCCAGGCAGGATCGGCGAATTGCGAGGAGCCAGGCCTCGCAGCCGTTGCCCGCAAAGCTTGTCAGCCGATATATACCCAATGTCGATGGAGGCACGATCAAGGTCAACGTGGTGGAACATCGATTCGGACACCTAGAGTCGGGATTCGTTGCCGACACCATGGGCCAACTCTCCGATGTCCGTATTCCGGCGATTCAAAAATCCTGCGAGGTTGCCGGACTCCGAGTTATGCGCAGCCCCGGATATATCGGCGTCGCGCCCGGCGATGAAGATATCTTCACTAGCCTGAAAGCGATCTTCCCGATTCTCGGCGGATGGACCACGGTGCGTACCCAATTGGACGCGCCGGCCAGTAAGTCTCTGAAATGTGTACTCATTCACCGGGATGAAGAGGCGCGCTACGATCTGGCACAGTCGGTCCTCTTGCTCAACGTAAACGGCGGTTTCTCTGAGGCTACCGTGATGGACGCGGCACTTTACGGTGTGCCGTGCATCGGAACTCCCAGGTCAGCCGCTCAAATGACTCTCTGGCCGGAACTTGCAGTGGAGGATTCCGTCGATGCCCTTTGCCTGGCGCGTACGTTGTTCACCAATGCGGCCAGGCTTCGCAAGTACGCCACCCAGGGGCGGACTAACTGCCTGTTGCACTACTCCGTAAGCGAGCAAAACGCCGCCGAATGGCTGCGCCAGCTGCATACGGCTAACTCAAACCTGGCGGCAAATCAATTGGGGTAGAGTGTTTTGGCAATTCAGATGTACATGGTCGCTTTCAACGGTGAGTTTTCGCAGGCAAGTTCGCGTGCCATTCAACACCATGTTCGCAAGTGCAACGGCTTTACCTTGATGGTCATGAAAACGGGAATCATTGCGGCGTTTGACGATGCGCTTGTACCCGTGGTACAGTCGCACCCTGATGTTAAGCTGGTGGGCGGGGTCACCCTCAATCCTCAGGGGTACGCGGCGGATCGTCTTCAACGTATCTTTGCTGAGAACCTGAGCAAGCAACTGGAAATCAAGGGCGAATAGGAGAATCCCGGCAAATTCCAAGGAGGTTTCTGATGCCAAATGTTGGAGCGGAACTAGCAAGCGTGCCCTTCGGCAAAATGATCTATGACATGGCCTCGGCCATTGCCCGCAGTCAGGTTGCGCTGGACAAAGCCTCGATCGAACTGGTCAAGGTTCTGGCCAATACCACCTTCGATTATGTCCCGGATGTGGTTGAGACGCTCATGCCCAATCCCCGCCAAATCAAGGGCGCGAACGGATCTCCTGTGATGGACAACAACGGCAATCCGGTCACCGTGACGGGCGTGCTGGTGCAGACCGATGTGGGAGACTCGTTCCCGCTCACGTTGCTACAGGCAGGCGTGAACCCGACGTTCTATGCGTTCACCAACTCGACCATCGAAGTCAAAATGTCGATTACCAGCACGCAGGAGTCATCGAATACCTTCAGTGCCGGGGTTTCAGTGACTGCTTCGGCCGACTTCCTGTTCGCGTCAGGTTCGGTTTCCAGCCACGTGAACTTCAGCAGTGCGAACAAATTCTCGTATTCGGTCACCGGGTCAAGTTCGATGTCAACGACGCTGGCGCCCGTTCCGCCACCGAAGAATATGATGCCCAGGTTCTTCCTGGTCAATGCCATCGATCCGACCAAGGTTACGGTCAGCCAGAGCTAGCGCAGGAACCGGCCGGGCCATTGCAAAGGTCCGGCCGGTTCTGCAATGAGCCTCGTTTCTCGTTGTTCGTTGAGGATTCGCCGGGATCAGCGGCAGTCAACCACTTTGGGGGTTATTGTGCCAAGTGTCGGAGCGGAGTTAGCCAGCGTACCTTTCGGTAAGATGATCTTCGACATGGCTTCGGCTATTGCCAGGGGCCAGACCGCATTGGATGTGGCATCCATTAACCTGGTCCAGGTTCTGGCCAATACTACCTTCGACTATGTTCCGGACGTGGTGGAGACTCTTTCTCCAGAGCCGCGCCAGGTGCAGGTGATGGTCTCGGGAGTGCCGCAGGGCCTGACCGACGCGCACAACAACCCGGTCATGGTTACCGGGGTGCATGTGGACTGCGATGTAGCGCCCTCATTCCCGCTGACCCTGTTGCAAGCCGGGGTTAACCCCACGTTCTATCAATTCACCAATTCAACCATCGTGGTGAAGATGTCGATCACCAGCACTTCGGATACAACCGACACGCTTACCTCGGACACGACGTCTCAGGGAAATCGGGATTTTCTTTTTAGCTCGGGCAGCATGGCCTCGCATGTCAATGCGGCCTATTCGGGTAAGTTTTCGTATTCGGTTGACGGTTCCAGTTCGCTGTCAACGACTTTGGCCTGCGTGCCGCCCCCGAAGAGCATCCTGCCGCGATTCATTCTTATCAATGCGATGAATCCGGCCAATATTCAGGTGAACCAGAGCTAGAAGACTATCTCACTCAAGCAGGATCCGCGGTGGGCCTGAGTTATGGTTCCGGCTCCATTGATCCGCGGCCCCCAAGTTATCTGGAGGCGCAAGTCGCTAACTCAATTGACGCCAGCAAGTTCTTCACGGAGGAGCGATGCCCGCAACATTTAGTCAGGTCGGCAACGAACTGCAGGAAGCCGGCTTCGGAGATATACTGCGAAGCATTGCCCAGGGAATTGCGGATGGGCAACGTGCCCTGGATCTCGCCGCCATTCAGACCTTGATCGTTCTCTCCAATACCACTATCGATGTGATCCCGGAGATTGCCGAGGTTATTACATCGCAGGCGTTGAGCGTCCCCATCTCGGGGCAGCCTTCCATCCAGGTCACGGGCGCAAGAGTTACAGCGACTGCTTCCGATCCGGTGGAGATGACGGCGCTTCAAGCCGGCCTGTTGCCTACCTTCTACCAGTTCACTGAAGCGGTCATCAATCTAAAGCTCTCAGTGCAGCTGCGGGAGGCAACACAAACGGACACAGACGGGTCAGTTACTACCGGCATCTTCGCCTTTGGATCCCATGTCAACTTCAGAACGCAGAACACTTACTCGTATTCAGTGGATGCCTCTTCGACTGTGACTGCGACTCTGAAGCCGGTGCCGGCAAATGTGCGTCTCACCCCGTCAATCATTACGGTGAATGCTCTGTCGGGCCAGACGCCAACGGTGACGACCACCGCCTAAAATTTGCGGCGCATGCCACGCTCGGTTAAACTCGGACGTTCGCACTGCCGCTGAATCCGCTTCGCTGGAAGGGTGTAAAGATGGCGACAAATCCACTGGTGACTGCAGTTGAAACCTTCTCCGCGCCCATTGAGAGCGTGATTATCGCCCTCGGACAGGGCATTGCCCAGGCCCAGCAGGCGTTGGACCAGAACTCGATCAGCACCCAGCAAGCCATCGATACAGATCCGGTGATGTCGCAGTACGGGTTGCAGGCAACCTGGTACCAGTTTCCCAGCGTGAATCTTCAGCTCAAGATGTCGATGAGCATCACGCAGGATCAGTCCACCCAACCTGCAGCCGCGGGTTCGTCTCCCACCCCCGGCAAGTTTCGCATCATGGCCCAGCCGCTGAGCGCATCGTTCCAAAGCCAGTTTAACTACGATGCAACTGCGGCCACCCAGGTCAATGTCACGCTGGTGCCGGTGCCGCCGCCCAGGAGCGGTAACTCCGTAAGCACGCCGCCCCAGATGACGGTGGCCTCCGTCGAGTCGGCAGCTCTGGCCAGCGGAGCGCCCTTTATTACGACAAAAAATGCCCAGGGGGCTACAGTCGACGCTGCCGGGAACGTTTACATCATGGTCGCCAACTTCAACGCGGTGGCCGGGGTCTGGTATGTGCTGCAATACGCGCCGTCGAATGCGGCGATTCAGCCCGTGGTGGTGGCCGTGAACGACGCAACGCAAACCACCAGCATCATCAGTACTTAACGATCAGAGGACTCTGTGGCCCCGAAGAAGAGCAAGAACGACGCAGCGAAACGCACCACTGCCGGACGAGCGGCGGGAGCCGGAGGAGGCGCGCATGCAAGCACGAAAGCTGAGGCAACATCGGCCGACGCTGCACCGGCTCCAGACCTGTCCATCGGCGCACCAATATTGCCGACGCCGGTAATCGGCCCCATCCGTCTTCCTTTCCCGATCACCTTCGAAACGATTCCCGCCATCAGTTCTCTTTCCCCGGCCGGCGCCGTGGTGGGCGGCAGCGCCTTTACGCTCACGGTTCTGGGCAGTAACTTCGGATCCGCCTCGACCGTGGAATGGAACCAATCCGCCCGTACCACCACCGTGGTCAGCTCTACGCAGCTGACTGCAGCCATTAGCACCGCGGATCTGTCAGCGGTCGCTGCAATCACGATTACTGTCTCCAATCAGGGGGCAGCAGGCACCGCGCCTGTGGTTTCTGCCGGAGTTCAATTCCAGGTTATCCCCGACATTACCTCGATCATCACTCAGTTGCAGTCCATCGCAGCCAACCCGCCGACTCTGCTTACGCAACTGCAGACGTATATCACCATCCAGCAATCGCAGATCGACGCCCTGAACACCCAGGTGAGCAACGACCAGACAGCTGCCGCCAACCAGGCCAGCGTCATCTCGAATTTGCAAAATCAGGTGGCCCAACAGCAGACAGAGATCACCACGCTTACGGCAGAGGTGGCGGCACAGCAGTCGTCCACGGCCTCTCCACTGGATGTTGCGCAATCGTTCAAGAGTGTTCTGGATTCTATTCAGGCGGCCGCCCAGGCTGCGGGTGGAGTGCAAACCACCGTGACCAATATGAACGTGCAGGTGAAATCGCTGCTCGCGGTGCAGGCCTCCACATCCACCGCACCGGCCAGTGCGAGCCTCATCTTTCCCAGCCCCACGGCCTTGCCTGATCCGGCACACCTGTCAACGCTTTCGTTCTCCATTGGAGCAATTCCCCAACTGAGCGCGCCCGCCAATCCTTCAGGAACTCCAACGCCAGCCCCGACGCCTACGCCGGCTCCAACACCAACACCTGCGCCGGCACCCGCACCAACTCCGACACCTTCGGCCGCCGCGCAATCTTCCCCAACTCCTGCGGTTACGGGAGCGCCAGCAAGCTCCAGTGCAGCCGTGGCCGCTGCCACGCCGGCGGCTGTTGGAGCTTCGAGCGGGAGTTCCCCAAAAAGCGTAGGTGCGCAACGAAGATTATCGGGCAAGAAGAAGAGTTGATCTCTTAGTTAGATTGGCTGGGTTGAATCGTGCGTCGAGCTAACCGGCTCGATCGACACACGGCGCAGGGAACGGAATCATCCGCTCGACACGTGTTCCTTGATTTTCTGTTGGCCACTTTCGACGTTGGACAACGGCGGCTGTGGAGCGGGCAGGAATGTTGGTCGAAAGAACAAGGAGAATGAGATGCCGCTGATCACGAATAGCATATTCGAGGCCAGATCGGCGGTCGCCAACCTGGAACTCCGCACGCAGTCCTCAGAGCAGGCCGTCACCGCGCTCAGGGCAACCGTGGATCAGCTCTCTGCGGTACAAACGACTCTGGCCAATTCGGTAACCCTGCAAGGCGGGTTCACAGCAACGCAGATCGTGGCCAACGCCACGATGAACGCGCAGCAGGCAACGGCTGTTAGCCCGGACATTACTCTGGACAGTTTCATCGCAGCTCTCGGCCTGTCGATAGCGCTGGCCGAAGCAACCATGCCTGACCGTGCCATCAACTCGGTGTCGGCCACGGTGCAGAGTTTCCTCACCTTCGCTCCCAGCACCCCCGGCAGCCCGCCCGTTCCGGGCCTTCGGCTCTATCAGCCAGAACTGGGCGCGCCCACAGCTTTGGCGACTACGTCTTTCGACCTGGCCAAAACAGTCTCCGCGCCGAACGCCCAGGCACCTCGGAGCCTTTACGCGGTTCTCCAATCCATGCAGGCTGTGTTTGCGGGAACTCTCTGGACGCAGCTCAGCAGCGGCAACCCGCCCGCACAACCAGCGCAGCTGATTATTGCCGAAGTTGTGAAGATCTTTGCCGCGATCGGCGGCTGGTCTTTCCCCTACCTTTTGGGCGAGGCTACGACGATTGCCGGCTTTCAGACCACGCTCGCAGGATTGTTGGCGAGTACCAATGCTTCCGGTCCAGTTGCGGCTTACACCGCATCGGTCGCGGCCCTTACATCGCTTACGCAAGCGCTGGCGGCGCGATCCGCCTACGTGGCGGGCGACCTGTTCGCCCTGACAGCAGCGTTGGACGCCAGCACCAACCTCGCGGCGGTCCTCGTTCCGTGATAAGGTCAGGCCGAGTTGCGGATGAACCAGCTGCGTCGCCATCGGCGGTGCGCCGCCAGCTCTTTGAGGAGAGGCTTCAGGCGGAGCGAACAGCGCCGGCCTCTGCTTCCCAGCAGCGGGCTCGCGAGAGGAACGCAGCACGCCTGGCTGAACTTCGTGCGGAGCAACTTCAATCGCCACGTTTGGAGGAAATGCGCGCCGCGGCGCTCCTGCCCCGTGTGGCACAGGTGGCCGCGCAAGCGCGCGCTGAGCAGAATAAGGAAACTCAGCGCCAGGCGCGCCCGGAAAAGGATGACGAAAAGAACTTGCAGGAGTTAGCGCCGGGCAAATCTGCCATCAAGCAGCGGGAAGAGGAGCCGAATCGGAGTGCTTCCGCTGCATCCGATGAGGAAGAGCGCCAGGCGCGCGAACGCGCAGAGGCCAGGCAGATACGGCGCAAGGAGGATTTGTTCGAGGCTGCCAGATTACGGCAGCTTGAGGCGCAGCAGGCACGCCCTCAGGCCGAAAACGAACGCGCGGAAGCGGACCGGGTACCGCACGAGAGGGAACTGCGCGAAGCTCACCGGTTGCGGCAGGCAGAAGAGGAATCCGCGCGCGCCCAGGCCGCGAGAAAGCGCGAAGAAGCTCTATCGGCCAGGCGCCAGTTAAGGGTCGAGGCGAAGAAGGCTGCGGCAGATCCCGATGAGACAACGGCGAAGCGCCGAGCTCCAGCGCCGGCAAGAGAAAAGCCTGTTTCGGACGGGCAGCAGGAGCAGCTCGAACTGAGGGCGCGCAAACCGGCTGCCTCCATCCGCGAAGATCGTGGGAACGATCTGCGGGATGTCGATCGAGCTGCAGCATCAAGAATGGGAAGGCGGGAACAGCAAGCGCTGGAGCTCGCCGAAAGGCAACGGATCCAGCGCCTGGCCAGGAATCAGGAACCCGCCCGGAACGCATCCGATCTTCCAGCCGCAGCTGCCAAACTTACCAACCGGAAAGAAGAGGAACTGCCTGCCAGACCTGGGCGGCAACCGGGGCCATTCGCCGAGCCCGCAATCGAGCCCGAACCGCGTCCATCCATCTCACTGAAAGACCGCGTCCCGAGAATTGAAGCGGAGGATGCCAACCAGGCTGGCACTCGTCGTCTGCGCCCGGCGCCGCGCCTCTTCCATGCGCCGAATGTGCGCGCCCGAATCGGCGGAATGGCGCGAGCCATGGCTTCCGCGGCCGTCAGCACTCCATCTGCGCAAACGCCCGCGACTGTGCCCGCATTACAGGCAAGCGGCAGTTTCCTGGTTGACGAAAATGGAGATGCGGTTACGCTGCGAGGGGTCACCGTGCGCGGTCTCGATAACGTCGTGCCGCAGGCCGGCCAGACGTTCCCCGCGGCTCTCGCGCTCGACCCCAGCAGTCTTGCAGCAATCACCCGGCAATGGGGTCTGAACCTGATTCGTCTGCCCTTCGCCGCCGGCACAATTCTGGCGGGCAATGGCTCATTGAGCGCCAGCGATCTTCTCGCCGACCTCGACCTCATTGTCGCTGCATGTCTTGAGTCCGGGGCATGCGTTCTGCTCGCACTTGAAGCCGCCGCAGGCAGCCAACCATCCGATGCAAACACGACCCAGGTATGGCAAACACTGTCGCTTCGCTATCAGGCCGAACCACGCGTCTTCTATGAGCTCTTTTCTTCTTCAGCACAGCTTTCCCCTGCAATTCTGGCACAGCTGCCATCTTTGATTGCCGCCGTGCGCCAGAGGGATCCATCTTCCCTCATCTTCGTGAACGCCGGTGGCGGCGGCATAGACACATCCAACGTTCCCATGGTTTCCTCGCCCAACGTTCCCATCGCAAACCTCGTCTATACCGTCGCCGTGCCGGCTGAGAGTGTGCTCAATCCAGACCAATTGACCGCGGCTTCCTCGTCATACCCGCTCTTCGCATCGGTCTGGTCCGATGACGGAGCGGACCTGGGCCGAATCTCCGCCCACGTGGCAAGTCTCTTTGAGCGTTGCGGCATCGGCTGGGCTGCGGCAAACTGGAACGCCGATCCCTTCCTGGTGTCAAACGCTGCAGGCCTCGATTTCACCCCCACCCTGTGGGGAAACGTTGTGCTCAATGCCGCCGGTCTCTCGTCGCCGCTTATGTTGGAGCCCGCGGATGCGCCCGCTTCTTTGTCGGCGATTCGTGCGGGGTTCTCCAAGCTATCTCTCCTCACCACGGCCGGCAACTCGATCGTAGATCGCAACGGGAACGCTGTTGCACTGCGTGGTGTTACGGTAGCGGGCTTGGATACGGCCGCGTTGGCCCCAGGGCAAACTCTTCCCGTAGCGCTCGCGCTCGATGTGAACAATCTTGCCCTGATGACAGGGACCTGGGGCATCAATCTGGTACGGATTCCTTTCCAGGCACAGACAGTGCTTTCGAGGACAACCGGGCTCACCGCTGGAAGAGTTTTATCGGGGCTCGATCTGGCAATCGCTGTTCTCTCCGATGCAGGCATGTACACTCTGCTGGCTCTCGAAGCACCCTCGGGCGCGACTGCTCCGCCAACGCCCGATGCCTCGACCGTGCGGGCATGGCAGACTCTGGCGAACCGCTACAAGAATGAACCCGGAGTGCTCTACGAAGTATTCGCTTCCTCGGCGCCACTTTCGGCAAACTGGCCTCAAACCGCAACCGGCCTGTTGGCGGTAATCCGTCAGCAGAACTCGGCGGCTCTGACTTTTGTTTCCAGTGGAAACGGTGGTGCTGACCTGACCGGTTTGCCGCTATGGCTTCCCAACAACGAACTCGTTCCAAACGTTGTTTACACAGTGAATGTGTCGCCGGATAGCCCTCCGGGTTCAGACGGCGAGGCTCTCTCGGCCTTCGCGGATTCGTATCCCGTGGTTGCGACATCGTGGACCGATGACGCCGACAATCCAAGCCGAATGTCACCTTATGCAGCGGAGTTTTTTGGCCGCCACGGCATTGGATTCGCCGCCTCAAACTGGAATGCCGATCCGCGCCTTGTCGTCGACGCGAAGAATCAGAACTTCAGCTCAACCGCGTGGGGATCGATCGCAATGCGCGCGGCAAAGCTTCCCGCCCGCACGCTGCTCAAGCCCTATTAAGCGTGCGAATCTGGGCTCAGCCCAAAGTCCAAAATGCCAACTGGCATGCCGGTTCCGCGCCCGGGATTTCTCCTTCTAAATCTGCACAATAATCCGGTCGCGCCGGTCGTACGTTGGGCCGTAAGGAGTCTCTCGGTTGCGCGGAGAGATGTACAAACCGATGCGCGGATTGTTGAAAGGATAGGGATACGTCTCCTGCCCGCCGTTCCCGCCCCATTTCAAGCGGTAGTATTCCATGTTGCGCCTGTGAGTCAGGGCATTCTGGCGTCCGAGCGCTGGATCGGAAAGAACGCTGTTGCTGCCGGCGTGTGACACAAGAGTGTCCTGGCAATTCTCCTCATGCAAACCGGCTAGTCCTGCACGGCGAGAATAGTCCTGGTCCTCGCAGTAGGCGGGGAAAATATTTTCGTCGAAGCATCCCAGCTTCTCGATCGCGATGGGATTGATGGCAAAGCATGAGTATCCCAGACTCGGCTGCCTTCGATTGAAACGCTCGTGAAAGCCGGCACAACTGATGATGTATCGATCACGGCAATCCAAAGCCCTGCTTGCCAGTTTGTCAATATCTCCGGCGGAAAACCTGATATCGTCGTTGGCCACGATGACCACATCGGCCCCTCTCGAGAAGGCCGCCAGTATGCCTTCGTTCCAGCTCTTGCTCACGCCGCGATTCATTCCGAATGGATAGTAGACGACCGAGGTATCTTGCGCAATCCGGTTGCAGGCCTCCACCAGGTTCGGATATTTCGAGTGCAGAAACAGATGGCACTCGATCTCATGGACGTTTGTGGAAGCCGTCTCCAATACGCTGGACGGGCATGTGGATGAGCTATAAGCGATAGTGACAACGGCCACCTTCATGAGCACCTCTTTTTTGCCCTTCCACTCCACGGCCCGGCGGCTACGCCACGATAACCGGCACACCCTCATCACAGAATTGGCCGAAAGTGGCGCCGGCGACGAAACCATCATGGAGATCGCTGGGCACGTCGATCGCCAGATGCTTCGTCATTACATCCATATCGAAAACTAGCGCATTCGGATTATTTGTTGGCGTGCGGCGTGATGGCCAATAAATCCCCATGTTGTCCCAATTCGGGCGCGCGGAGTTGCCTCTATGACCATTCACACTCTTGTTCAGGGCTGGGACGAGCCACTCTTTTCTTCAGACATCGGCAACGACTAAGCATGCATAAACAACAATTAGCACGAAGAAACGTGCATCACAAGTGTGGGTGTTGCACGATCATGCTGGGGCAGTAAGTATCCACCGGCAGAGCCGGTGGCTTTACGGTTGCTGGCCCCTCAAAGGGGCCTTTTCGCAACCGTCCGAAGCAAAAGCAAGAACAAAAGCAAAAGCCTCG
>Ga0302319_10003594_pt1 | contig 32255 bp, 25 predicted proteins | sample Bog_T0_2_FD_203319 | JGI IMG/M metagenome (GOLD analysis project Ga0302319, IMG submission 203319) | Peat permafrost microbial communities from Stordalen Mire near Abisko, Sweden - Bog_T0_2 | ecosystem: Environmental > Terrestrial > Soil > Wetlands > Peat | place: Sweden: Abisko, Stordalen Mire... | reverse complement strand
TTGCGCTCGGCATTCTCAGCCGCCTCGATGTCGCGCGTCTCGGCGTCGACAGCGCCGACACCGTGCACGTGCAGATCGAGGCCCTGAAGCTCGCCTTCGCCGATGTCTATGCGCACGTCGCGGATCCGGCGGCCATGCGGTTCGACAGCCGCGCATTTCTCGACCCCGCGTATCTCGAGGCCCAGGCCGCACTGATCGACATGCGCCGCGCGCATTGGCCCGGCAGCGGCATGCCGCGCGATGAGGGCACGGTGTATCTCACGGCCGCCGATGCGGCCGGCATGATGGTTTCGTTCATACAATCGAACTACCGCGGTTTTGGCTCGGGCGTGGTCGTGCCGGAAACGGGCATCAGCCTGAACAACCGCGGCAGCGGCTTCAGCCTCGTGCCGGGTCATCCCAACCAAGTAGCCGGGCACAAACTGCCGTTCCACACCATCATCCCCGGGTTCGTGACCCGCGACGGCCGCCCCGTGATGAGTTTCGGCGTCATGGGCGCCAACATGCAGCCGCAGGGTCACGTGCAGATGCTCGTGCGTTTCGCCGACCAAGGTCAGAACGTGCAGGCGGCCGCGGATGCTCCGCGCTGGAAGATCACCGAGGATCAGCAGAGCGTGATGGTCGAACCGGACTTCGATCCTGCGGTGCTCGCCGACCTCGAGAGCCGCGGCCATCGTCTGATCCACGCGCCGCGCGAGAGCACCGATTTCGGCGCCGCGCAATTGATCCACCGGCTGGAGCACTGCTATGTCGCGGCCTCCGAACGCCGCCGCGACGGACAGGCGGTGGGATTCTAATGCCCGCACATGCTCATCGCGGCGCGTTCGCCGCAGCGTTGCTCGCACTGGTTTCGCCGGGATCGCACGGCGCCGGCGCGGCGCCTGCGGAGGCGTGCGCGCTGCTCACCGCCGCCCAGGCCTCGGCGGCGCTCGGCGTCGACCTCGATCAAGGCGAACCCGTGTTCCCGGCGAGCGTCGGCACGTGCGTCTGGAAACAACACGGCCGGCAGGCGACGGGATTCGCGCAGGTCACGGTCACCCTCACCGATACCGGGGCATTCGACGTCGACAAGGCGCCGTTGCAGGGCGTGCGCAAGACGCCGGAACCGGGCCTGGGCGACGATGCCTATTTCGTGGAACTCGTCGCGGCATCGAGCGCCGGCGGTGCGCCGACGCTCAGCGTGAAGAAGGGATCCGTCTCCTTCACCGTCCTCGTGATCAATCCGCTCGCGAAACCGGAGCGGCTGAAGGCCGTGGAGAAGGACGCCGCGTCGCGGATTCTCGCCAATCTTCAGAACCGGTCAGCGATACCGTAACCGCGATTCGCGCGGATCGTCCACCCGGCGCAAGTCTCGGGCTCTATTCGCACTCCTTCAGAGCCGCTTCCAGATCCGACCAGATATCCTCGACATTCTCGATTCCGATTCGCCTCCCTCCAAGAGAAACTTCCGCGAGACCCATCCGTTCGGACGCGGCGGCGGTCAATGACCCTTGTCGCCGCGCCGGCTCGATTCGAACAGAAACCAGGTCCGGCGCTCGGTTTCATCGATCCAATTCTCGATCAAGCTGGCCGTGGCGATGTCGCGCACCTCATCGACCACGTCGTGCACCTCGCGCAAACGGGCGGCGAGGGTCATGTTGTCCTCGCGCAATTCCGCCAGCATGTCGAGTGGATCGACGTAGTCGGCGTCGTTGTCCTTGATCCGCTGCAGGCGCGAGATGTGGCCGATCGAGCGCAAGGTCGATCCGCCGGTTTTCCGGATGCGCTCGGCGATCGGATCGGTCATTGCATAGAGCTGGTCGGCCTGCTCGTCGAGCAACAGATGATAGTCGCGAAAATGCGGCCCGCTCATGTGCCAATGAAAATTCTTGGTCTTCAGGTACAGCGCGAACACGTCGGCGAGAATCAGGTTCATGCCGGCGGCGATGTCCTTCGATGCCTTGACGCCGAGATCCGTCGGGGTGATGAGCGGAGCTTCTCTGCGCTGCAGCAGTTCATCCTGTTTGGGCGAGTCTTTTCTGGCCATGGGTGTGCGTCTCATGCGTGAACGGATTTTGGGGAGCGGTAGCATAAACCAAAATGCGCGCCGAGCGGCATGCTGCCGGGTGGGTCCCGGGGGGCTGCCTTGCCGTTACACCGGCAATCGCGTGCGCCGCGCACGGTTCAACATGATCGCGGTCGAGCGCGGCCAGCCGATGGGGCCGAACCACGCACCGCCGGCGACGGCCGTGGCATTGATCGACCCATAGACGATCAACGCGGCGCCTTGGGCGATGAAAAGCGGCACCAGGCCTCCGCCCCACTGCAACGCCAGCCAGCCGCCCGTCGCCGCACAGGCGAGCCGGGCAACGTTGCCGAGCACGGGCCAGAAGAGCCGTCCCGCTCCCTGCGAGGCGAAGAAGAGAATCAGACCCAGTCCGAAAAATCCATACAGCGGGCCGACGGCGCGTAGATACGCGGTGCCCGCCGCCATCATGGCGGGATCGGTGCCGAACAGCGCAAGCCAGCCGCGCGGGTGCGCCGCGGCGAGCAGGCCGATCGATTCGGTGATTGCCACGGCCAGCGCGGCGCCAGCCCAGGTGGCGTGCATCGCGCGTTCACGCAAACCAGCCCCGATGCAGGTGCCGACGATCGCGACCAACGGGCCGCCGATGCCGAAGACCAGCGGCACCAACAGGTACTCGAGACGCGACGCGGTTCCATAGCCCGCGATGGCCGCAGTGCCGAAGCCGCCGACCAGCGCCGTGGTGATGCCGATCGTGAGGTTGGTGGCGGCCGCCGACAAGGCGCCGACGAGGCCCATGCGCAGAATGTCCCGAAACAGCACCCAGCGAAACCGCACCGTCGCCCAGGATGGACGCAGCAGGCTGTGGCGCGACCAAACGTAGGCGGCCAGCGCGATGCTGCCAAAAAAGTAATTCGTCAGCAGCGCGAGCGCGCCGCCCGCGATCCCCAGGCCGGGCAACGGGCCCCAGCCGAAGATGAGCAGCGGCGAAAGGGGAATGAGCACCGCCGTACCGGCACACGTGATCACCGCCGGCACCGCCATGTTGCCAGTGCCGCGGATGACGGCCGCCAGGGAATTGAACACCCACAGCAGGATCACGCCGCCGAATACGATATTGGAATAAATGAGCGCCGCCTCGAGCGCACCGCCGGTGCCGCCCATCGTGCGATACAGAGCCCGGCCGCCGAGCCAGGCCGTCGCCATGAACAGCAGGCCCATCACGACCGCGATCGCGAGCGAATGCAGCACGAGCGCGTCACCCTCGGCGCGCCGTCCGGCGCCGAGTGCGCGCGCGATCGCCGAGGCGATGGCGCCGCCAAAAGCGCCTCCCGACATCATCTGCACCAGCATCACCGCCGGAAAGACCAACGCCATCCCGGCGAGCGCGGCAGTGCCGAGCTTGCCGACGAAATACGTCTCGATCAGACCGGCGGCGGCCTGGGCGACCAGGATCAGCACATTGGGCGCGCCGAGTTTGAGCAGCGTCGGGACGATCGGCGCCTCGAGCAACGCCCGGGTGCGCGGGTCGAGGCTCCCCCGGCCGGTCACCTCACGCATGCGCCGGTCCGGTTCCGCGCGCCGGCAACAGCTCGAGCGCCGTATCGATGAGGGCATGCAGCGCGAGCACACGCTCCATGCCGAGGCGTTCGATGAGGCCCGCCTGCGCCGCCTGCCAATGGCGCTTCGCCTCCCTGCACTTCTCCCGCCCGGCCGCTGTGATCGCGACCCGATGAGTGCGCGCATCGGCGCCGGGCGTGATCGCGACCCAGCCGGTCGCCGCGAGCGGCTTCAGATTGCGCGTGAGCGTCGAGGCATCGATGGTCATGGCGGCCGCGAGCGCGCCCGGGCGGATGGGCCCGAGTCTCGCGACGTGCTGCAGCAGCGAATACTGGGTGGTTTTCAAGCCGGTCTTGCCGAGCTCCGCGTCGTAATGCTGCGAGACGCGGCGCATCAGCTGGCGCAGCTTGAAGTTGCTGCAGCCTCGCGGCCGGATCTGCGCTTGCATCGCCATGGCGTTGTCTCCGCTGTTCGTTGCAGGTACAATCATTGTATATACAATTCATACGGCCGATCAACCGCGGGACCGTGCGCCGGCGGCGGCAGGCCGCGGAGAGCGACGATGTCCGCCGAAGAAATCCGGGCCCGTTGGGAGGAGGAGCTGAAGGCGGTGGTCGGGCGGATGCGCGCCGGCGGCGGCAGACCCGGCATCGCGGATGCGTCGCTGATCGCCAGCAAGACGGGTCTCGAACGGCTGCAGGGTCTGCTCAGCGGCGAGGTGCCGTATGCACCCATCGCCGATACGTTCGGTTTCGCGCTGATCGAAATCGCGGCGGGGCGCGCGGTTTTTCAGGGCACGCCGCAGTTTGCGCATTACAACCCGAACGGCACCGTGCATGGCGGCTGGTATGCCACGCTGCTCGACTCGGCAGTGGGCTGCGCCGTGCAATCCACCCTGCCCGCGGGGCGCGTCTACGTCACGGTGGAACTCGGCATGAACATCGTGCGCGCCGCCTCCCACGAGACCGGCCCCCTGCGCGCGATCGCGCACGTCGTCCACAGCGGCCGCCAACTCGCCACGGCGGAAGGTCGCATCGTCGGCCCGGACGAGCGGCTCTATGCGACGGCGACGACGACTTGTATCGTATCGGAGATTGCACGCCGCCCAGCCTGAGCCCAGACAGCCCATGACCCCGACCGCCCGATCGCCGCACCTCTTCTGCTGCCTGGTCGCTTTGTCCTGGGCCGGCGCCGGCCCGACGGCGACGGCGGCTCCCACTGCATCCGCGCCGGCATCACCTGCGACGCCGCCAGCGGCATCGGCGCCCCCTTCGGCATCGGCGCCGCCTGCGGCATCGGCGCCGTCGCGGCGGGCGATGGATCGGGACCTGCTCGAGGTGACGATCCCGCGGTTGCAGGATCTCTACGCGCGGCACCAGTACACCGTCACCCAGGTGGTGCAGTGGCATCTGGATCGCATCCACCGTTACAACGGGATCTATCGGGCCGTCGAAACGGTGCTGGAGACGCAGGCCCTCGCCGCCGCGGCGCGCGAGGATGCCGAGGCTGCGTCCGGAACGGCGGTGCGGGGCCCGCTGTGGGGTGTGCCGGTCGTGATCAAGGCCAACACCAGCATCCAGGGTGAGGTGACGACGGATGGGTGGGCTGGTTTCGTCGTGCCCGGACATGAACTCACCGCGCCCCGCGATGCTGCCATCGTCGCCCGCTTGCGTGCGGCGGGCGCCATTCCGATCGGCCACACCAACATGCCGGATTTCGCCAACAGCGACACCAATCGCAGCAGTTCCTTCGGCCGGACGGGCAACGCCTACGATGTCCGCTTCTCGCCGGGCGGATCCTCCGGCGGCACGGTGACGGCCGTGACCGCGAACATGGCGCTGCTCGGCAACGGCACCGACACCGGCAACTCGATCCGGATGCCGTCGGCGACGAGCGCTGTGATCGGCGTGTTCCCGACCCGCGGGCTGGTGAGCATCGCCGGAATCGCGCCGCTCGACTGGCTGCTCGACAATACCGGACCCATTGCGCGCACCGTCACCGATGCCGCCATCGCCCTGTCGGTGATGGCCGGAGAAGACCCCCTCGACCCCGCGACCACGGGTGCCTCCGCCAATTCCCAGCCGGGCCCCTACACCCGCTATCTCAAGCCCGACTCCCTGCGCGGCCGGCGCTTCGGTGTGCCGTCCTTCATATTGAAGGGATCCGGCATTCCGTTTCACGGCATCCCGGCCGGAGTTCCGGACGAAGCCGCCGCGAAACTGCGGGCGGAGCAGGACCAACCGCTGCAGGCCCCGACGCGGGCTGCCTTCATGAAGGCGGTCGAGGAACTGCGCGCGGCCGGCGCCACGGTCATATTCGACGACTCCATCCTGCCGGAGAGCTTCGCCCGCATTGCGAGCCGGGTGAGCACATATGCGTACGTGCGCGAGGGCACGGAGGCGTTCCTGCACGACTTCGGACCGGCCCAGTATCACTCCGGCGCCGACTACGCGAGGACGCTGGGCGCACCGCTTTCGCCCATCATCACCGGGGAAGATCCGACCTATGCGCGCTTCGGCGACGTGCTGGTCCGGCAGGTCACGGTCGAAATCGACGCCGGCTCGAGGACCAACTACTACGATCCGCGCCGCCGTGCGCTCGCGGCCTATCTCGAGCCGCTCGAGCGGCTGCATCTCGACGGCTACGTGTACCCCGCGATCCAAATGCCACCGGTCGACGAGACCATGCCGCAGGACGGACGCCTGAGCGAGGGACCGCATTCCGCGACGAGTTGGGTCAACATGATCGGCGTTCCCGCCGTCGTCGTGGTCGGCGGCTTCTATCCCGGCGGCCTGCCGTTCGGCCTCGAGTTCGCGGCGCGACCCTGGCGCGACGGCGACCTGCTCGGCTTCGCCTACGGGTGGGAGCAGGCCACCCGCCACCGGCACCCTCCGGTGCTGGTCGAGTCCGGCTTGCTGCCGGATGCTCCATGATGCAGAGATCCGTGAGTTCCGACTCGAACCGGTATCTCACCGCCCCACGGCCAGCCGACCGGGTGACCTTAATCATCCGGCAATATCACGCTCCTAAACTTCCGCTCCTTTACCGTTCGGTCTCTGGCCACGATTCGCGGCATGGACCAGGGAACCGGTGGAGCGCCGATGACAGTGACTGGTTGGCCGCGGGGAACTCTGTGCATGGGCTGGTTCAGCCTCGCCTGCCTCACGGCCGGTTGCGGCTACGGGGTCGACGGTTCGACGCCCGCCAGCGCCGACGCGCTGATGGCACCCCTGATCGCACAGCAGCCCGCGAGCCAGAGCATTCCGATGGGTCTATCGGCCACGTATTCCGTGAACGCCATCGGCACCCTGCCGCAGTATCAATGGATCAAGAACGGCGTCGCCATCGTTGGCGCGACGTCGAGCACCTACGTCACTCCCGCCACCTCATTCGCGGATGGCGGCGCGCGTTTCAGCGTGATCGTGAGCAATGCGGTGGGCCGTGTCGCGAGCAACGCGGCCACGCTGGCGGTGACCGCCCGCGCGCCCGCAGCCGGCGACCTGCGTTTTCAACAGGTGGACGCCGCGTCCACGGTCGATGGCTACGGCGCAAGCGGTGCGGTGGCTGCCGCGACGCTCGCCAGCCTCGGTGCCCAGTCCTTCACGCAGAGTCTGGGAACGCCATTCTACACGGGCGTCAGCGGTGACTGCGGCGCGGGCGCAGGCGCCGCCACGTGCACCTGGACGTATGCCGTGACGCCACTGTCCGACTCCCTGTCCGGACTCGGACTGGCCGCCGGTTATGGAAGCGACGCATACGCCAACCTGCAATACGACCTCGCGGACGTGAACTGGCCCAATGTCGGCAACGCCGCCAGCCCCGCCACCGCCAATTCGGTGGTCACGTCGCTCGATCTCGAGCCGGCCAGCCAAGTCTTCGCCGTTTCCTGGATTCAGGCACCGGCTTCATCGAGCACGTTCGACCGCGCGCAGCACCGCGTCGCGCTCGCCGACCTCGAGACCGCCGCCCTGCGGGAAGGCGCCGCCGGCCGGGTCATCACCGCAGTGGCCGCGGACGGCGGCAGCATCACGTACCTCTCCTACGGCTGGTCCGCCGACGCCACCACGATCTACGAGACCCAGGTGAGCAGCGCCGCTGCGGACGCGGCTGCCGCGGCGGCGGCGGCGCTCGCGGCGCGAGGCTACCTCATCACCGCCATCGGACCCGCTGACGCCGGCGGCGACGTGGTGCTCGTCGGGACGCGGGTGCAGGGCGATACGATGGCGCGGCCGTTCGTCACCGCGCAGAGCGCGGCGGATGTCGCATCGATGCGGTCAAATGGCTACGCGACGGTAGGTGTCATCGTCGCGGGCGGCGCCGACACCTACCTCGGGGAGCGCTGAGAGACGGTCGGCAGCCACGGCGACGCGTTGGTTGCACGGCGTTTGGGCGTGCACGCGTTGGCTATGCGTTGGCTATGCGTTGGCCACACCGGTTGATTACATAATCGAGCCGCAACTCGGGCGGTGCCCCCGCTGGGTATTTATCGCGCGCCGCGCACGCGGTTTTCCCGCGCAGGGCAGGTTTTCCCGTTATATTATCTGCAGGATCGTCCGAAGAAATCGGAACGACCGCGCCGCTGGGGAGAAAAATAATGCGCAGCCGAATGCGTCATGCCCATGCGTGGCTTGCCGCCGCGTCGCTGTGTGCCGCGGTTTCCGCCGGGGCCCAGGTGAACGTGACCACGTATCACAACGACAACGCGCGGACCGGTCAGAACACCGCCGAGACGATGCTCACGCCGGCCAACGTCAACAGTACGCAATTCGGCAAGCTCTTCAGCACCGCCGTAGACGGCTACGTCTATGCCCAGCCCCTGTATCTGTCCGGAGTCGCGATCGGCGGCGGCACGCACGACGTCGTCTACGCCGCCACCGAGCACGACAGCGTGTATGCGATCGACGGCGCCAACGGCACGGTGTACTGGCGGGTGAGCCTCATCCCCGCGGGCGGCCGCACCGTCAACACCGAGACCGACGTCAACGGCGACTGCAATGACCTCGTTCCCGAGGTCGGCATCACGGGCACGCCGGTCATCGATGCGGCGGGCGGCACGCTCTACGTCGTGGCGAAGTCGTACGTGAACGGCCACGCCGTCCAGTACCTGCACGCCCTCGACGTGACGAGCGGCGCGGAAAAGTTCGGCGGTCCCGTGCAAATCGCCGCCGCGGTTTCCGGGACGGGCTACGATGCCGTGGGCGGCGTCGTCACCTTCAACCCCCTGCTCGAAAATCAGCGCGCGGCGCTGCTGCTCACGGCTGGGCACGTCGTCATCGCGTGGGGCGCGCATTGCGACTTCGATCCCTGGCACGGCTGGGTGATGTCGTATGGCGCATCGAACCTCGCCCTCGAGGCGGCATTCAACACGAGCCCCAACGGCCAGCGCGGCGGCATCTGGATGAGCGGCGGCGGTCCCGCGGCGGACTCGGCCGGCAACATCTATTTCGCGACCGGCAACGGCACCTGGAACGGCACCACCGATTTCGGCGACAGCATCGTGAAGTTGGCTCCGCCGACGGGCGGCCGCTTCGCGGTGCTCGATTACTTCACGCCGTACAACCAGTCGGCGCTCGCCGGCGACGACAAGGACGTGGCATCGGGCGGCCTCGTGCTGCTGCCCACGCTCCCCTCGGGCGGCCAGCTGCTCGCCCAACAGGGCAAGCAGGGAACGATTTATCTCCTCGATCGCAACGACCTCGGCAAGTATTGCGTCAAGCAGAGTCCGGCCTGCAGCGGCAAGGATCCGCAAATCGTGCAGGAGATCGTCGGCGCCAGCGGCGGCCTGTGGGGCTCGCCCACCTACTGGAACGGCTTGGTGTACTGGACGGGTGTCAACGAACCCATCCGCGCGTTCGCGGTCAACGCCAATGGCAGCGGTGTGCTCTCGACCCGCTTCGTTGCGGAATCCTCGCAAAGCTTCGCGTTCTCCTCGCCCACGCCGTCCGTGTCCTCGAACGGCAATGCCGATGCGATTCTCTGGGCGCTCGACGGCGCCTCCGTCGATTCGGTGTGCGTGGCAGGCGCGGACTGCCTCGGCCTGTTCGCCTACCCAGCAAACGATCTCGGCAGCCCGCTCTACGAGAGCAGCCAGGCCGCGAACCACCGCGACTCGCCCGGCGCCGCCGTCAAGTTCGAGATTCCCATCATCGCGAACGGCAAGGTGTATGTCGGCACGCAGGGTAGCGTGTCAGGCTACGGGCTGCTCGGCACGCACCTCCCGCCGGGGGTGGTAAGTCTCGCGGCAACCGAGAACGTGGTTGCGTTCGCCGGCAACGGTTCGCCGATCACGAACGGCGGCATCGACGCCAATGGCGATGCCTTTTCGGCCAATCTGCTCGGCTCATCGATCACGTGGGCGGGCAACACGTTCGTACTGGGCGGTGCGGGAGCGAACGATGCGGTGAGCGGCGCCACGGTGGCGCTGCCGGCGGGGAACGACACCACGGTGAGCCTGCTCGCCACGGCGGTCAACGGCAGCCAGACCGCGCAAAAATTCGTCGTCACCTACACGGACGGCACGGCGACGAGCTTCACGCAAAGCCTGAGCGACTGGCACACACCGCAGAACTACGCGGGCGAATCGCAGGTGCTCGCGATGGCCTACAGGCTCACGGCGAGCGGCGCCGCCGACAACCGGCCGTTCTATCTCTACGGCTACACGTTTGCGGTCAACAGCGCCAAGACCGTCGCGAGCATCAGCTTGCCGGACAATCGCAACGTGGTGGTGCTCGCGATCGACGTTTCGGCGAACGCGAGCCTGCAGCCGGCGTCGAGTCCCGTCTTGAACCCCCCGGCCGGCAACTACGCCTCGGCACAAACCGTGACCCTGTCAGACAGTACTTACGGCGCGGTAATCCATTACACGACCAACGGCGCGACGCCGACCGCGGCGTCCGCGGTGTACAGCGCCGCCGCACCGCTGCAGTTGACCGCGACCACCACGGTCCAAGCCGTCGCCGTCGCGGCCGGCTATGCCGACAGCGCCGTGACGAGCGGGACCTACACGATCTCGCAGCAGGGGAGCGCACCGATCAAGGTCCCGCTGGCGCCGGCCGCCAACGTCGTCGCCATCGGCATCGACGGCGAACCCGTGCCGAACGGCGGCCTAGACGCCAGCGGCGATGCTTTTTCCGGAACGCTTCTCGGCAGCCCGGTCACTTGGGCCGGTGCCATCTACGCGCCGGGCCCGGCGGGACAGCGCGACGCGGTGAGCAGCGCAACCATCCCGCTGCCCGCCGCCAACGCCGCGACCTTGAGCTTGCTCGCGACCGCGGTGCACGGAGCCGCGATGAACCAGGTGTTCGTCATCAATTACACCGATGGCACCACGACCCGTGTCATGCAAAGTCTGAGCGATTGGCACGTGCCGCAGCAGTTCGCGGGCGAGTCGCAGGCGGTGGGCATGGCGTATCGTCTTCTGCCGACAGGCGCCCAGGACGATCGGCCGTTCTATCTCTACGGCTACTCGTTGGCCCTCAATCCCGCCAAGACCCTGAAGAGCATCGCACTCCCGGCGAATCGCAACGTGGTCGTACTCGCCATGGTGCTGACGCCCTGAGGAGCCTCATTCCTGGGCGTTCCAGGATTCCATCGCGGTCGTCGTCGAGGCCGGTGCGAGCGTGCTCTGGTTCCAAAGATAGCCGCTGTTCCACAGATAACCGTTGTTCCAGAGATAGCCGCTGTTCCACAGATACCCGTTGTTCCAGAGGTATCCCTGGTTCCAGAGATAACCTTCGCTCTTGGCGAAGGACTGGTTCCAGAGATACCCGTCGGCCGTCATCGGGTTGCCGTTGGCATCCTCGACGTAGTAGCTGCCGGTCGTCTTATTGTAGTGCGCCGGGCCCCCGAAGTGCTCGGTGCCGGCGATGTCGGCGGCGATGTTGAGCCCGAGATTGGCGCAATTGCTCGCCTGACTGTAGACGGCGGCATACGCATCGATGCGACCCGCACCCTGCTGGAAGACGGAATAAGCCGCTTTGCCTTTCGCACCAATGGCGGCGTTCGCGGTGGCGACGAGCCGGCACTTGACCTGATTCGGCGTCAGCGACGGATTCGCCTGCAGCATGAGGGCAACCACGCCGCTGGTCACCGCCGCCGCCTGCGAAGTGCCCGACATGATGAAGAGGTTGACATCGTTCGACCCGAACTGCGGATACTTCGCCGGCAACTCTTGCAGGCTCAAGTCCATGAACGCGGCGAGGTGGCCGCCCGGCGCGACCAGGTCGGGCTTGACGAATCCCTCGTACGTCGGCCCCGTCGATGAAAACGAGGTGACGCCGTCGTCCGCCGGATTGTCCGGTGTGAAGTTGTCGGTCATCGCACCGACGGTGATCACGTACGGCGTGTTGCCCGGCACCGCGATGGTTTGCGCCGCCGGACCGAAGTTGCCGGCCGATGCCACCACGACGATTCCGGCCTGCCAGAGCTTCATCACCGCCTGGTCGATCGGATCGTTCCAGTAAAAGGACTGTGGCTTCGCTCCGAAGGACATGTTGACTACGCGGATCGCGCCGTAGGTCTTCTGGTGGGCGAGAATCCAATTCATGCCGTTGAGGACGGTCGTGTAGCTGCCGGTGCCGGTGCTGTCGAAGGCCTTGACGCTGATGAGTTTGGCCATCGGGGCGATGCCCTGCGGTTCGCCGTTCAAGATCGCCTCGGAGGTGTTCGAGCTTGCGAGCAAGCTCGTGATGTGCGAACCGTGTCCGTAACCATCGTTCGCACACGGGTATTTCGCACATGGGTGGGTGGCGTCCACGAGCAGGCTGGTGGTCGCGTCATACTGGGCGAGCATGCGATTGTTGCCGTTCAAATCCGCCGTGAGGTACGACAACGTCGGTTTCTGCAGAATGCCGCTGTCTAGAATGGCGACCACCACGCCGGCGCCATTGATGCCCTGGGCGCCGAGTTCGTTGACCCCGATCATGGCGCGCTGGTAGACGTCCGGCACGGTGCTGTTCGTGCCGCCCGATTGCGTGACGACCGGTGCATCGGTGAACAGCGCGAGCCCGGACTGGCGGCGCAGGCGCCCGGCCTCGGCAGACGAAAGCAGCGCGGAGACGCCGTCGACGATGGGCAGTTCATGCGTCACGCGTCCGCCCACACGGTGCACCGCGCGCGCCGCGGCGGCTGCGCCGGCCGCGGCGGCCGCTCCGGTCGATTCGACGATGTAAGCCTGGCGTTGGGGTTCTGCATCGGCATTGGTCATACCCAGCATGGCGGCCATGCCCATCAGAACGGTCAGGGAGAGCTTCGGCGTGTGCGTGTTCATGGGGCCATTTCACCGCAGCGACGCCACGCGGGCAGTGCGCGGACTGACGGCGGGGCGGCCCAAGATCGTGACCCGCCTCTCATAATGGCGCTGTCAAATACCGATGGCGCGGTCGAAGACGCTGCGCCGGGCCGGCTGCTTGCCGGGCCGGTGCGAGAAGGCTCTACACCCCGATGCGCGCGCCTGAATCGTGGGCGTAGCCGAGCGTGCGCAGCACCCGGCGTACGTCATCGAGCACGGCGGGATCTTCGATCGTGGCCGGCACCTGGAATGGCTCGGAATCGGCGATCTTGCGCATCGTGCCGCGCAGAACCTTGCCGGAGCGCGTCTTTGGCAGCCGCGGGACGATGCCCACCTGCTTGAGGTTCGCCACCGGCCCGACCTTGTCCCGCACGAGCCGCACGAGTTCCTCGATGATCGTCGCCGGCTCGCGGGCCACCCCGGCCTTGAGCACCACCAGCGCGATCGGCAGCTGTGTCTTCAAGGCATCCTTGACGCCGAACACGGCACACTCGGCTACGTCGCGGTGGCTGGAGAGGGCCTCCTCGATGCTCCCCGTCGAGAGATTGTGGCCCGCCACGATGATCACATCATCGGTGCGGCCCATGATGAAGATATACCCGTCCTCATCGATGTAGCCGCCATCGCCGGTCAGGTAGTATCCGGGATACAGTGACAGGTAGGTCTCGCGAAACCGTGCTTCGTTGTTCCACAATGTCGGCAGCGCACCGGGCGGCAACGGCAGCCGGATCGCCACCGATCCCTCCTGGTTGGCAGGCACCGAACTGCCTCGCGGGTCGAGGATTTCGATCACGTAGCCGGGCACGGCCTTCGTCGGCGAGCCCGGCTTGAAGTGCTGCACTCCGAGACCCATGCAGTTGGCCGCGGCGGGCCAGCCCGTTTCGGTCTGCCACCAATGATCGATCACCGGCCGCTGCAGCAGACCGCGCACCCAATGATAAGTGTCCGGATCCAGCCGCTCGCCGGCAAGAAAGAGATGGCGCAGGCTCGAGATGTCGTACCGCCGCAGATGCTCCCCCGCCGAATCCTCCCGCTTGATCGCCCGGATTGCCGTGGGAGCCGTGAAGAGCGTCTTCACCTGGTAGTCGTGGATCACGCGCCAGAATCCGCCCGCATCCGGCGTCCCGACGGGCTTGCCTTCGTGAATCACAGTGGTGCAACCGTAGAGCAGCGGCGCATATACGATATAGGAGTGTCCCACGGCCCAGCCGAAATCCGACGCGGTCCAGAACACCTCGCCGGGGTTTGCGTCGTACACGTATTTCATGGACCACTTCAGCGCCACGGCATGACCGCCGTTGTCGCGCACGACGCCCTTCGGCTTCCCGGTCGTGCCCGACGTATATAGGATATAGAGCGGATCCGTCGCGGCCACCGCCACGCAGTCCGCCGGCGCTGCCGCCGCGGTCGCCTCGTGCCAGTCGAGGTCCCGGCCCGGCACGAGCGTGCAGCGCCGCTGCGGCCGCTGCAGGATCACGCAGCGCCCGGGTTTGTGCGCGGAGAGGGCCACGGCTGCGTCGAGCAGCGGCTTGTAGTCGACGATGCGCGTTCCTTCGATGCCGCAAGAGGCGGACAACAGAACTTTCGGCGCCGCATCCTCGATGCGCACGGCGAGCTCGTTGGCGGCGAATCCGCCGAACACGACGGAGTGCACCGCGCCGATTCGCGCGCACGCATACATGGCCATCAGCGTTTCGGGCATCATCGGCATGTAGATGATGACCCGGTCACCCTTGACCACCCCGAGCGCGGCGAGGACGCCCGCGAACCGGGCCACTTCATCGCGCAGTTGCCGGTAGGTGAAGGTCTGCTTCGCGCCGGTCACCGGGCTGTCGTAGATCACGGCCGCCTGCTCGGCCCGGCCGTGCTCGACGTGGAAGTCGATGGCGTTGTAGCAGGTGTTGAGCACACCGCCGGAAAACCACCGGTAGAGCGGAGCCCGCGAATCATCGAGGACACGTTTGAAGGGCTTGTCCCAAACGATGTCGGCGGCGGCACGCCGCCAAAACTCCTCGGGTGATCGCCGCGCCTCCTCGTAAGCCTCGCGGTAACTCGTCATGACGCTGCCACTCCTCTCTCGATCTTTTCGCCGCTCTCGTTGTTCTGACCTTGGCGTGTGTGCGGGCCCCGCGCATCACCAGCATACCGGCCGTGTGCGGCCGCGGCAAAACGGCCTCGGTGGCTGCGCGGTCGTTGCATACGCGGTCGTTGTAAACGAGTCTCAGTTCGGCGGACGCGCGCGACTCGCACCGGAGTAAACTGCGCGCATCCCGCTGCCGGACGGCGCCATCGGAGAATACGCATGATCGAGCTGAAATCCCTCGGAGTCTGGGCCGCGACCGACCGCTTCCCTGCCGCGGAGGCGGCGGCATTCGCGCGGCGCGTCGAAGCGTGGGGTTACGGCGCACTCTGGATACCCGAGGCCGTGGGACGTGAGGTGTTCTCCGCATCCGCGTGGCTCCTCGCGGGCACCAAGACCTTGATCCTCGCCAGCGGCATCGCCAACATCTACGCGCGCGATGCGTTCAGCGCCGCTGCAGCACAAAACGGCCTGAACGAACAATCTGCGGGCCGGTTCCTGCTCGGGCTGGGGGTTTCGCACATACCGCTGGTCGAGGGATTGCGCCGGCATGCATACGGCAAGCCCGTGGCCACCATGCAAGCGTACCTGCGCGCCATGGCCGACGCCCGCTACCAATCGGTGGCACCGGCCGCCGCGCCCAACACGGTCCTCGCGGCCCTCGGCCCGAAAATGCTGGAGCTGGCCGGAAAGTCGGCGGACGGCGCGCATCCGTACAATGTCACGCCCGAACACACGAGCGAGGCCCGCAGGATTCTCGGTCCCGGCAAGCTGCTCTGCGTCGAACAGGCGGCGATTCTCGAGACGAACCCCGCCGAGGCACGCGCCATCGCGCGGCGCTTTCTCGCCGTGTATCTGCCGCTGCCCAATTACGTCAACAACTGGAAGCGGCTCGGCTTCACCGACGCGGACATGGCGGGCGGCGGATCCGACCGGCTGATCGATGCGGTGATCGCGTGGGGCGATGAGCAAGCCATTCGCGCGCGCATCGCATCGCATTGGCAGGCAGGTGCGGATCACGTGTGCGTCCAGGCTCTCGGCCCGACGGCGGCGCCTGACGAGCGCCTGCTCGCGCTGCTCGCGCCATGACGGCCGTGCGCCGGCACCCGCCGCCGCGGCATATCGCGCGATGACCGGGCACGTGGTGGCGCTCTGCGGCGGGGTGGGCGGCGCCAAGCTCGCGCACGGGTTGGCGATGGCGCTGCCGCCCGGACAGCTGACGATCATCGTCAACATCGGCGACGATTTCGAGCATCTCGGTCTGCACGTCTCGCCCGATCTGGATTCGGTGATGTACGCGCTGGCGGGACTGTCCGATCCAGTACGCGGCTGGGGGCGGCGCAACGAAACGTGGACGTTCATGGACGCCTTGCGCGGCCTCGGTGGCGAGACGTGGTTCCAGCTCGGTGATGGCGACCTTGCCACGCACGTCGAGCGCACTCGGCGGCTTGCCGGCGGCGCACCGTTGAGCGAAGTCACGGCGCAGTTGTGCAGCGCGCTTGGCATCGCCGCCACGGTCCTTCCGATGAGCGACGATGCCGTGCGTACCCGCGTCCTCACGGCGGACGGATGGCTCGAATTCCAGGAGTATTTCGTACGTCGCGAGTGCCGCCCCGTGGTGCGCGAATTCGCGTTCGCCGGCGCCGCAACGGCGCAGGCGCTGCCTGCGGCGCTCGCCGCCCTGAAGCGCCCGGATTTGCGCGCCGTCGTCATCTGTCCATCGAATCCCTTCGTGAGCGTCGAGCCGATCCTCGCGGTGCCGGGCTTTCGCGAGGCGCTCGAACGGACCGCCGCGCCGGTGCTCGCCGTCACGCCCATCATCGGCGGCCGCGCCATCAAGGGGCCGGCCGCGAAAATGCTCACCGAGCTCGGCCTCGATGTCAGCGGAGCAGCGGTGGCCCGGCGCTATGCGGGTCTCCTCGACGGATTCATGATCGATGCGAGCGATGCGCTGCCGGAACCGCTGCCGGACATCGCCTACTGCCAAGCCGACACGCTCATGCTCACGAACGACGACCGCCGCCGGCTCGCCCATGCCGTGCTGCAATCCGCTGACGCACTGCGCTCGGGCGCAGGCGCGTGAGAATCGGAGATTAGGTTCAAGCCGGGACCAATGTGCGCATCCGGCCCGTGGTATTCCCGGCGGCTTTGACTGGGAATACTGTTAACGCTATGATGGAATCATGAAGACCACCGTAAATATTCCCGATGACGACCTTGCGGACGCCATCCGATTCACGAAGGCAAAGACGAAGCGCGAAGCAATCGTCACTGCCATCCAGGAATTCAACCGCCGCAAGCGCATGGCCGAACTCTCCAAGCACGCGGGAACCTGCAAGGATCTGCTGAGCGTCGAGGAACTCCTGCAGCAACGCCGCAAAGGCTGAGTTGCGGTGATCTTGGTCGACTCCTCGTCGTGGATCCACATGCTTCGACCGAATGGAGACGCGGCTGTCAGAGACCGGGTGACGCGCGCACTCGATGCCGGTGAGGCGTGCTGGTGCCCCGTCATTCGCTTGGAGTTGTGGAATGGCGCGGGGGGCGATCGTGATAAGAAGGTGCTCAGGGATTTCGAACGGCTGCTGCCGGAACTCGGCATCGACCACGCAGTTTGGAATGCTGCCTTTGATCTCGCACGACGCGCGCGGTCTGCCGGTGTATCGGTGCCCGCCACCGACATTTTGATCGCTGCATGCGCGCGACACCACGGTGTCGAGCTTGAACATGCCGACTCGGACTTTTCACGCCTCGGAAAGCTTGTGTGATGCTGTGCCGCAGCTTCCAACCACGGTCCGATCTCGTGTGCGCCAGTCGCATTTTCCCGGCCGCGGCGGTATTGTCGTGCCGAACGCCCCGGAGGACCCATGACTGAAACGACCGCACCCCGAGAACTGCCCGGCTGGATCCAGGACCACCTCAAACGCTATATTGCCACGAACGGTGAGGACGGCTACCTTTGGGACGCGGCGCTCGGCGGCGGCAAGGGACTCGTGCCGACCTTGCTGCTCACCACCGTGGGACGCAAGTCCGGACTCGAACTCGTCCTGCCGCTGATCTTCGGCAAGTTCGGCGAGGACCATGTCGTGGTGGCCTCGAAAGGCGGCGCTCCGACGCACCCCGCCTGGTATCTCAATCTGCAGGCAAATCCCGAGGTGCGGGTGCAGGTGAAAGCCGACAAGTTCACCGCCCGTGCGCACACCGCGGATGCCGCGGAGCGCGCCGCGCTGTGGCCGAAAATGGTCGAGATCTACGCGCCCTACGCCCAATACCAGACCAAGACCGATCGGCAAATTCCCGTCGTCGTCCTGCGGCGGGTATGACAGCCTCTGTCAGAAGCCGGCGACCGCCGGAATGATCTCGCGGCCGAACACTTCGAGCGGTGCGAGATCCTGCACGTTCGGGATATTGAAGAGCGCGTGGTGCACGCCGACGTCGGCGAGATTCTTGCACAGCGCTATCACGTCGGCCGGCGTCATTTTGCCGGGCCGCAGATCCACGGTGCCGAGAGTGGTTTTCTCGATGGCAGTGTAATCCCGGCCGAGCACGTCGCAGTGCTGTCGAAGAATCGCCAGTTTGCCGCGCACTGTCTCGGGCGGCCCAAAGAGATTGCAGGCGTCGGCATACTGTGCGACGAGCCGCAGCGTCTTCTTCTCGCCGCCGCCCGCCACCAGGATCGGCGGGTGGGGACGCGACAGGGGCTGCGGACTGCACAGTGTTTCCTCGAGGCGATTGTGCTTGCCGTGATAGGGGCCATCGTTGGCCGACCACATCTGCTTCGTGATCTGCAGCGCTTCCTCGAGCAGCTCGAAGCGCACGCCGAGCGGCGGAAAGGGCGTGCCCAAGCCAATCGCCTCCTTTTCGTTCCACGCGGCGCCGATTCCGAAATACGCGCGCCCGCCGCAGAGCACGTCGAGCGTGGTGACCGTTTTCACCAGAATCCCGGGATAGCGGTAGATGACGCCGGTGACCATGGTGCCGAGCTTCACACGACGCGTGTGCGCCGCGAGAAACCCGAGGGCGGTATAGCCTTCGAGCATGTCATGCTCGGCCGGCCCGACCATGCTGATCTGGAAAAAGTGATCCATCACCCACAAGCTGTAAAAACCGGCGTCATCGGCCGTCCGTGCAATGTCGGCCAGGCGGGCGGCGATCTGCGACGGGCCGCCCGGCCACGTGAAATTGGGCACCTGCAGGCCGATCTTCATTGGATGCTCCGAGGCACTTGCGGACGTGCCGTGACTACCATGACCCCATGACGCAGCTTGCCTCGCTCGCCGGCTTATCGCAACTCATGGCCGGCGCAACGCCGTCGTCAGGCGGTCGGCGTCAACCGCGCTGGATTCGCCATGCACGCTGCATGAGGTCTTTGCTCGAGGCGGCCTTCGCCGCATAGTTCGCGCCCGGGTGCAGCCAGGTCCCGATCGTGTAGAGCGCGCAACGCAGGCCGAAGCCGCCCACGGTCATCGAGTCGATCCACCACAGGGCGCGCTCGCCGCGCATCTGGCGATAGAACTGCCGCGGCCCCTTGAGCGAGGAGAGCAGCACGTCGCCCTGCTGCTGCTTCATGCTCGCACCCTGATAATGGATGATCGATGCGGCCGGCGTGTAGACGACCCGGTGGCCCGCGAGCTTCAGCCGGTGGCACAGTTCCATATCCTCGCCGTACATGAAAAAGCCGGGGTCGAACAGTGTCCCCCCGAGCATGCTGCGCCGTAGGATCATGCAGGCACCGCTGACCCAGTCGACGTCAACGTCGATCGCGGCGTCCTGATCGAGATAGAGCGGCGCGGGGCGCAAGGCGCGCGGCAGCAGAAGGTCCAGGAACAGGTAATGCGTGGCGACGTTCCAGGCACTCGGAAAGGCCCCACCCGTCCAGCGCTGCAGGCTGCGGTCGGCATTCAGCAGCCTGCACCCCATCACGGCGACATCAGGCGCCGCTTGCATGTGCTCGAGCAGGCGGCGCACGGCACCGTCGAGAATCAGCGTGTCGGGATTCAGCAGCATCAGATAGGGCGCCGTGCACAGGCCCAGCGCCTGGTTGTTGGCGCGTCCAAAGCCGGCATTGTCGGAGTTCGCGATGACCGCGACGTCGGGGAACTCGGCCGCGAGCATCTCGACGCTGCCGTCGCCCGAGGCATTGTCGACGACGATGACCTGCATCTGCCGCCATCCCAAGCCCGAGACGTCGCGCAGCGACTGCAGACAGGCGCGCAGGAGGTCGCGCACCTTCCAATTCACGATGATGATCGACAATTGCGGCGTCATGGGCGTGCGTTCCCCTCCGCCTCGCCCATGCGCACTCTGACGAGTTTCGATTCCACGGCGAGTATCATTGCGTCATCGGGCACGCTGCGCGACACCAGGGCGGTGGGGCCGACCTTGACGCGATCGCCGATGCGAATCGGCCCGAGCGCGAGCGCCTTCATGCCGAAGATCACGTCGTCGCCGATCACCGGATAGCCGGGACCCCCGCCGATGTCCTCCTCGCCGAGGCCGCCGCCCATGCCGCCTTGTCCGAAAATGGTGAAGCGTGCGCCGATCTTGCCGAACAGCACGACTCCGGAGGCATGCGTGATCAGGCAACCCGGCCCGAGCGAGGTCGTCGGCGAAATTTCCGCGCCCGTCCAGTAAAGGGACCACAGGAACACGAGCCGCGCGGCTCCACGCCAGCCTTTCAGATACAGATACCGGTAGGTGCGATACAGGAACAAGGCCTGATAGTTCGGCTGCAGGAACCAGAAGAGCCGGCGCGAGAACGAGCCGCCGCCGTACCATGTCGCGAGACGAACGAAGTCCGAGCGCATGAGATGCCGGGTCTGCCGCCAGGTCAGGCGCTCCGCGTCCGTGGCGAAGCGCAGCGGAGGTCGTGCAGGTGCATCGGGCATGGTCATGACTGGTGTTCTTTTTTCGGATCGAGTTTCTGAATCAAGCATGCAGGGACCTTGCGCGTCGCGATTCGGCAACTTCAAGATAGAACGACTCCTGCGCCGCGGCGGCCACGTTCCAGTCGAAGCGCCGGGCCCACTGTCGCGATTGCAGGCCGCGATTGACGATCTCCGCGCCGCTTTCGCACGCCACCGAAACCATGGCCGCGGCGAAGGCGGCGACGTCGAACGGCGGCACGCGCATGCTCGCGGGCGCCGCGATTTCGTTCATCGGCGCGTGATCCCAGACGATCACCGGCGTGGCGGCTGCATTCGCCTCCGCGATCGTCATGCCGAAGGTCTCGATGCGCGACGGCATGACGAGGCAGCGGCACGCGGCGAGCAGCCGGTTGCGCTCGGGTGCATCCACATGGCCCACGCAGCGCACCCAGGGACGCATCCCGGACTCGTCGAGCAGGCGCTCCCATTGCGCGGTCTCGTGGCCGCTGCCGGCGACGACGAGCGGCAGGCGCACCGTCTCGGGCACCCGCGCCAAGGCCTGCAGCAGCAAGTCGAGCCCTTTCGCGTTGATCTCGAGGCGGCCGACATACAGGAAGAAGTCGCCGGCGGCGGGGACGAGCTGGAACAATTCGTCGGCGACGCCGTTCGGTACGAGCCGGCAGTCCGCGCGGGCGTGACGCGATTCGATCCTTCGCTTCATCGAATCGGTGAGCACGATGAAGTTCCGGTACAGGCGGACGCCGTATTCCTCGCCCCAATGGAACGGCAGGTGCAGCCGGCGCGTGTACTCGCGCGCGAAGAACCATTGCACCGATGCGATCAGCGGCCGGCCACGCCGCACGAATAACGGCGTCAAGGTCGCCGCACACGGCGGCATGAGGTCCTCGATCAGCAGATCGTAGTCATGGCGGCGGACGGCGCGCGGCAAGCCCGCGAGAAACGTCAGGTGGTGCGAGGATCCATGATCACCCAATTTGCGGCCGAGCCGCTCGTAGCGGATGCCGTCCCGCTCGAGCGTCGGCGTCGAGCCCGGAAAGGTCGGGGTGAGCACGGTTATTTCATGGCGCCGCGCGAGGCGGCGGCAGATTTCGTAGGTGCGCAGCGGTCCGCCGCCGGCGAGCGGATTGCCGAGATCGTCGGGATCCAGATGCAGGATCTTCACGCGCGCAGGCCCCGCCGCGCTGGAATCAGTCCGCGTATCGCGCGTAGATCCGTGCCGCGCACGGAACGAAATGCCCAAAGCGCGATCGTGTACACGAGCCCGGCGAGCAACAGGTCCATGCCGGGGTTCGCGCCGAGATGCGCGAAGAATACCCCCACCGCGATTGCGGCGGCGGCCACCACGCGCGCCGCGACGAGGAGAAACGGGTTTGCAAACTTGTGCTGCGCCCAGTACAGCCGGTAGAACACGCGTACGAGCAGGGCGGCGGGCACGGCGGCCGCGCTTCCCAGCAGGCCGAACCAATGGGTGAGCGCCACGAGCAGCACGACCAGAGCGGCGAGCCCGATGCTCATCGAGCGCAAGTCATGAGTCTGCGAGTGTGATGCCAGCATGGTCGTCGACAGCAGCTGATCGATCACCATGAGCGTTGCGCCGAGAATGAGGATCTGCAGGATTGCCGCCGACGGCCAGAGCTTGGGCGCATACAGCACATGGATGATCGACGGTGACAGCGCAATGACGAGCATGGCGAGCGCGAAACCCCCTATCAGGCACCAGCGCACCGCGACGAACAAGAACCGCCCGAATCCCGCCGGGTCCGCCTCGAACAGCCGCGCCTGGGTCGGAAACATCACGACGGCGGCCATCGTCGGCACCATCAATGCCGCATCGCTGATGCGTGCGGCGGCTGCGTAGACGCCCGCCATCCCGATCGAGAGCAGCTTGGAGATCAGCACGATGTCGACCCGCGCACACAAGGCGGTGACCACCGCGATCGACAGGTAGGTCGGGACCTCACGCCGATAGCCATCCATCATCGCGGGTGCGGCGTCGCGCCAGCGCGGCAGCGGCACATGGGGATTGCACAGGTATCCCATCGCGGCCGCATAGCGCAGGACGGCGAACACCGAGAACAGCCCCGTCAGGCCGAGATTCCAATGGATCGTGGCCCAGGCGCCGAGCAGCCGCCCGAGCGCCTCGGCGAGGTTGATCAAAGCGATGCCCTGCATCTTTTCCTGTCCAACCAGCACGCATTCGCCGACGGTGGTGAACGCGGTGGGCAGCATCGAAATTCCGAGCAGCGCGAAGGGCCAGACGAGTCCGTCGCTCGAGTACCAACAACCGGCGAGCACCAATCCCGCGCCGAGCGCGATCGCGGGTGGCAACGCGAAGAAGAAGGAACTGCTGGTTTCGGCGGCGACCGTCCCGGGACGTGCGGCGACGCGTCGCGTGAGCGGCATGGTCATGCCGAGCAGCGGCATGGTTTGCACCATGAAGAACGCGTTCATGAGCAGCGAGAAGCCGCCCAGCTGGAACGTCGTGAAATGACGTGACAGCAGCCAGAACAGTCCGAAGGTCATCGCCGCGAGCCCGACGCGCAGGGACGCCATCGAGGCGAAGTTCACGAGTATGGTGCGCAATTTCACGCCATCATCTCGGACGATGCCGCAGTCGCGGCCGCGGCCGCGCCTGCGTGTCCCGCGTCCGTGGCCGTCGCGGGCGCGTCCCTCGCGGCGATGATCGTCAAGGCCTGCAGGAGCCCAGCGGTGATCCAGAGCAGAAAGATGCGGATGTCGACGTAGTAGTTGTCCGAGGCGAGAAACAGCATCTGGCTCACGAGCGCGCCCGAGAGCCCGACCCCGAGGGCGAACATGCCGGGATCACGCCAGCGCGACAGCGGCCAGGCCTGGCGCACGAAGCGCAGCATCAGGAAAATGAAATAGCACATCGCGGGGATTCCTAGTTCGGCCGCGACCAGCAGGTAGTGGTTGTGCACGATCAGTTCGAGCAGCTGCTTTTGATAGTCCTCGGAGATCAGTGCGAACGACGGCGGCGTGTGCTGGTGGGCCGCGAGATTGTAGCCACCATAGCCGACGCCGATGAACGGATGATCCCTGATGATCGTGACGGCCTGATCGGTGAGCACGAGGCGCGACTCGGTCGAGCGCATGTCCGGCTCCGTGAGCCGCAGCACGACCTGGGGGAAGATGATCGCGGTGGCGAGCACTCCGGCGACGCCAAGGCCGAGGAAGGCGAGCAGGTGGCCCTTGCCGATGATGCGGGTGCGCCAGAACACACTGCCGATGAAGAGGCCGCCGAGCAGCGCGGCGGCCCAGCTGCCGCGCGACAGCGTCAACAGCAGCAATGCGGTCCCCAGCAGCAGCACACCCAGCGCGGCGGTCCAGATGCGCGCAGGCAGGCGCCGACGGCTCATGAGCACGAGAGCGAACGCCGGCGAAACCAGGAGCGTCAGGTAATCGGCGAGCGCATTTGGATGATTGAACGATCCGATCGGGCGAAACGACGCCGTATTTTCGTTGCCGAACACGAGGCCCTGGGTGCCGACGGGCGCAACCTTCGCGCCAGGCAGCGTCAAGAAGTTGTGCGTGAGCATCTGCGCCGCGACATAGACGGCCTCGAGGCACAGGCCGACGATCACGGCCGTCATGATCAGGCGCAGGTCGCTCTTGGTTTCGACCGCGTGGGAGACCACGTAGAAACCGAGCACGCACAAGGTATAGGCGATGGCCGACGAGAAGGACAGCACGCGGCCCTGCGCATGCATCGCGCCAAACCAGACGAGCACGAGAAAGCCGACGCCGAGTCGGTCGAGCCGTGTGAACGGCATGCTCAGGTGGCGCTTGAGCATGCGCTCCGCCGCCCACAGCAGTCCGAGCAGGAGCATCACCGCCTGCGCGATGGTGACGTACAAGCCGGGCGAGTAGATCCGGTCGAGCGGCGGCACGATCGCCTGGCTGATGTCGAATGGCGCCGCGAGGAACAGCAGGCCCAGCAGGAATTTTTTCTGTGGTCCGGTGAACCAGATCATGCTCGCGAGCAGACCGATGGCGGCGACGAGCAGGAGCGCGCCGCGGCCGGAAGTGCCTGCAAAGGCGAAAATCACCACGACGAACGCGACGCTCCCGCCGATCGTCAGCAGCTTTGCGAGAATTGATGTCAGGGCCGACATGGTCGATGCCGCAATCGCGGTGCCGGCGCTAGAGCGCGCGACGATAGAGCCACTTCGGTACGTAGCGCGGCGCTTCGTTGAGCACCCCCCCAAGGAGCTTCTCGGGAACGATCGGGTAGGCACGCAGGCTGCCGCGCACGACCTCGCGCCGCGTACGCCGCGCATTGATGACGATCACGCTGCCGTCGGAGCAGGCGCTCAAAACGCCGGTGTCGGAGAGAATCGGGCCGTCGAGCACGACGAAGGCAAAGCGCTCGCGCAGCAGATTAAGGGCGTAGGCGATGCCCGCCGAGCGAAACGGCGTGGCGGCTTCGCCATTGCCGCAGGGGATGCGTACCAGCGCGCCGGCCCCCAGAATCGCCGGGGGCGGGACGGCCCGCGAGCGGTTCGTGACGAGGTCGGTCCAGCTGATCGAGGCAACCGTCCCGTCTGACGATCCGGGCGACCCGGTCGAGCACTCGACGAGGGCGATCGCACCGTCGATCTGACCTACCAGCGCGGTCGCGAGCCGCGCCGCGATGTAGCTCTTGCCTTCACCGCGCCGTGCGCTCGTGACGAGCACGGCGCGGCCGCGGTTCGCACGCGGCAGCCGCTCGACGATGCGCGATGCCATGCGTGGAAACAGCATCGAATCGCCGTTCACGCGCCCGCCCGCGGGATGATCCCCAGGGTTTCGATGCCGAGATGGCGTTTGACGGCATCGGCGCTCTGCAGCCGGCGGTCGAAGTATTCGCGCAAACCCACGAGCAGCAGTCCGAGCAGCAGCCCGCCGACCGGCCCCGCGACCGCTAGCATCATCTTCGTGCGTATTTTCGGCTTCTCCGGCTGAAACGGCGTTTCCGTGATCAGCCGGGCGTCGGCTTCCACCGGATTCAAGTTCAGATACAGCTCGATCTGATCGCGTTTTGTGCGCAATTCGGTGAAACGCTCCAAGGCGAGCGCGCGCAGCCGTTCCAGGCGTTCGAGCCGCGCGTCGAGTTCGGCGGTGGCACGCACCGCATCGTCGAGACGGGCGCGAAGTGCGTCGAGCTGTTCCCGCAGATGGCGCACGTTGGGCGAGTCGTCCGTGTAGAGCTGCCTGGCCTCTTCCAGCTTCGCCTGCATCTCGATGGTCTCCGATCTGAGGAGCGAGAGACCCGTGGGCGCGCCGGTGCGCCCGCTCGCTATCGTGCCGTCGACGGCCACGCCGGGGTTCGGCACGGCGGTATTCGGCAGGCCGGCGTTGGGCGTGCGCACGGCGCGCGACGGCGCAACGTCCGCGACGGGCATGGTCACATCGGCGCGCGACGACTGCTGCACGGTGAGCGCGAGAATCTGATCGTCGAGCGTCCGCAGCTCGTCGTTCTCCACCTGGATCTTCGCATCGACGAGCCGGTAGGTCGATTGGCCGAGTTGCCGGTTGTGCTGCGAGCCGAACTTGAGATATTCCTGCAGCAATGCGTTCAGGGCACGCGCCGCAAGCATCTTGTCGGCGCACTCGAAATGCGCCTCGAGCACGTCCGAAGTCGTGTCCGCGGTCTTTGAACGAGTCGGCTCGACCGTCATGCCCTTCATGAACAGCTCGACGGTTTCGATGCGGATCTGCGCCGCCGAGGGTTTCTTCCCGACGCTCAGCCACTCCGGCAGCGCTTCCCGGAGATAGTCGAACGGCGTCTGCACGAGTTGGGACTTCGTGATGTGCAGCTGGTCTATGACCTTCTCGACATTCGACCGCGACTCGAGCAGCTGGATCTCGGTCTCGATCTTGCGGCCCGAGGATTCCGGAATCAGGGTTTCGCGCACGGCGGCTACGCCCGACAGGAACGAAGGCGTGCCTTCGTCCTCGGTCTGCACCCAGACCTCCGCCGCCGTCTCGTATACCTTGGGCTGTATCAGCAACAGCGACCACGTCAGCGACGCCACGACGATGAAGCAGATGAAGATCGTCGGCCAGTACTTGAACCACTGGCGCAGCAGATCGCGCTGCGTGAGGCCGAACGAATCGTCGTCGGGCACGGGAAACAGGGCGGTCGATTCGGACATGCTGGACAACTCTTGCTCAATACACCGTCGTGGCCCGCGAGTACACGTAGCTGAAGGAGCTGTTCTTCAGCGGCGCAAACAACTTGTACACGTAGCGATCCAGCCACTCGGCCACGTTCTGCGCATGCGTGGGCGGCAGCACGACGACGTCATACGGCTGCAGCACGACGTCTTCGGTCGGCGCCTCGCGGAAGGTTTTGCTCAAGTGCGGGCGCACCAGGTCGGCCGTTTGTCCGGCGGACTTGCGCAATATCACGAGCTTGGTCACGTCGCCGCTCGGCAGGTTGCCGCCCGCTTCGGAGAGGGCCTGCAGCAGTGTCATGCCGGGCGTGTAAGGAATCAGGCCGGGCCGCCCCACCTCCCCGGCGAAGTAGACTTGCGGGACCTGGAAGCTGCGAACGCTGATCGTGGGCTGCAAGCCCGCAAGCCCGCCGCGGCCCATGCCGTTCGCGGTGCGCACCGTCTGCGACGTCGCGGTGCGCACGATGACGCTGAGTTCCGGGTCCTTCAAATAGTGCGCGTAGCGGCGGCGGAGTTCGCGCTCGACCTCCTCGGGGCTCAATCCCTGCGCCTGCACGGTACCGGCCAGCTGCAGCGTGATCTTGCCGTCCGGACGGACGCGCATCTGGTCGTTGAATTGCGGGTAGAAAGGAAATTTGATCTCGAGTTCGTCATTGTCGTGAATCAGATATTCGCGCTGTTGCATCGATCCTGCCGCCGCGGCGTAGCGTTCGCGCAACTCGCCCTCGACGTCCTCGGGGCTGCGTCCGGCAACGTAGACCGAGCCGATGACGCTGAGGTTCACTTTGCCGTCGGGCCGCACCTTGACGGTCTGGTCATATTGCGGGGCATCCAGAATGCGTACGTCGAATTCATCGCCGAGCATCAGCGCGTAGCCGGGCGGGCGCACCGGGGCGGCGGCATCCGTCGAGGCCGCGGCGGCGACCGCGCCCTCGCCAACGCCGGCCGCGGCCGCCGTCTTCGTCGTCGCGCCCGTCGCCCCCGTCGCGGTCACCGGAATTTGCTTGAGATTGGCGTCCGCCCGCGGCGGCGCGGAGCACGCCGACAGGACCACGCATAGCGCGAGATGCGCCGCCAACGGGAGAATGCGGTGAGTCATAGCGAATCCGCGTCCAGGCGCCACTGGGCGCGCTGACAACGGACCTCGGCGTCGCGCACGGCCGCGAGCGAACTCACGCTCGACAGCAGTTCCGCGTAAGACTGCAGGATCTCGTTCCAATTGAACACCTGGTGCGCCCGCCGCCGGTTCAGCTCCCCGCGGTACGCAAGGTCGCGTGCATCGCCGAAATACGCATCGAGGGCGCGTTCGCAACTTGGTTGATCGTCGAAGTAGCGCGCACCTTCGCGCACCACCCAGCGGTTGAAGCGATTTTCGTGCGCGAGCACGGGATTGCCCGCGCCCATGGCCTCGAGCAGCGACGGATTGGTGCCGCCGACCTGATGACCGTGGAGATAGAGGAGGCAGTGGCGGCGCAGGGTGAAGACCGCGGATTTATCGTACACGCCGCCCACGAAACGCACTTCCGGGCTTGCCGCCGCCATGACTTGGGCATGGTAGCGCACCTTGTCCGGATAATAATTGCCGAGCACGAGCAGGTGAAGACCGCGTGGTTTGGCTGAAAATGCGCGCACCATCTCGAGGATCGAATTCTCGGGTTCGGGCCGCGCGATGAGGGTGGCAAATCGGGCGGATTCGACGGAGAAGCGGCGCAGCACGGCGTGGTCGGGCGCCGAATCGGGCCGCGGTGGTTCGTGCAGCTCCGAACCGTACGGTATGACCGTGATCTTTTTCGGCGTCGTGCGCAGGCGCAGGTGACTCTCGATCTGCGGATGGTCGGCGATCAGGTGGTTGCCGAACAGGCAGCCTGCGCGTTCGTTCAAATACAGCCAGACCTTCTCGAGCATGCTCCACTTCGCACGCGAGTATTCGATGCCGTCCATATTGATCACCGTGGGAATGCCGGCGAGGCGCAGGCGCGCGGCGAATATGGCCGTGTTGTAGCCGAGCATCAGCACGACATCGGGTCGATCCTCGATGACATGCGCGATCGACGACCAATCGAAGCGAATGCTGTTGCCGGGGGTATCGGGACCCACGGCGATATGCAGGCGGACCACCCCCTGCCAGGCGGTTTCCCAAACCGTGCCCTCGACGGGTGGCGGCGGCGGCTCCGCCTCCTGGCAATAAACCTTGACGCTCCAGCCGCGGGCGGCGAGGTAAGGAGCGAGATATTCCGTGAACGTTTCGAAGCCGCCGTGTGCGGCCGGCACTCCACGGATACCGACGATTGCGATTCGTGGGCGATTCTTGTTTTCATTGTCTGGCATTTCGAATTGATCTCGAGACTTTGGCGTTCGCGTCGAAGTGGACGCGCCCTCCCTGACCAACTCAGGTCGAACGACTCAGAGCCAATTGCCCTGCGTCCGATGAATCATACCTGCGCATCAAGGTTCGGGGAAAGCGCACGAAATATGGCAAAACGTTTGCACGTCACGCGGCCCGGCAGCGCATTTCGGGCGAGATAAGGAAAATTCGCGGCGCGTCGCATTGACGCGTTTCATGTCGGCTCACTGCCATGCTCGATGCGCCTGGCCGAAGCGCTGGAGCAGCCAGAACGGCAGCCCTCTGCCCGCGCGGGCGCTGTCATAGCAGTGGAACGCCAGGCGCGAAACGAGGCGGGGGCGCGGCTCGATGGCGCAGGTGTACCGCACCTCGCGCGGACCCCAGCGCGTCTTGGATGTATCCGTGCCGCGCGACAGATTGACGGTCGTCAATCCTTGCGCGATTGCATACTTCATGGCCTCGGCGACGGTCGTGGTCATGGCGCCGTAGCGGGCCCAGCGCGGATCGAATCCGGAGTAATAGAGGTACAGGCAGCCGCCGACGACGAAGCCGATCCGGACCGCGACGACCTCGGCGCCGATGCGCAGCTGGAACACCCGCACAGTGCCGGTGGCCGTGAGTCGTTCGCAAACGTCGAACAGAAAGCGGCGCGAGACATCGCTTACGAAATGATCGGGATGCTCGATCGTGCTCGGCATCCTCGCGCGCATCGCGTGGAGTTCCAGGAATCGTTCGAGTCCGCGGCGCACGTCCGCCGGTTCCGTCGCGATCTCGAACTCGAAAGCGAGACCCTCGCGCTTCAGCGAGTTGTAGCAATGGCGCAGCGACTCGCGGATGTTGCGCCTGAGGCGCGCGCGAAACTGCGTCCAGGTCGGCGCGAGATCGAGCACGTAACCCGGAGCCTCGGGCTGGCGCGGGCCACGGCCGCCGAGCGCGAAGGCTGAACCGAACTCCTCCGTGATGCCGCTCCAGTTGATCCAGTCCCAGGACGGCTGTCGCGCAAGGTAGTGGCGCACGGCCCGCGCCGCGCGTTCCTCGTAGCCCGGCGCGAGCAGCGGCGTGCGGCTCTCGGTCGTGGACGGATCGGCACCAAGCAGGTTGATTGAGACGATCTTGAGCGGTCCGAATCGCCGGTGGCTCACGACGAGCGGCACGATCGCCACACAATCGCCCGCGTCACGCAGCGTTAGCACCGCGAGTTCGTCCCTCACGTTCCGATCGAGATTCAAGAAATGCCGGCACCAGGCGACATGCCAGGCATGCAGCGCGAAGGGTGAAACATTGCGCGCAACCGAATGCAGGCGCGCGTAATCGCCCGCAAGCTCCTCGAGCGCCGTGATCGACGCGGCCACGTCGACCTGCAGTTCCGCGTCCGCTCGAGGCGGCGTACCGGGGTGACGCCGGGCGACGGCGGCGGCGGCCACGGCTGCCGCATCCCGGGCCGCCACGCGGTCGTCGAATTTTCGCGCCAGCTGCTCTGAATGACTCATGCACGTCCCCTCATCCGGCACATCGGCAGGCGCGGTCCGAGATGTTCCGTTGCGCACCGGCAACGGTATCGTGGATCGATAACGTCCTCAAGGTATCCTAAGACGCGGGGAGAAAATCTTTGTTTCTTGCCGCAAGGAATATACGCGTCCGGCCCATGCACGAATACCCCCAATCGCCCCGACGAGAGTCCCGGACGTCACGAGCGCACGAATCGAGGCAACCCATTTGACATATTTCGATCATGACTGCTGACATATTTCAAGCATGGCTGCGGCACGGTTCAAGCGCGTTCGCCGAGTGGCGGCCGGCGCGAGCCATCAGTATAGTCGCAATGCTGTTTCGCACACGGGTGATGACAGCCAGGGACGTACTAATAAAATCACGGGCCGTCAATCGGGAATCACGCTCATCTCCGCACAGTTGCCCATCGAAGATCCCGCCGAAGGAAGCATCGGTGCAGCCCTCGATGCGCAGGCCATCCATGTCGATGCGCAGGCCGTCCACGTCGATGCGCAGGACGCAGGTGTGGCGCGGCCGCCGCCGGAGCGACGTTTCTCGTCCGCCGCTGCGGCCGAGGAGTTCATCGCGGCCGCTTGGGCGATCGGCATTCGCGGCAAAGCGCCCAAACTCGACGCCGAATATTGGCAGCTCGGCATCAACATCAATCGCGCGCTCGACATCATCCGCGAGCTGTGGTTCAACGAGGGCCTCGATTTACCCGTCAACATGTTCGCGGAGGCGCCGACGATGCGGCGCATGGCGGCGAAACTCTGCGACGGCAGCGCGTGGGTGCCGCAGACCCTCGTGCAGCTGCGGGCCGGCGATGCGAGCACGCCGCTGTTCCTGTTCGCCGGCGGCACGGGACTGCTCATGGAATACGCCGATTTCGTGCGTCAGCTCGACTATCCCGGCCCTGTTTATGGGATCCCGCTCGCGGGCATGGATCGACGATCGGCGTACTCCAAGACCGTCCGTGAGGAGGCCGAGCGGGCGATTGCGGTCATCCGGCGCGTTCAGCCGCATGGACCTTACCGGCTCATGGGCTACTCTTCGGGCGGCTGCAATACGCTCGAAGCTGCGCGCGCGCTGCGCGCGGCCGGCGAGGAGATCGGCTTTCTGGGGCTGCTCGACACGGGACTCACGGATCATTATTGGCCGTTCGGTGTCTGGCTGCGCTACATGGTGCCGGAATTGATCAACAGCCTGCGCAAGCGCCTGCTGCGCCGGAAGGCGCCGGCGGCGGAGCCCATTGCCGATCGCGCGCTGCGCAACCGGCCCAACATCGTTCCGCCACGCCGCGGCACGCGCTACGAATTTCGTTTCCGCGATCCGCGCGGCCCAGACTACCCGCACTTCACGCCGTACTGGCGCGGCGACCTGACGCCCCTCGACAGCGAGACCCGCTTTCACAGTCTGCGCATGTGG
>Ga0302319_10003592_pt1 | contig 32280 bp, 26 predicted proteins | sample Bog_T0_2_FD_203319 | JGI IMG/M metagenome (GOLD analysis project Ga0302319, IMG submission 203319) | Peat permafrost microbial communities from Stordalen Mire near Abisko, Sweden - Bog_T0_2 | ecosystem: Environmental > Terrestrial > Soil > Wetlands > Peat | place: Sweden: Abisko, Stordalen Mire... | reverse complement strand
TGGCGAGTACACTCCACCCAGCTACCTCACGGCCGACCGTGTGGATGTCGTGGTCACGGCAACGCTGAACTCCCTCACCCGCGCTTCAACAAAGGCAACCGCGGTATTCACCGTAACTCCAGGATTCCTGCAGCCTCTTACCCCCGAGAATTTGGCCCTGGGCGCCGACGGCCAGGTTGCCATCACCGGATTTCTGGCTGAAGCGGGTGGCGATGAAGGCATCGCATTCGCGCTGGCGAACTCCGCCATGGGCTCATCCGGCGGTCAGGGCTCGCTGGGCCCAGTCAACTGCCAGCGCAGCGCGCAGGTCTTTACATCGTGTTCCGTCACCTATTCGGCGCCTTCGTTGGTTTCATCCTTCGCTGCAACGTATATTGTGGCCACTGCAGGCTATTCGTCCTCACGAATCGCTTCTGAAGTACTGCTAAACAGTGCAGGCGTCTCCAGCAATCCCACCGTCCACCAGTCACAATCGGCCATTCCGGCCCTGCTCGGCAGCTCTGGCGGTATGAACAATGACTACGACTCCCGCGGCAACCACGTCGCGGATTGCTGCGGAGGCACGCTCGGCTCTCTTATTCAGGACACCAGCAACCACCAGTATCTGCTCAGCAATAATCATGTTCTCGCTCGCAGCGACCATGCCGGTCAGGGCGATGCAATCGTCCAGCCGGGTCTCATCGACAACAATTGCGTTCCCAATGGCGATGGCCCCGGAACCACCCCTGTGGCCTCGCTCACGGGCTGGCTCCCACTAAGCTCCAGCGCCACCAACGCAGACGCGGCCATCGCGCAGGTCGAGTCCGGCACTGTAAACACTTCCGGCAGCATTCTCGAGCTTGGCGCCCGCCAGGCCGACGGCACACTGGCCGCCGCGCCTCCCGGTACCTCTTCCAGCGGCGGCAGGGGCGAAGCGGCATCTCTCGATCTGATGGTCGCTAAAAGCGGGCGAACCACGGGGCTTACATGCGCCGGAGTCTCGGCCTTCAGCCTGGATGTGACCGTCGATTACTACCTGGATTGCGCCGAAACCAAACCCTACCTGACCAAGACCTTCACCAATCAACTGGCCATCAGCGGCAACGCATTTACCGACGCGGGCGACTCAGGTTCGCTGGTCGTGGACATAACGAATGCAGAGCCGGTAGGCCTCTACTTCACCGGCGGAACCGATGCGTCGGGCGTGAGCCAGGGCGTTGCCAGTCCCGCGCCCGAAGTGCTCGCCGAACTTGACTCGCAGGTGGGCGCGCAGGCTCGCGGCGGGACCAACTACACTTTCGTAGGTGCAGCCGACCACCCCGTAACCTGCCTGAACTATGGAGACAATACGATTGCCGCGGCGCAGGCCCGCACGCTCTCCGACGAGGAAATTGCCCGCACTCAACAGGCTCTGGGGCAGGCTCGCCAACTGATCAATTCGTCCTCTGGATTTCTGGGTGTTGCCGCCGGCAAAAGCAGCGATCATCCTGGCGAGGGCGCGGTAGTTCTCTACGTGGATGAAAACATGGCTGTTAGCGCGCCGGCGACAGTGGAAGGCGTACGCACTCTTGTGATTCCCAGCAACGCGCACGCCGTGGTCTTCGGTTCCGCCCCGCAGATTCCTCAGGAATCCCGTTCCGCCTCCGGTGCTTCAGCTCTGGCGTCGGCAGTCCTCAACCAGGCCTTAGCCATCAAGCAGCAGGTCGCTCACAACATGATGAAGAACAATTCCGCCTTCTTCGCCGTCGGGGTCGGACAAAGTCTCGACAACCCGAAAGAAGCCGCGCTGGTGATTTATGTGGACCGCAAGCATGTTCCGGCCGACCTGCCGCAAATCGTAAATGGCCTGCGGACGCGCTACATCGTAATGGACCGGATGCATGTAACCCGCTCCTACTTATCGCCGATCCAATCCAGATCTCACTGCGTGTCCCACTCAGCGCCGCTCAGCCTGTCCTGGCCGCGGAGCCTGGGGTTGAACTAATCGGTGCTGGACAGACGGAGACGGCTGGGTGGAGATGGGAAGGCTGGTACAGTTTTACTGGCGTACAGCGGCTGTACGCGGTTTTAGAAATAGCCTATAACCTGTTTGTAATGTGTTAATTAGAAGAACAGTACTGGGGTACAGGCGCTGTACCGGCGTCAGCCCTTTACTTGTAACTTACTGATTCTGTTTCGGTTGAGTGGTCCAGTACAGCCATAAAGTCGAAAAATTAAGTCTCGCCTGGTTTTCGGGGTGATTATCTTTATAAGTTGCATGGAATGAGTCAGATGCATGGCGATTTCTCCTAGAAAATGTTGCGTTGAAACAGGAGTTTTTCATGCAAATTTGCCTCAGAAAGCTGGTTCGGCAGGCCTGTTGGAGTGCGAATTGGCCCGCGGGATTGCGGCGCGGCGGAGGGGCTGTGGGCGGGGTGTGACGGAAATCACCTACCCCTCCCCCCCGGTCTCTGTAGAGAAGTTTCTTGTTTTCAATGGAATACGGATAGGGCTTCGCTCCAACTGTTTGATTCTATTGGAGATCGCCGCAGAAATTTGATAACAAAGTAGTTACGGGCGCCTGCCAATTGCCCACCGGGCATGGAAAGACACTATGAGACGATTGTGCGCTATCGGGCGGAATTAATCTGCAAAACCAGGGAAGGTGTCGTAACGAATCGGTCAGCACTTTCTTTTTGCTGAAAATACGGATAGTATGTATTTGTACGTATCGTTGCGCATCTCTTGTGGGTGAGGTATAAAAATGCAGGTCATTAGCGCCTCCGATCTGGCACGCAACACGAGCGCCATCCTGGAACGCATTCTCACGGGCGAAACGGTCAGCGTGATGCGAAATCGCACTGAAATAGCCCATATTGTTCCCGCCAAGCGAACCATGACCGCTGCGCAAGCCATCGCTGGCCTGGAAGGAAAGTTAACCCCCGCCCAGGGCGATTCGTGGCTCAAGGACAGCCGTGGAGAATTCGTTGAAGAGGTCACGGACCCGTGGGGATGATCTTCGACGCTTCCATCTGGGTAGGGTTGGCCAGTGGGCAGACGCCCAGCGAAGCCGTCCTCAGGGCTGCCGGAGACGAGCAGGTCTACATTTCAGCCATTTCGCTCGGAGAGCTGAGCTTTGGCGTCGAATCGTGCAGCGATCCAGCAACACGAATGTTGCGCACCCGCTACCTGCGCAGCTTGCAACAGCGGCCCGTTCTCGATGTTTCTTCCCTTACGGCCTCCGCCTTCGGCATCCTGGCTGCCTTCATGAAACAGTCGGGCCGGTCGCCGAGACCACGGGTCAACGATATCTGGATAGCTGCTCAGGCAATGGAAAATGATTATGCTTTGCTGACCGCTAACCTCAAGGATTTTGAGGGGCTCCCTGGTTTGCGAGTATCTTGCCCGTGAGGACCGGGACTGCCAGCATCCCCGGTCCCCAAAAGCGAGGGACCGGGGGCACCCTCAGCGTGGTCTGGAAATCTCACCGGGACCGGGGCCACCCGCCGTCAAAGCGGCGTTAACCTCCTGGATTGCCATGTATCCCATGTGGGAGCTGAGGCGCCGGAACACTAATTATTGCTGCTCCAGCGTTAGGCCTGTGATCGTTCCGCTCAGAGGGTTGGAGATGGGAGGCCCATCGCTGCCGGTCCCAACCAGCGTGATACCGAAGCTTCCCGTGAGCGCGATAGAATTCCCTGAAATTACGCCGGTAAGAGTGATTGTCAACGGATCGGTGCCCGCGCTCGACAAACTGCCTGTGATATTGCCGTTCGTGCCGGTAACCGAACCCGTGGCTGTGTCCGTGAAGGAGTTGGCCGAGCAGGTCGTGCTCGATGGGCAGGAGACGACGCTGATATTGATGTCGGCCGGAACACTCGCTGTCCCAGTAATCGAACCGTCGCTGCCCTGTGTCAAGTTAAGCGTAAAGGCAAAATCCGCCGCTGCAGAATAGACGCCGCCATTGGGGTCCAGCGCAGTGCCGCTGAAGGGCGCACTGTAACTTCCGGTGTAGCTTTGCGCCCCCTCTTGCGGGGTCAGGGTCACATTAAGGGGCGTCCCTGGGGCGGAAACGATGAAGCCGGGCTGCGTGAATTGCTGATAGCCCGCTGCGTCCACGCACACCGTATTGTCGCCCAGCGGAACCTCGACCGCCCCGTTGCCGGTGCTGTCCGTTGTTCCAACCACAATCCCGCCCAGGTCTCCAGATTGGATATAGGTCTCGACGGATTCCTTCGCAGGCTGCACGACTGTGGCTTGCATGGAATAATCCTGTCCCAACTGTTGATTGCTCGGTGCTTCGGGAGACAACTGAAGCTGAGGGATGAGAATGCAGGCGCCGCCAAAACAGGTCGAGGTGATGTTCAGAACTGGGTTATTCAAGGGAGAGACAGAGGGGCTGTACCAGCACTCATTCGCGGCAGTGAGCGCCTTTGGACTCAGCAGCACCAAGCCGGCTGCATCCACGATGTCCATGACCTGGGTTACTGGTTCCGGGATGACGGTTTTTGACAAAATAAACAATGAGATGTTCTTCGCAGTGAGATGCTCTTTGCCTATATTGATGATGTCTTGCACACACTGGCTCGTCACAGGATATTGTGCAACTGAAATGGGGCCGTAGACTCCGGCTGGAATGTTCTTCGGGTTCAGAGTGAGAAGCGCGTTGATGGCATCAACTGTCTGGGTCTGCACGCCCGCAGTAGAAACGGGCATGGGTGGTACAGTGAGGTTCTTTAATGAGATAGCCTGGCTGGCGGTTGTTCCGCTTCCTGCGGGACAGCCGGTGGACGCGGCTACCGCCGCTGGAGAGGAGGTTCCGCTTGCCTCGACAGCCCAGGCTGCCGATAGCTTCGCCTTTCGCGTTGCAACCAATCGCACATGCGAAGCGGCTGCGGCCGTTGTGAGAGAGCCTTCAAGCAGCATCATCTGTAGAGGATGGACGCCGGTCGGGTCGGCAACCAGCAGGATTGCACTTCCAGGTACGCTTGGGTCGGTGCCGAGCGCCACTGCCGTGCCTGCCAGCGGCGTTCCCGTGTCTTGATCCGTGAGCTGTACCGGAAGAGTCAGCCCATTGGAAACTAGTGTGGCAAGGCCGTTTGCATCCGTGACGCCTGCAGCGGGGCTTACGGTACCGGTAGAAGCTGTGACAATCAGGGAGGTAGAGCCGCTCAACGTGCCGGATGCCGCTTGGATGGTCGTTGTCCCTCCCACCAAAGCAGTTGCCAACCCGGAACCGCCAATCGTGGCGGCCGCGGTACTCGACGAGGTCCAGTTGACGGTGCTGGTAAGGTTTTGCGTGCTGCTGTCGCTGAAGGTACCAGTGGCTGTAAACTGCTGCGTCCCCCCGGCGGCGACGGACGGATACGCAGGTGTGACTTGGATAGAAACCAAGGCTGGACCAATTGTGATAGCGGCAGAACCGGACTTTGTCGTGTCCTCGGTACTAGTGGCAATAACAGATACGGGGTTTGTGCTGGGGACAGCGCTGGGCGCGCTGTAGAGGCCGGCCGTCGAAATGGTTCCAACGGTGGAGTTGCCGCCCGCAACGCCGCTTACGCTCCAGGTGACCGTCGAGCTATAGGCTCCGGTTCCTGTGACGGCGGCTGCGCATTGTGAAGTCTGGCCGGTTTGGACCGAGGCCGGAACGCAGGACGCCGCAACGGAAGTGATGGTCGGCGGAGCAGCGGTCGGATTCAACGTGATGGCGGCCGAGGCGGTCTTCGTTATGTCGGTCTTGCTGGTTGCCGTCAAGGTTACGGTAGTGGTCGCGCCGATTGTGGACGGCGCAGTATAAGTAACGCCTGTCACTGTGGAAGCGCTGAGTGCCCCTGCGCCGGCGCCGATGCTCCAGGTGACACCTGCATTGGAGGAGTCGTTAAAAACAGCCGCAGTGAAGGACTGCACCCCGCTGCCACTGAGCGATGCGGTGGTGGGGCTGACGCTGACACTGATGGAAGGTGGTGGGTTCGAATTCGATCCGCTGTTGTTTCCTCCACAGCCTGAAAGGAAAACGAGCGCTGCAAAGCCAGAGAAACCGATCCTGAGAGCAGATTGAGAGAAGGGCTTCGAGCGCACCATACCTCCACATTTTGAAACGAGGATTCCATCACGGTACAGGCCCGTTGTATGACTGTCAACGCCGTTATTGTCAATTTTCCGGGTAATAGGGGTTCACTCCACCACCACCACCAATACCTATTCTCAATTCGCCGCCGCGGATGCAACCGTCTGCTTGCCGGCAGCCTTCAGATTTGGATCGTCCGGGAAGAATAGCTGGAAGACGGTCCCTGACGACCCTTGCGCGGCTGTGCGGCTGCGCACATGCGTCAGTCCCTTGTGCTTCTGGATGATCTCGTGGCTCACCCACAGGCCCAGGCCGGTCCCCGTCATTTCCTTGGTGGTAAAGAACGCCTCGAAGATTCGTTCCCGCACGTCCGGCTCCATGCCCGATCCAGTATCGGCCACCACAAAGCGAACACCCGTTTGCGCCGGATCGCTCCAATTTCGCGATCGCCGTGCGCGAATCGTCAGCCGGCCACCGGGGCTTGAAGCGTCAATCGCGTTGGCCACCAGGTTCGCAAACACCTGGCGAATCTCCCCGCCAAAGCAGAACAGGTCGATCTTCGGGTCGTAGTCCCTCTCCACCTGGATGTTCATCGCATTGAGCCGGCCTTGATAGAGGCTCAGCACCGAGCCCAGCAGCTCGCCCATGTTGGCGCGGGCCGGCAGTGTAGATTGGCGGTAAAACTGAAGCGTTTGCTGGGTAATCTCCCCGATGCGCCGCACCTCGTGCTCCGTCATCGCCACGTAGCTCAGAGCCTGGTCATCCAACTGACAGAAGTTTCCCAGCAGGAAGAGCAGGTTGGTTATGGCCTCCAGCGGATTGTTGATCTCATGGGCAATGGTGGCGGCCAGGCGGCCGGTTGCAGCCAGCTTTTCCGTCTTCCGCAGCGCCTCTTCGCTGCGTTTGCGGTCGCTTGCATCCAGCGCGATCAAGCCTACCCACCGCACTTGCTGCGGCGTAGTACGTACCGGATAGGAACTCACCAGCCACGTTGACGGGGAGCCTGGCTTGTCGCGCTGTCCTACCACGCCTGGATTGGTCAATTCAAGGTTACGCACCGGCTCCTCAGAAGCGAAGACGCGTAAAACCATCGCTTCCAGATCGTGCGCCATTGGTTGCGGAAGCAGTTCAGGCAGCGTCCGCCCCAGGTGCCGGCTCAGGGAAACGCCGGTGAGGTCGGCAAAAACCTGGTTCACACGCACAATCCGGCAGCGGCGATCGAAGAACGCCAGACCAATGGGCGCATTTGCCAGCATCGAATCGAGCAGCGAAAGCGTATCGTTGAGCCCTGAACGCTGCTCCGCAATGGAGGCAACCATGCGGTTGAATGCCTCGATCAGGTCCCCAATCTCGTTGTGAACGGACACTGGAAGCGGAAAATCGCCGCTTGACTCTGGGGAGCTCATCAGCGCGCGGGTCCCGCGCTGCAACGTGGCCAGCGGCGTGGAGATAGAGCGCGCCATAATCAGCACCAAAAGTCCTGACGCAACCGTCCAAATGACGCCGAAAATGGTGGTGCCGCGCAGAATTCCGTTGATCTGCTCATGGTCCCAGTTGCGATCGCTTTCGACCCAGGCAATGCCGCGCAGGTCGCCACCCGTGTAAATAGGACTCGCGCCCTCCCAGCGATTGTTTCCCAGCGCAAAAACCCTGGGCTCGCTCTGAGTCAACAGCGGAATCTGTGTCTGTTCGGCTGGTTCCAGCGTGATCTGTTCCGGCTCGCCCGCGCTAACAAACAGAACATTGCCGACCGGATCGGTCACCTTGACGAAGGCGACGCTGGGCGCCTCGCCCATCATTCTTACACTCACGCCCACCCAGCCCGGCCGCTGCTGCAGCAAAGCCTCCTTGGCCTGAAGCGCGACTGAAGTAGCCTGGTGGGCCAGACGATGCTTCGCGTGTTCGTAAATTTCGCGCGTCTGCTGACGGACCAGCAGCGCCGCGAAAAGCGCCAGCGACAGCGCCTCCAGCAGCACCAGTCCCGCCAGCATCTGCCATCGAATCGACCGCGGCCACCAGCGCATCTGCACGCCAATCCCTCCGCCAGATATGGTGTCTAAGGAGCCTCCGATTAAGGTCGGCTAAACGTTGGGCATCCGCTCATGGACTAAAGCCCGCGTTGATTTTGCAGCACTTACGGCACGCGACCCAGAGGGTGCCCCGGTCGTTCCCTGATACAAAACCGGGTTCATCAGAGCTTCCTTGAGTGTACCGGATTCCTCACCCAAACGGTACCTTATCCTTGCTTTGCGGCAAGCGCCCGGGCAATCTGGCGCCCGTGAAAACGCCCATTCTCAATGAATATTTCATTCGTGCGTGAGCCGGCCACAATCACCCCGGCCAGATAAACGCCCGGCACATTGCTCTCCAGCGTCTCCGGGTCGCACACCGGCAACCTGTCCTCGCCTTCGAAGCGCACACCCAGTTCCTCAAGGAAAGCGAAGTCCGGATGGTAACCGGTCATTGCGAAAACGAAGTCGTTCTTCAGTGTTACTTCCCCCTCCGGAGTCTCCACTCGCACCGTGTCCGGCCCAATCTCCACCACATTCGACTGGAAGTACGCCTGGACCTCACCATTTTTGATGCGGTTTTCTATGTCGGGTTTGATCCAGTACTTCACATGGGGCGGAATTTCCGGGCCTCGGTAAATCAGCGTCACATGCGCTCCGCTGCGCCAAAGCTCCAGCGCCGCAATGGCCGCCGAATTCTTTCCCCCAATCACCACCACATCCATCTCGAAGTACGGGTGGGGATCGACGTAGTAGTGGAGCACCTTGCTCAGGTCTTCACCGGGAATGCCCATAAAGTTGGGCAGATCGTAGTAGCCGGTGGAGAGGGCCAGCTTGCGCGTCTCAATCGCCCCTGGGCGATCGAAGCGATCCAAAGTATGGGCGGTAAAGCCGCCATCGGCGCCCGTAATCCGCTCCACGCGCTGATAAAGGCGAAGGTCCAGCTGGTAGTGCTCCGCTACCAGACGGTAGTATTGCAGCGCCTCATTGCGCGTCGGCTTGGGGTTGGGACTGGGAAACGGTATGTCGCCGATCTCCAGCAACTCCGGCGTGGTGAAAAACGTCATGTGCGACGGGTAGTGAAACAGCGAATTGCACACGCAACCCTTGTCCACAATAGCGGAACGGAAGCCGGCTCTCTGCGCCTCAATGGCGCAAGCCAGGCCGGTTGGCCCCGCGCCCACCACCAGCAGGTCGAGAATCTCATCGGGATATGGGTCGGAGGTAGGCTCGGGAGTCGGGTCCGGGTCCAGATTCAGCGCCGAGTGCGCATTCAAATCGCTCATGGTTTTAGATTAGGGCATGGCGCAGACTTCTGTGGGAACGGAAAGCTCTGTGCGGGCCAGAACTGCGAATATGGTAGAATGGTGGAAGCCGAGGGAGGAAAGGTCGACTATGGGTAACGAGGATCAACAGGCCACCGGCAGCGATTCTGAGTTTCCTCACCGGAAGCCGGGACAGAGTCGTTTTGACTACCTCATGGAAGTCAGCGCCCTCACTGCGCCACGGATGAAAGACGGCCCGACATACGAAGAGGTCATGAACGAACTCTACGATCCGGAGACAGGTTTACCGTGGTGACGCATGAATTTTAGAAATCGTCGGAGGACAGAATGAGTCTGAACATCAAGAACCCGGAAGCCCACCGCCTCGCGCAAGAACTGTCGCAGCGGAACGGCGAAACCATCACGATGGCGGTCACGATTGCGCTCAGGGAGCGGTTAGAGCGCCAGAAGCCAAACCCAAAAGCCGGGCTCGCCGATTGGTTGGACGAACTGACGAAGCGTACCGCTCCGTTGCTCAAAGACCTGCCGCCCTCCGACAAGATCGGCGATCTCCTCTTCGATAAAGAGACAGGTTTGCCGCTATGATCGTCGACTCATCGGCGCTCGTGGCGATCTTGAAACGCGAGCCGGAACGGGCGGCCTTTTCCGCACTCCTGGAAACGACACCGGATGTCAAGATTTCCGCAGCCACCTATTTTGAGACTTGTATCGTGATCGACAGCCTTCGGCAGCCTGGCACGAGCCGCACGCTCGACGACATGATCGAAGTGTCAAGAATCTCCATCGAGCCCGTAACCGCCGAGCAGGCCAGGATCGCGCGCCAGGCCTACCGCGACTACGGCAAAGGCAGCGGCCATCCCGCCAACCTCAACTTCGGCGATTGTTTCAGCTACGCCCTGGCCCGAGACAAGCGTGAACCACTGCTCTACAAAGGCGATGACTTTGTGTATACGGATATTCAGCCGGCATAAGGGTGCTGAGACAGGTTCCGGATCAGCTCCGCATCTGGGGTCACGGATCAGAGGCTTGGGGTTTTGGCCTCGACCGCGTCTGTTTGACTGCGAATGGCGCTCGGGAAAAAATGCGCACTTGCAAAACCACTGTGGTTATACGCGGACGAAAAGGCGATTTCTGTCCGGGTATGGCAGGACGTATTTGGGACAAAAGCGATGCGGAGGAAAAACGTCTGGGTTTAACCTGACTTATTTCGACAGAACGACCTGTTAACGACCTACGAAAAGATGAAAAGCCAAGTGTTTTAGTGCTGTTTTCGCGTGAAAAATGCGCGTTATTGACATGTTTCTGCGCACAAAAACGGCTGTGCGGAGCGGGAAAATGCTAGCAATGATATCAAAAAGTTGTCGGGTTTCAGCCCTCGGCTCTCAGCTTTCGTCGTTCGGGCGGGCAGCCCCGATCTCAGGATGGATTCTATCCAATTGAGGGTGCTCCCGGGTCCCTCGCCCTTGGGGCCGGGGAGGTCGAGGAGCCGAGCTGCCGGAAACGCATCCAATCGGGTAATTGCCAGCTTCTGTACCTGGCAGTTCACTCCGATTCGATTTCCACGGTCCCGCGCATCCCCGCTTGATGCAGTGCGAGAATACTCCCATTGCGAATCCGTCGGCGGTGAAAAGTGAGTCCCCCATCCCCGTTCCCCAAACGCGAGGGATCCTTCGACAGGCTCAGGACAGGCACGGGGCACCCTCATCGGGATTGAAAAAAGTTACCGAGACCGGGGCCACGCGCCTGGCTTTGATCAGACGACAGCCGGAATCAGGCCTATGGTTTCTGTATGGGTGACCTTGATGCCCTATGTGTTCGCTAGGAGGCGAGATGTTAGGTTTGGGTTTGGTAGGAACAATCATTGTGATCGTGGTGGTTGTGTGGCTCATCCGGCGCAGGTGATTTCGGCTGGGAGTGCATCGTTAAGATTCAATTAACCGGCAAGACCACCTTTGCGCATATCTGATTCATCTGGAGTTCCGTCCGCGTGGTCGGCAAGCCGTCTCTAACCCTGTTTTTTGCCTCCTGGTGGTTCCGGGCAGGCCGAAAACCGAGTTCTGTCCGGATTGGCGGTGATCCAGGCGTATCGGCGAGACGGGCGGGCGGATGACTGGGAAGTCCACAGGCGTTTTGCCCTCTTGCGCAAAATATCGGCTATGATTCAGAGGCCAATCTCAGTTAAACTTCGGTGAGCGACAGGCAGCTGGATGTTGCACTTGCGTCATGAGGGAAGATTCGCAAAATCCCGAACCGTCTGAGACGGACGTCTTATCCATCGTGCTCATCGGCCCCGATGCGGCGCGCCGCCAGGAGATTGCCAAAGCGCTCGAGGCCGTAGGCGGCGTCCAGATCAAGGAGATCCCCGCCTACCCGGCCAGGCTCGAAGAGCTTCCCAGCCTGCTCCTGCCCCAGCCCGACGCGGTCATCGTCGACCTCGACACCGATCCCGAGTACACTCTCCAAATCGTCGAATCCATCTCTTCCTCTGCCGCTTCCACCGTCATGGTCTTCTCCCAGCGCTCCGACCTCGATATGACGGTCCGCTGCATGCGCGCCGGCGCCCGCGAGTTCCTCAACCTGCCCATCGTCCAACATGACTTCGCCCGCGCACTCGCCCGCGCCGCCATTCGCCGTCCCAAAGCCCTCCGCGCCATGCACACCTCCGGCAAACTCTTTGCCTTTCTCGGGACCAAGGGCGGATGCGGCGTCACTACACTCGCCTCCAACTTTGCCGTCGCCCTGGCCCAGGAATCCGGCCGGAAAACACTCCTCATCGACTTCGGCATGCCCCTCGGCGATGCCGCCCTCAACCTAGGCGTCACCGCCGAATACTCCACCGCGAACGCCTTTCGCGACAGCGCCCGACTCGATGCCCGCTTCCTCGCCACGCTCCTCACCATCCACAGTTCGGGGCTTTCCATCCTCGCCGCTCCCAATGAGTTCACTGATGCCGACCCGCCCATCGATGCCATCCATGCCATCGATAAACTGGTCTCGGTGGCGCGCCAGAGCTTCGACTTTATCGTTGTCGATTGCGGTTCAAGGCTCGAGCTGAAAGGCTCCGCTCTCTTCGATCCCGCCTCAATCATTTATCTGGTCACCCAGGTCGGCATTTCCGAGCTCCGCAACGCAAATCGACTGATCACCCGGTTCTTCGCCGGCCACGACCGCCGCCTCCAGGTCATCCTCAACCGCTACACGCCCCAATCCCTCCTCTACGACGAGACTCTCATCACCAAGGCGCTCACTCGCCCCGCCCAATGGCTGGTTCCCGATGACTACGCCACCGCCCGTCGCACCCAGAGCAAGGCCACGCCCCTCGTCCTCCAGGACGCCCCCATCGCCGTCGCTATCCGCCAGATGGCCCGCCATGCAGCTGGTCTGCCCGAACAGGAAAAGAAAAGAGGCTTCAGCTTCTTTTCCAGCCGCCGTCTATCCTAGCCGTCGCGCCGCTCACGGTGTATGCGCCCGTCGTTTCGGAGGTGAAGCTCACTGGCGCCCCGAACTTGCAGTCGCATGAGCGTCAATGGCGTCCCCGCGGTCTGCGTTCACGGATTCTTGACGGTAATTGTCTGCGGAGTTGTTCCGGAACTCGCGGTTTCCCCGCTGTCATTATTGACCATGAGGCGCGAGAGGTTTACCGGCTCGAAGTCCGACAAAATGAGGCTTCTCAGGCAAGATAGATCGTTGTCGTTCCAGCGAGCGTCGGGCGTGCCGATTATTCCGCCGCTATCACCATTGTCGGCCAGAATGATCCCATAGTTTCGAAATCCGGTAATGATGATGGCCGCTTGCGGACTTGTGGCGGCGCAAGAGGGAGTCTCCACGGTAGCCTTCAGCCGATAGATTTCGCCGGCGGCTCCCGACATAGTGCACGTTGCTGGATAAGGAATTTGCGAGGTTGCTAAGGATGGAGATTGCGCAATCTCCGATTCCACTGGAATGTCAGCCCCTCCTGTAGTCGTGCAATACCCTGTGCCCGCTGTTTGCGTGGCGGGCCAGACCCAGTAATTCAACATGTGGTTGAGCGTGAACCGGATGGGATGCTGAACAGCGCCGTTGGGCGCGCTGGGCGTGCCTGTCCCGATGACCTCGTCGGCATTGACCAGCAGCGGCCCAACCGGGAGTCCCGCGGCATCGGATGTTCCGTTCCCTTGCGGCGTCAGGTTATTTGAAGTTACGTCGGGCCAAAGCGCGTTCGAGGAATCGGTCCAGGGACCGCCTTCGTAGATTCCCTGCCACATTTCGTATAGGGCAGGTTTGTTTCCACTGCCCGCCTCCAGGTAGACCAGAACGTGCCCGTCTCCACCCTGGCTAACCGAGTTGGCGGTGCCTTCGATCGGAGCATAGGCCGGAATCGGGCCGGATGTGAAATAGGACTGATAGACGGTGGTGCTGACCGCTACGTCTGGCTGGTTGTATGGAACCTCGATGGCCGGTATTCCGTTCGGGAAGTTTGCGTAAGCATCGCCCCCGAAGAACGGTTTGACCGTCTCCGGCAAATAGGCGCTGTACATAGGCGCCGCAGGCGAAGTATCCACGGGCAAGCCGGTGGTGGCTGCGTCCACGCGATGGTGAAAGATGGAGTTGGACGGAAAGATGTTTGCCAGGAACGCGTTGCTGCCATTGATGGCGAAGCTGATGCCCTGCGTCGCCTTCGCGCCGGTCGAGTCCGCAACCACAAATTCGGGCGTGTACGTGCCTTGACCGCCGATCAGCGGGCTGCCGATGACCCCTGTCGTTGCATCGAGAGACATCCCCTCAGGCAAAGGAGGATAGTCAGTAACATCCGTGCTGAGCGAAAACGTGTAGGGCGAAGTGCCGCCGCTGGCGGCGAGGGTGCAGCCGGCATACTCCGCGCCTTGCGTGCCGCCAGGGCATGACGTGGCGGTTATTGTCAGCGGGCCATTCGCCGCATTCACATTGAAGCTCTGCGAAACCGGCGTAGCTGCGGCGTAAGTCGCGTTGCCGGTTTGCGTGGACTGGATGGTACAGGTGCCCGTGACGATGAATGTGGCCGTCGTGCCACTGACGGTACAAACGGTAGTGGTCTGCGAAGCGAACGACACCGTCAGTCCGGAACTGGCGGTCGCCACCAGCGTCAGCGGTGTGCCGACGGTCCGCGTGCCAGGATTGTTGAACGTGATCGTCTGCGACTGTTGAGCGGCCGCGTTCACGGTGAAGCTCTGTGTGACCAGCGTAGCCGCAGCATAAGTCGCATTGCCGGTTTGCGTGGCCTGGATCGTGCAGGTACCCGCGGCGATAAACGTTGCGGTCTTGCCGCTGACCGTGCATACACCCGTCGTGGTCGAGGCGAAGCTGACCGTCAGGCCGGAGGTGGACGTGGCCACGAGCGTTAGCGGTGTTCCCACCGTCTGCGGACCCGGATTGGCGAAGGCGATTGTCTGCGAGAGCAGGGCCGCGTTGACCGTGACCGTCGCAGTCTGCGCGGCGGTTACTCCGGCGGAGTTTGTGACCGTGAGAGTGTAAGTCGTCGTGTCCGATGGAGTCACACTGACAGCCGTCCCGCTGGTCGCGGAGATGTTCCCCGGCGTAATCACTCCCGTGCCGTTGGTGAAGACTCCCGTAAGGCCGGCAGACGCGCCTGCCGTAACTGCCGTTGGGTTGGCCGTGAAACTGGTGATGGTGGGCTGTGGGACGGGGACGGATGTGGATCCACCTGAGCAGCCGGTCAGGCTGGCCAAAGCCAGGCCGAGGGAGAATGCCCAGAAACCACCGGCGGTCACGCGCTTCATAGTATCTCCGTGACCAAAGCAACCTAAATGGGTGATAGCGCTTCAATAAACGGGATGACCCTGCACATCCCGGTGGGGAGCCTGACTCATCGATTAGACAAGCGCGATTCTACCGGTCACGCAAGGGAAGCGCAAGACCCAAGTCGTATTTGCCGCTGAAATCCGATACTTCATGCCACCTTGCACTCGTCCGCGCAATCGAGAGCCCTTCGAGTCCGTTTCTCCAGCGCCTTTTCTTCTTTCGAAAATGGCACAGGGGGACACAGACGCGCGGGCAACGCTACTTTTTGAAGTGCTACCTGCATCGCAGTGTCCTCTTTTCGCGGTTTAGCAACCTTTTGCGGCAAAACGCCGCTAAAGATTGTTTAGACCGGCTCCTTGCGCGAATGCCATTCCAAGGGTAATCGCATGATCAGAAACTAACGGCGTAGTCGGGGCTCGCATCGCCTCTCAGGGGCTAGAGACGTGTTCTGGGGCGTGTTTCCAGGATTGCGCTACACTCCATCCTCGACCCCAGCCACGAGGACCTGTCGCTGGGGACCCCGGTCCTGGGCTATTCTCGTTCCTTCCCTCCGGGAAGGGGCACATCCTCCTCGTTCGTGGCAACGAATGGAATCACAACCTGCAACGAAAACCATTTGTGCAATTGCCCTGCTTCCGAAGGCCCCCTCATCTCGCTACCAGAGCAAATCGATTACTCTAAAAGGTTCGAAGGAGCTTCACCATGACCGTAATCCGCCAAGAAGATTTCATCTCGAGCGTCGCAGGCGCGTTGCAATACATCAGCTACTACCATCCGGTGGATTACATCACCAGCCTGGCAAAAGCCTACGACCGGGAAGAATCCCACGCCGCCAAGGACGCCATTGCGCAAATCCTCATCAACAGCCGCATGTGCGCCGAGGGCCATCGGCCCATCTGCCAGGACACCGGCATCGTCAACGCATTCGTCAAGGTGGGCATGGACGTACGCTTCGAGCCCGCCGCCGGCGAAGAGCCTTTGGACCTGCAACAGATGGTGGACGCGGGTGTGCGGCGCGCCTATCTCGACCCCGACAACAAGCTGCGCGCTTCCCTGCTGGCCGATCCGGCGGGCGCGCGGAAGAACACCAAAGACAACACGCCGGCCGTGGTGAACGTGGAACTGGTGCGCGGCTCAACCGTAGAGGTCACGGTTGCGGCCAAAGGCGGCGGGTCTGAGGCTAAGAGCAAATTCGCCATGCTCAACCCGTCGGACTCCGTTGTTGAGTGGGTGCTGAAGACCGTACCCACCATGGGCGCCGGCTGGTGTCCGCCGGGTATGCTGGGCATCGGCATCGGCGGCACCGCAGAGAAGGCCATGCTGCTGGCCAAGCAGTCGCTCATGGATCCCATCGACATTCTGGACCTGATCGCCCGCGGTCCCGTAACCACTGCCGAAAAGCTGCGCGTCGAACTCTACGACAAGGTGAATCGTCTCGGCATTGGCGCGCAGGGGCTGGGTGGGCTCACCACTGTGCTCGACGTGAAGGTGCTCGACACCCCGGCCCATGCGGCCAACCTGCCCATCGCAATGATTCCCAACTGCGCCGCAACCCGCCACGCGCACATCGTGCTCGACGGCTCGGGGCCCGTCTATCTCGATCCGCCAAGCCTTGAGGATTGGCCTAAGCTGGTCTACGATGTTTCCACCGCAACCCGCGTCAACCTCGATATGGTGACGCGCGCCCAGGCCGCCACATGGAAGCCCGGCGAGGTTCTGCTGCTGACCGGCAAGCTGCTCACCGGCCGCGACGCAGCCCACAAGCGCATGACTGACATGCTCAACCGCGGCGAAAAGCTCCCGGTGGATTTCCGCGATCGTTTCATCTATTACGTCGGCCCGGTCGATCCGGTTCGCGAAGAGGTCATCGGCCCCGCCGGCCCCACCACCGCCACGCGCATGGACAAGTTTACCCGCCAGATGCTCGCCGAGACCGGACTGCTGGGAATGGTGGGCAAAGCCGAGCGCGGCCCCGTTGCGATCGAAGCCATTCGCGAATTCGGGGCAGTGTATTTAATGGCCGTTGGAGGCGCCGCCTACCTGGTCTCCAAGGCGATTATCGGCGCTCGCCAACTGGCATTCGAAGACCTGGGCATGGAGGGCATCTATGAGTTCGATGTCCGCGACATGCCCGTTACCGTCGCGGTCGACTCCAAGGGCACCAGCGTTCACCAGACGGGGCCTGCGGAGTGGCAGCAGAGGATTGCCGGGATACCGATAATTCAGTGAACGGTGGTTAGTGGTTAGTGAACAGTGGACGGGCTCTTTAAGAAACAGCGAGCCCGGTCGTTATCGAAGCTGCGGCTGAGTATTTCTCGTTTTTCATCCCGGATCGCACGGGCTTTTCACTGACCACTATTCACTAACCACTAACCACTGCTTTTTTCACTGCTTCCCAAACCGGTAAACAAGCCCGCCCGTGAACCCCAGGCTCTTTTGCAGGGTCGAGCCAAATCCGGTGAGAAGGCCCTCCGGCGCAACCCGCAATCCGATATTCGGCGCCAGGTTGTACTCCACAATCACGCTGGCGTCGGCGGCAAACGTAGACCCGTCCGGATAGAGGCCAAGCGCAACGCTTCCAAACCCGTTTGTGTCGGCGGAGAAGTTCCCGTAGGCATATCCGCCCATTACCCGCCCTGAGATGGAATACTTCGGCTGCAGGTAGAAGCGGTAGGTGGGTCCAATCATTCCCGCGTACTCGCTGATGGCAGGTTTGGTCAGGCCATACTGGTTCAGGCCCACAAACGGAGTGCCGTAATATCCGCGGCCGTCTATGGTAACGCCAAGGCGCTCATTGTAGTAGCGCGTAAAGCCAACGTTCCAGTTGTATTCCGTCACGCGTTGCGGCGAGCCCGGCGTAAAGCGCAGGTAGCCGGCGCCGAAGTACCCCTCGTAAAGGTGCGTATAAACTTCGCGAATCGCGGCGGCGCGGCGTTGTGCGCGGCGAGCCTTAATGCGGGCCTGCACGCTCATTTGCTGTTGCTGAAGCTGTGCAGACACAGGCGGCTGTGCCTGATCCTGAGTTGACGATGCGGGGTCGCTGCTGGAACTCGAGCTTTGGGCAACAACGGCGTGCATGGCCGGCACACAAAAAGCCAGCAGAAGGGCAAGACGGCGAAAAGAATACATCGGGTTCGGGTTACCTCCACGGGATTACGGAAGACCACCCCAAGGCGGCACTCCCCCCTTAGGTATTAAACCACCTTGGGGCGAGCCTTGTGGGTGAACCGGCACTGGTTTGGACGCGCGACATCCCGATTCGCGTTGCCGAACCGTGCCACCACCACCAGGCAATTCGCGCATAATGGGGTCGCCCACACACCAAATCCCCGCACGGCCTCAACGAAATGCACTACCATCAAGGGAAACGGAGATCGAAAACCCTATGACTCGGCTTTTGATTGGTATTGTTCTGGGAGTGGTTCTGGTACCCCTCGCCGTGATGGCGTGGTTTCACTTTGGCACGGTTCCGGTGGCCGTCTCCGACCCGCCGCTCCCCATGGAACGCTTTATCACCAGTGTTCCGCTCGACGCGCGCATCGACCGCGAGCTGGTCACTACCCCGCCCGTTGCGGCAAATGAAGACACCTTTGTGGCCGGAGCGGCCGTCTATCGCGACCAGTGTGCCGCGTGCCATGGTTTTCACGGTAAGCCCTCGGCGTTTGGCCCTCACATGTTCCCCGATGCGCCACCGCTGTGGGAAAAGCACCAGCACAACGATGTCGTAGGCGTCAGCGACGATCCGCCCGGCGAAACCTATTGGAAAGTAGCCAACGGCATCCGGCTCACCGGCATGCCCAGCTTCAAGCAGGTGCTGACCGATACCCAGATGTGGCAGGTGAGCCTGCTGCTGGCCAACGCCGACAAGCCGCTGCCTCCTGCCGCAGTGGATATTCTGCGCGGTCAGGCAGCCTCGGCTCCGAAGTCGGGCCCGTCGGGCGCTCCCGCAAAAAAGGGGAATTGAACCATGAGCATGCTCGACTCGCTGCGCACCGGCCTCAAGTTTCTCCTCATGAGCATGGGAGTCTCCAGTCCAGCCATGAAGACTAAGCCAGCGTCCAAGCCCGCCACCGAGCCCCGGAAGGACTGACGGGGCCGAAAAAGATCGTGAAACCCGAAGACCAATTTGCTACTCGAATGAAGAGAGCGTCAACGTTCGATCAGGCTCGATCGATGAGGTGCTTCCCCATGGCTACCGATAACCGAAAAAGCTTCTTGCGTACATTCTGGGACTTTTTCGTCCTGTTCAGCGGAATCTCAACCGCATCGAACCTGGGGCGCACCCAGGGTCGCGCCTTGCGCACCGGCGGGATATTTCTCTTTCGCAGGCCGGTAGACGAGAAAACCAATCCTTCAGCCGATTCCAAGTGACTCGCCCTGCAGCCGCTGTATTGTTAGAATCAAGAGTATGCCGCTCACCCGCCAACAGGCCCTCGACTTCTTCCACTCCCCCGACCTGATCGGCCTGGGGTTCGAGGCGGATGCCGTGCGCCGCCGCCTGCACCCCGAGGGCGTTGTCACCTACATCATCGATCGCAATATCAACTACACCAACTTCTGCACCGAGTACTGCACCTTCTGCGCCTTTTACCGGCCGCTCCCCAAGGCTGGAAAGAACGTCCCGCGCTCCGAAGAGGGCTATATTCTCGAGTTTGAAAAGATCTACGAGAAGATCGCGGAGACGCTGGAGATGGGTGGCACCGGCGTGCTCATGCAGGGCGGCATTCATCCCGACCTCAAAATCGATTGGTTCGAGCGCCTCTTCACCGGCATCAAGCAGCGCTTCCCGCAAATCTGGCTGCACTGCCTTTCGGCCTCGGAAGTACTGGCGATTGCCGAGTACTCCGGGCTGAATTTGCGGGACACGATTGCGCGGCTGTGCGACGCGGGGCTGGATTCGATTCCTGGCGGCGGCGCGGAGATTCTGGATGACGAGGTGCGGCATCGGATTGCCCGCCTGAAATGCAACACCGAAGACTGGGTCAGTGTGCATCGCACCGCGCATCAGCTAGGCATGAGGACGACTGCCACCATGATGTTCGGCGTTGGGGAAACGTTCGACCAGCGCGTTAATCATTTTGAGGTCGTCCGCCGCCTCCAGGAAGAAACTGGGGGCTTCACTGCATTCATCCCCTGGAGTTTCCAGCCCGGTAATACCGCCCTCGGCGGCCGCGGCTGGGAAGAAGCAACCAGCGTCGAATATCTGAAGGTGCTGGCCATCGCGCGTCTCTATCTCGATAACATCGAAAACGTGCAGGCTAGCTGGGTAACTCAGGGATTAAAGGTGCTGGAGTTAGGACTGCACTTTGGCGGAAACGATGTAGGCTCTGTAATGTTAGAAGAGAACGTAGTTAGAGCCGCCGGAACGAGTAACTGCACCACGGAAGAAGAGTTACGCAGAATCATCCGCGACGCCGGGTTTAAACCGGTGCAACGGGATACGCTCTACAGGACGATGTTCTTGAACTAGCAGCTTCACGTTTAGTCCGGCGGCATTCGCAGACGGCACTCACAGTTGTCGCACAATCCCTATTCCCTATTCCCTGTCCCCTGCTTTTTCGCCAGCCGCGCCAGTACAGCCAGTTCACGAAGAACCTGCTTCAGCGGACGCGCGGGCGTGCCCCACAGTACAGTTCCCGGCTTCAGGCCTTCATTGGTGACGGTCTTGCCGCTCAGCACCCCCGCTTGGCCGCCCAGAATTACGCCCGGCCCAATGGTTGCGTGGTCGCCAACGCCCACCTGTCCGGCGAGCACCGCGCCGTTTCCCACGGTGCACGAGCCGCTGATTCCCGTGCCCATGACGATAATCACGTCTTCGCCAATGTCGCAGTTATGGCCGATGTGGACCAGGTTGTCGATCTTGGTTCCGCGGCGAATTCGCGTCTCGGCAAGCGCTCCGCGATCGATGGTGGAGTTGGCGCCTATTTCCACGTCGTCCTCGATTACCAGCGTTCCCTGCTGCGGAAATTGGGTGTAAGCGCCGTTCGTTGAGTCGCGCACATAACCAAAGCCATCTGCACCAAGAACCGCCCCGGCGTGGACGACGACACGATTGCCAAGTGTAGTTCCGGGATACAAAACAGCCCGTGGATAAATGCGGCACTCCTCGCCGATTACAACGCCCTCGCCGATGATTGCTCCAGCCTCAATCCGGGTTCGATGACCGAGCGCAACACGGTCTCCGATCACTGCGCCCGTTTCGATTGCGACGTCTTTCCCAATTCTAAGATGAGAGCCGAGGTGGTGCGGAGCGTGAATGGATGGCTGCGGCAACGCCGGTTTCAGCAGCTTCGCCGCGCGCGCAAACCAAAGGCGGGGCTGGTCAGTCTCGACGATACTCATGCGCGGATTTGGGGAGTCGGTCGCGGCGCAGCCGGGCTTGAGAACAACCGCCGCGGCACCGCCTGACAAGGCTCTTTTAGCCCCAACAACGTCCTCTGCAAAGACGAGATCCGTGCCATTGGCTGAAGTCGGATCATCAACGCCGGCAACGATGGTTTCAGAGCTGCCCTGCACCAGTTCGCCACCTAATGCTTCTATCAGTTCGCCCAACCTCATGCGTCTCTCCCTGAAATCAACTTGGTCGTGGACATTTCCCTCAGGGGCTAAAGCCCAGGGTTATTTTCGGTCCTATTCGGCACGACTGAAGTCGTGCCCTGATACAAAGCGTTCTCGAATTACGCCTGAGATGAGCTCTTGTACAACCTGTGAAGTTGTACCCTCTCAAAGCCAACCTTGGATTTTTCGGCATGCCTGAAGTCTTGCCCCGCTATAAAACTGAATTATCCGAACTCCGCCAAACGTCGTGCAATCGAAGCCCGGTGCATCGGAGTGTACTTAATACAAGCCCGGTTCCCTCGCCGGCCGCGTCTTCCATCGCCGGTGAATCCACAGCCACTGGTCATGATAGCGCCGAATCCAGCTCTCAATCGCCTCCGTACATAGCTGCGTTCCCGCCAGGATGTCAGCCTGCGCATCCTCAGTGTGCGGAATCTCGATCTCCGGGCCAAAGTGCAGCACGTATTTCCGCTCCGCCGGCTCCCACAGCATGAATCCCGGCAGCACCGCCGCGCCTGTCTTGCGCGCCACGTGCGCCAGTCCGGTGGCTGTGCAGGCTGGGCGGCCAAAGAACTTTACAAACTCGCCCTGTGGAGGCGTCATGTTGGTATCCATCAGAATACCGACCGTCTGGCCGGCCCGCATCGCGGTCAGCAGGCCTCGCCCGAAATCGTCTTTATGCAGCACACGGTTGCCGTGCAGGCAGCGAATTGCGTTCACATAGTCATCCAGCCGCCGGTTATCGAGCCGCCGGATGACCATGCCCATCGGGTACCCCATCAGCGAGTGGTAGAAGCTGGATAGCTCCCACGCGCCCAGATGCCCGGTTACGATCAGAACCCCTTTGCCTCGCGCCTGCGCGGCCAGGTAGTGTTCCAGCCCCTCGGTGCGAATCCAGTCGCGCGTATTCTGGGCCGTGTAGCGCGTCATGCGGCAAAACTCGACCAGTTGCCAGCCGAGATAGAGGTAAACAGCGCGTAGGATTCTCTTCCGGGTTTCAAAAGGAAGTTCAGGAAAAGCAAGTTCCAGGTTGCGCACCCCCACTCGCCGGAGCCGCCCAAAAGCCCAGTGAACGCTGAAAGCGAGCATTCCGGCCAGCAGGCGCGCCAATCCACGCGGCATCCGCCCCAAAAAGCGCGCCACGACCACCACCAGCCAATACTCCAGGTTTTCCCGCATCGAAGGCAAAGATTAGTTTAGCGTCTCACCCACCTTCCGGGCTCGCATCTACTGGCGTTTCCTGGCCTCGATAAAGTAGTGCGCAACGGCGCGCACAAACGGCACCGCACCGTCTGGAACTGCAACACTACCTTTGAGAATGGATTCAAACTGGTGCGGCGCGCCAAAATAGAGTTCCGTATCTTCGGAATTCTGGCTCACGCTGGTTCCGTCCAGGTCGATTCCGGCAAACAGGCCTTTGCTGCGCGAGTACGTGAGCAGCTCGGCGCTCATCTTCCAGTCGGTTGCGGCCTGGGTGTTGCGACCCACGGGCCCGGCAGAGGCAGCCGCATCGCCGCCAATCTTGAACTTGTCTTTCAACAGGTCCTGGAAGCCGCGATCGTTCACCGCAACCAGCACCAGGTCGGTGGATTGGCCGCCAATCTGAAACCCAAAGGACCCACCGGCCATGCGGATAAATACCGGTGCGCTCCAACCCTTACCCGTGCGACAGGTCACCACTCCCTGGCCATACTGCGCGCCAAAAACGAACGCGCCCTTGATCAAGCCAGGCACCACGCCAACGCATGTGGCCTGCTGGAGAATATTCATGGGAATGCTGCTATCCTGAGCAGCCATAATCTGGTCCAGCACCAGCTTCGCCGCATCGATGCGCGCTTGCAAATCCTCGCGCGTTGAGCCGGCGAACGCAGCAGAAGGGACCATGAAGCATATCGAGAGAAGGGCGCAGATCAACGCAACCGTCTTCTTCATATTCGTATCCTTTCCAGTCCGCGGCTATTCGCGGCACGGAAGATTCCTGAAATAGCCTACAGCATTCGCGTGCGAAAGTGCGTCCATTTCCATGCGCAAGCCCGCTCGCGGTGGCCAGAACACAAGTGCAAACGGAGCTTGCGAACGGCCTGCGCGGCATCTGCGCAAACCGGCAGCGGCTTCAATCGCGCCAGGTATTTAGATGCATGGATTTGCGTGAGGGAGGGCTGGGCGGGCGCAACACAGAATGGTTTCGCGCATTGGGCGCGAAAAACAAAAAAAAGAGGAGTTCCCAGGCGTCATGGAAAACATGCTGCCTGGGAACTCCTTTCCCCAGATCTGCGTTGTTTCTGTAAACCAGTGTGCGGGAATCAGGCACTCTTCACAACATTACAAAGGGAGTGTGGATCAAGGTAACACGAAAAGTTTACTTAAACGCCAACAGCTCCCGCAGTCAGGATACCTCAGTTGAATCGTCTTTGCGGCGTTCCTTCTGGCGGCGGTCGCCTATTCCGAGGCCCGTGGAAAGCGAAGGATTCAGCGCGCGCATGGAAAGTTCAATCCGGTTTTCCGCTCCGGACTTGCGCATCAGGCGGCCCACGTGGGCCTTTACGGTTCGCTCCTCAATTCCCAATTGGAGCGCAATCTCTCGATTGGAATGGGCCTGCAGAATCAAGTCCAGTACCTGTTGTTCGCGGTCTGTCAGGTGCGGATCGTTGGTCAGGCTTGAGTCGGAAGCCTTCAGCAGGCGATCGATCAGTTTCGAGAGCAATCGCCGTGGGGCCCAGATGGACCCGCCCGCAACCACTTGAATTGCTGTACGCACCGTTTCCGGCCCTGCGGTTTGGTCCAGATATGCCCTTGCGCCGGCAATGATCACCTCAAGAACCAGGTTGTCGTCCCCCTCAGGGCCAACCACGATCAACCGGACTGCGGGACGCGCGCGGCGAATCACGTTGAGTGTTTGCAGGGAAATGGACGAAGAAATAAGGTCGACGACAAGGTACTCAAAATTGCCTTCGGAGAGCAGAAGCTCGATGCTCCCCGTTACCGGAACAAGTTTGGCATGACCCTTTTCAGCGGGTTGATCGAAGATGCTTACAAGCCCTGCAAGGCGAATGGGTTCATCGGTAATTAAACCAATCCTGATCTGGCCGGGTTTGCGAATTGCGCACATGGTGCTCCCCCTTCTCCAGGCAGGAAGACTGGGCCCTTCGCGCCGGATGAGGCGCAACGCTCTACCATCCCTCGCGAACCCTGTTGACTGCTTAACCGTTACGTCGAATCCCCCAAGATTCAACCCCAGGCCGGGAAGGAACAATTCCCCCTACCGACGCTCTGAATCGATATGCCACTTCCAAGCCTCAACCCCAGAGGCTCTGGCACTGCGCGTATTGATTCAGATTGCCCTTGAATGTTTCATAATACGAAAAAGCCCAGGCGAATAACAATGGCGCACTTTGGTCAGCACCTGCCCTGAAAGTGGTGCCGAGGGCTCTCAAGTCCCGGATTTCCTCAGAGAAAACAGTAGATTGGCCGTACCATTGTTACAAACTCAGTAAAACGTGTAGCATCAAAGCCGCGGGTCGTAGTACAGTCATTCAAGTCGGGGCAAAGAGGTCACTCCATTGATTAAGCAGGACATCGTCCATCATGTAATCGAGCGCACGGGCCTGCCGCGAACCAAGGCGGAAGCCGCGGTGGATACGGTATTCGAGGGTCTCAAGGAGGCTCTCGCCACCGGGGAGCGCATCGAACTGCGCGGATTCGGAGTTTTCAGCGTCCGCGCCCGCAAAACCGGGATTGGCCGCAATCCCCGCACGGGCACCGAGGTCAGCATTGCCCCCGGGAAGGCAGTTCGCTTCAAACCGGGCAAGGAACTCCACACGCTGGAGACGGACGGCGCACCGAAAGCTTGAGGCCGCAACTGTTTCGGCATGCGCCGCGACGTCGCCGGCGATGAAGCAGAGGAGGCCGGTGCGTTCTAATCTCAGGGAGTATGGCCTGCCACTTTTGCTGCTGCTGGTCAGCGTGGCTACCACCACGGTCAATGGCGCGCGGTTCATGCAGAACTTTCTTCAGGGGCTGCCGCCGGTGGTGCGCGAGAGCGACCTGTGGCCGTGGGGCTGGCTGGCCCGCCATCCGGAGTTCTTCAAATCTGGCTGGACGTTTTCGGCCTCTCTGCTGGGCATTCTTCTCATCCACGAATTCGGCCATTACCTCGCCTGCCGCTGGCACGGCATCCGGTCCACGCTGCCCTGGGTGCTGCCGGCTCCCACACTCAGCGGCACAGCTGGCGCAATTATTCAGATTCGTTCGCAAATTCCCAGCCGCGACGCTCTCATGGATGTAGGAATCTATGGCCCCCTGGCCGGTTATCTGGCATCGGCGGTCACCGTTGCGGTTGGATTTGCACTCAGCAACCCGGCTGCTGCCAACGCGCCGGCCGCCCTGGTTCGCTTCGGCGGCGCGCCCCTCACCATCCGGCTAGCGCACGCGCTGGTGGCGCACTGGCACCCTTCGCTCCCGGCGTTTGAACACCTCAACCCCCATCCCGTTCTGGTGGCAGGCTGGATCGGCCTCTTCATTACCTCGCTCAACCTGATTCCCGGCGGGCAACTCGACGGCGGGCACATTTTGTATGCCGTCTCGCCGCGCATGCATAAGGCATGTACCAACTGCCTGCCATATGTGTTGTTCATCGCCGGAGCCTTCTTCTGGGCCGGCTGGATTCTCTGGGGCCTGTTTCTGACCATTCCCGCCATGCGGCATCCCAGGGTTGCACGGCAAACCGAATTGCACCGCGGGAGGTTGATGCTGGGCGCAATCGGCCTGGCGATCTTTCTGCTGACGTTCACCACCACGCCGTTCTACGACAACTCGCTGCTGCACATTTTGCACGTCAAGCTGTTCCACCGGGCTTGGTAACCGCTGCGGAGTTCAGGGTCGGGATGGGATGGCTTGAGTTATTCTCGATACGCCGCTCAGCCGCGTATTCTCTTCCAGAGATACCCCATATCGTGCTATAGCTTGCGAAGGCATCCCGGGTTCCTGACGACCGCATGAAAAAGATCCTCATCCTGTTCCTGCTGCTCGCACCCCTGGTGTGCGGGTTCGCGCCCGCGCAGAGCTTCGACCTCAGCACCGGCCGCATCCCCCTGGCAACCGCCGCGCAGGCCTTCGGCCAGGAAGACGAGATTACCGTGCTCACGGTCAGGAGCGTGCCCGCATGACTCCCGCTTTCCTGGTCACCTCCGGCGTCCCGCTGATGCAGCGGTTGTTTCCGCCCATGCCGTTGGCCGAGCAGATGCAGCACACGCCGTTCCTGGTCCTCGGCGTGCTGATGTGCTGCCTGGCGGCGGCCTTTCTGGCGCTGTGGCGGGGGGCGCGGGATTATCACGTCTTCCGCACGCTGGGCGGGTATTACCTCCTTGTCGGAAGCGAACAGTTCCTGCGCTATTTGGGAGGCGACGTCCCTTACTGGTCTTTAAGAGCCATAGCGTCGGGTCTGCTGGTTGCGGCCGCGGGCGAGGCGATGCAGGTTCAGCGCCGCCGCTGGACATTGCTGTTCTGGCCGATATGTCTGTTCGTCTCAATTGCAGTATGGTTTCCGCCGCTGTCTTTCACCCACGATTGGCCGGTGCTCGCATCTGAGTTACCGCTCGCGATTCTTACCATCCAGAGCCTGAGGCGCGGAAGTGCACGTGACAAGATAATTGCTGCCGCATTCTTGTTTTATTTGGTCGTGCGTATCACGCTTTTCGACTCCTTCCAGAGACTGACGGGAATGAAGACCTACGCCACGATCGGTGGTTGGCAATGGCCGTACACAACCTGCGCGCTAAGCGCTCTGGGAGCTGTGACGCTGGCCATCCTGGTGCGCGACCTGATCCACGACCGCAGCGAAAAGCAGCGCCTGGCCGCAGAGTTGGCCGCAAGCCGCGCCGTGCAGCAGGTACTCATCCCAGAGCACACTCCGGAGATACCCGGATTCACGATCCGTTCCGTATACAAGCCCTACGGAGAGGTGGGCGGCGATTTTTATCAGATTCTTCCGTTGCCCGATGGCGGCGCGCTGATTGTAATCGGCGACGTAAGCGGCAAGGGAATGCCCGCCGCCATGATGGTGAGTCTGCTCGTAGGCACCCTGCATGCATTGGTGGAAACAACATCCAGCCCAGGCAAACTACTGGCCGGCCTCAATCGGCTTGTGCTGGGCCGCAGCCACGGCGGATTTACCACTTGCCTGATTCTGCGAATAGCGCCCGATGGTACGGTAAGTTTCGCGAATGCGGGACACATCTCTCCATACTGCCAGGGCAAAGAAGTGCCTTGCGACAACGGGCTGCCGCTGGGCCTGGCCGCCGCCGGTTCCTACCCTGAATCGAGCTTCCTGCTTAGCGCCGGGGAGCAGTTAACGTTGGTAACGGATGGCGTCGTCGAGGCGCGCAACGGAGCCGGAGAGCTATTCGGATTCGACCGCACAGCCGCGAACGCGAGCCTGAAGGCGGAAGCGATTGCGCAGCAGGCGCAGGCCTTCGGGCAGGATGACGATATTACGGTGCTGACGGTAGCGCGGTCGGCATCCTGACTACATCAACCGCAGCGCATCCACATCCACCACCACATTCCGCCGCGGCACACCCGCCGCATCCGCATGAGCCAGCATCCCCCGCAGCGCCGCATTCAAAGCCTTCCGCGATCCGGCCTTCAAAATCATATGAAATCGATAAGTCCCCTTGATCCGTGCAATCGGCGCAGTGCATGGGCCCAGCACGCGCACCCCTTCCGGCGCAGCCTTCTCGAACCACTTGCCCAACTCCGCTGACCACCTCGCAGCCTCTTCCAATTTGGCCGACTGCACCAGCACATTCGCCAGCACCCCAAACGGCGGGTAATGCATCCAGCGCCTGTACTTCAGTTCCCGCTCCACAAAGCTCGCGTAGTCATGCTTGCTGGCCGCCACAATCGCATAGTGATCCGGATAGTAAGTCTGCACCACCACGCGCCCCGGCAAGCTGCCTCGTCCGGCCCTCCCTGAGACCTGCGTCATTAGTTGAAACACCCGCTCCGCTGCCCGAAAGTCCGGCATCGATAACGCGTGATCGCAGCCCACCACGCCCACCAGCGTTATGCCATGTATGTCGTGCCCCTTGGCGATCATCTGGGTGCCCACCAGCAAGTTGATCTCGCCGGAATGCAGCCGCGCCAGCAGCCGCTCCATATCGTAGCGCCCGCGAACAGTATCGCGGTCCATCCTCCCAATGCGCGCAAACGGAAATATCTCCGCCAGCCGCTCTTCGCCTTGCTCCGAACCCGCGCCCAGATAGTAGAGGTGTTCGCTGTCGCACTTGGGGCACCGCGCTGGAACCGTCCGCCGGAAGCCGCAATAGTGACATTCCAGCCGCTGGCCCTGTTTCGCAAGGCCGGGGCGCGCAATGCCCCCATCGTCAGCCACCGGCTTGTGATGCGTCAGCGAGATGGCGCAGTTCTGGCACTCCAGCTTTTCTCCGCAAGCACGGCAAATCACAGCAGACGAGAAGCCGCGCCGGTTCAGCAGAATCAACGCCTGCTCGCCTCGTTCCAGCGCCTCGCGAGTCTGCTCCACCAGCGCACGAGAGAACAACTGCTCCTTGCCTGTCTGCTGGAATTCGGTCCGCATGTCGATAAGCTCAACCTCCGGCAGCGGGCGGTTCATCACGCGCTCGCGAATCTCAATGCGCGCGTATTTCCCTTGCACCGAGTTCTGCCAGCTCTCCAGACTCGGCGTTGCCGACCCCAGCACCACCACCGCCCCCTCCAGCTTGGCCCTCATCACGGCCACATCGCGAGCGTTGTAGCGCGGCGTCTCCTCCTGCTTGTAGCTCTGGTCGTGCTCCTCGTCCACAAGAATCAGACCAAGCCTGGGCGCGGGCGCGAAAATTGCCGAGCGGGTACCTACCACGATCGGTGCGTCTCCACTGCGAATACGCCGCCACTGCTCGCTTCTCTCCTCCGGCGTAAGCGCAGAGTGCAGCAGCGCGACTCTTGCGCCGAACGCCCGATCCAACAACCCTGCGGTCTGCGGCGTAAGGCCAATCTCAGGCACCAGCAGAATCGACGACAGTCCTCGGTCGAGGACCCTCTGCATGGCAGCCAGGTAAACGGCCGTCTTCCCCGATCCGGTCACCCCGTGCAGCAGGAAAGGATGGAATCCCCCCAGCGCGGTGGCCAGGCTCGCCAGCGCATCCATCTGCGGCTCATTCAGCTGGAACGGTTCCCCTGCTGGTTGCAGCCCCCCCAACCGAAACGCCGCGGCACGCTCGTCGATCCGCACCAGCCCGCGGCGCACCAGCGTCTGCAGCGTCGACGAGGGCAGGTCACGACGCCGCAACTCAGCCAGCGGCAGTTCTCCCCCGCACGCCGCCAGCTCGGCAAGAATGGCCTGCTGCTTCGCGGTCAATGCGGGCAGCCGCGTCTCGGGAACCAGCACCGCAAACCGCTCTGTCCGCCGCGCATCTCGCTCAGCCGCAGCCGTCTCGCGCGCGATCCACTTCTTGCGGACCAGGCCCGCGAGCACCGGAAGGGTAGCCGCCGTAGCCGTGCGCAGAGTAGACACCTTCACCGGCTCACCGGAAGCCAGCCGGGTAAGCACGCGCCGCTCCATATCCTGGTCTTCCTTTGACAGCCTCCCACGCCGGTTGGAGTTGGGTGCCCCTGGTCTCGATCCTGAGGCCGAGGAGATCGACGAATCCCCATCCAGGCTCCGAGCCAGCACATCGCGCCCCAAATCGGTAATCCGGTAATAAACCGTCCGCCGGACCTCCGCCATCAGCGGCAACATCCCTCGCAACACCTCGCCCAGCGGCGCAAGGTAATACTGAGCCATCCACTCGGCCAGGGTCAGCAGTTGTTCGCTCAGCAGCGGCTCATCGTCCAGCACCGCCTCCAGGTAGCGCACTTCCACATCTTCCGGAACCTTCGCATTCAGCGCGGTCACCACGCCAATAAGCTTCTCGTTCCTGAACGGAGCAATCACCCGTGCCCCGCGCTGGGCAAACTGTCCCTCGCGAACCGCGTAGGTAAAGGTGCGGTCCAGCGGAACAGGCAGCGCAATTTCGCAGTAGGCGGGCATCGGAGGCAACAATCAGTGTAGGGGATCGGCCTTCTTTCCACCTCCGTGCCCCATGTTTGCGACTTTTTGCTGTCGCAAAGGCGGGAAGCCAACACCTCGTTGTCCACCCCACTTCAAAATCCATTTTCCCGCCGATTACAATCCCGCCCTCACCGAGTACAATTCATTGCTGATGACTCCTAAGACCGCTACCACCGCTGCTGTAGCGGCCGGCCCCTTGCCGGTCGCTGTGCCCACCACCAGTTCACCCATCACGCTCTCCATCGACATCGGCGGCTCCGGCCTCAAAGCCATGCTTCTGGACCCCGCCGGAAAGCCGGTCAGCGAGCGGCAGCGCGTCGTCACTCCGGAAGTCCCAGCTCCGGAGGCGGTGCTCAGCGGGCTCCAGCAGTTGCACAGCCTGCTTCCCGGCTTCGACCGGGTTTCCATCGGTTTTCCGGGCGTCATCAAAAAGGGCGTCACGTGGACCGCGGCGAATCTGCATCCCGGTTGGGTGGGTTTCCCCCTGGAAGCCGAGCTCGAAAAGCGCTGGGGAAAGCCGGTGCGGGTAGCCAACGATGCCGCCGTGCAGGGTTACGGCGCCATTCAGGGCGACGGCGTCGAGCTTGCCCTCACGCTGGGCACAGGAATGGGGTCGTCTCTGTTCACCGACGGACACCTTTGCCCCGGCCTCGAACTGGGCCACCATCCCTGGCGCAAGGGCAAAACCTACGAGGATCATCTCGGCCGTCGCGGCCTCGACAAGTACGGCAAGAAGGAATGGAACAAGCTGCTACAGGAGGCGATCGCGCAGACCCTGGCCACCTTCAACTGGGACCACCTCTACATCGGCGGCGGGAATACCAAAAAGATCGACTTCTCGCCCGGCAAGAACGTACAAATCGTCTCCAATGAGACCGGTCTCCTCGGCGGCGTAGCTTTGTGGCGCGAGCCCTCATAGCGGTTCCTTATGAACAAGACCTGATTGAGAGTTGTGGTTTCCCGCCCATCGCAAGAAAAAGCGATGGACGGGGCACGGTGCGACGCAAGCCGAGACGCTCCTTTGGAAAAAGCACATGGGATACTACACGCGGGTTCTCTCAAAAGATGAAGCGTTTCCTCCCTTCGACGAACTCGCGCAGTTGATTCGAACCGAGCATCCCGACTTCAAGCTGACAATCGAAGAAGGAACCAGCGAGGAGTGGGAGACGCTTCTGCTCTCCGGGAACGACGAAGTCGAGGTCGCGCTCATCGAGCGCAACCCCGTAACCGATGGCTCCGTCGGCCAGGATGAAGTGGCTGGATTCATCGAGGAGACTGAAGATTGCAAGCCCGAGACCGGCGTTGCGTGGCTCCATGACTATCTCGCCTCGGTCAAAACCGTCTACGCATTCCAGCATCTGCAGGGGTCGGATCTTGAAGATGGCAACAACGCCCTCCACGCCCTGCGCACAACTCTATGGAGCCGCGGAGATGCAATCATTCAAGCCGACGGCGAAGGCTTTACCAACGAGGAGGGCTACCACATCGTCTGGCAGTTTTCCGACACTGTCTCCGGCCCGTGGGAAATGGGAATCCTCCAGGGCGACACATGGCATC
>Ga0302319_10003589_pt1 | contig 32323 bp, 23 predicted proteins | sample Bog_T0_2_FD_203319 | JGI IMG/M metagenome (GOLD analysis project Ga0302319, IMG submission 203319) | Peat permafrost microbial communities from Stordalen Mire near Abisko, Sweden - Bog_T0_2 | ecosystem: Environmental > Terrestrial > Soil > Wetlands > Peat | place: Sweden: Abisko, Stordalen Mire... | reverse complement strand
TAAATTTATCGCTAATACATTGGGAAAGCCGCTCAGATTCGAACTGTCCGATGGTGGCCAAAGAGATCTTTTTTTGCGCCCGATCAATGGTGACGGCCTTGAGGCCCGGCTCCTGAACCAACGTTTCGGCCACCGACCGCATGAGGCAGATTTTGCTGGTTGGTTCTTGCGCCTTTTTCATCACCGCATCAGAATTACCATAAGTGCGGCTTAAGCGCGAAGAAAAACAAGATATGGCCGGTAAATTGCAAGGAAGACCAGAGATCAAAACGCAGGTTCATCGTAGATTCAACTATTAACATGCATTCGACCACAAGCGCACCCGTGGCAAATCCTCCTCCCCCCCAACCGCCCATTAAGAATTCCGGAGTGGTAGATTGGGTCAACCAAATCGCCGAATTGTGCCGGCCGACGCAGATTCATTGGTGTGATGGCTCCCAAGCGGAGAACCAGAATCTTTGTGACCAGATGGTCCGCGCGGGCACCTATATTAAATTGGACGAAAAAAAGCGGCCGAATTCCTATCTCGCGCGGTCCCACCCCAGCGACGTGGCTCGCATCGAAGACCGGACTTTCATTTGTTCCCGCACGGCTGAGGAGGCCGGACCCACCAATATTTGGGCGGACCCGGTCGAAATGAAGCATACGATGTATGAGCGGTTCGACGGCTGCATGAAAGGCCGCCCTCTCTATGTGATTCCGTTTGCCATGGGACCGCTGAATTCCCCGATTTGCAAGATCGGCATTCAGGTTACGGATTCGCCGTATGTCGTCACGCAAATGCGGATCATGACCCGTATCGGCACTCCGGTGCTCAAGAAGCTGGGCAACAATGCCGATTTTATTCCATGCGTCCATTCCGTCGGCGCGCCTCTCGCACCTGGGCAGGCCGACGTGGCGTGGCCCTGCGAACCCGATCCGCAAAAGAAATACATTGTTCATTTCCCTGACGATCCATCGATCTGGTCTTACGGCTCCGGATATGGCGGCAACGCCCTTTTGGGGAAAAAATGCCTCGCCCTGCGGATTGCCTCCACGATCGCCCGCTCGGAAGGCTGGCTGGCGGAGCACATGTTGATTTTGAGCCTAACGTCCCCGGTTGGAAAAAAACACTATATTGCCGCCGCCTTCCCCAGTGCTTGCGGGAAGACCAATCTGGCCATGATGCAGGCCACGCTGCCCGGCTGGAAAGTGACGACGCTGGGGGATGACATCGCTTGGATCCGGCTCGGCACAGACGGACGGTTGTACGCCATGAATCCCGAGCGCGGATTTTTCGGGGTGGCCCCGGGAACTTCAATGCAATCGAATCCCAATGCCCTGATTTCCTGCGCGAAGAACAGTCTGTTTACCAACGTGCTGCTCACGCCCGACAATGATGTTTGGTGGGAAGGCATGGGCGTTGCCGCTCCCGCTCATGGCATTGATTGGCAGGGAAACCCCTGGACGCCCGACAACGGAAAAAAAGGCGCGCACGCGAATTCCCGTTTCACCGCTCCGGCCGAACAATGCCCGGTGATTGATCCCGAATGGCAGAACCCTGAGGGAGTGCCGTTATCCGCGATTTTGTTTGGTGGCCGCCGCCCGAGTACCGTGCCCCTGGTGACGGAAGCCTTTGATTGGGAACACGGCGTGTTCATGGGATCCACCTGCGGATCGGAGACCACCGCCGCGGCCCTGGGACAAACCGGCATCCTGCGCCGCGACCCGTTTTCCATGCTGCCGTTCTGCGGCTACAATATGGGCGATTATTTTGCCCATTGGCTCTCCTTCGCAAAGCGGAAGGACGCGAGCAAACTCCCGAAGGTTTATTTCGTAAACTGGTTTCGCAAAAATGCTGAAGGGCGCTTCCTCTGGCCTGGCTATGGGGAAAACAGCCGGGTTCTGAAATGGATCTGTGAACGGGTTGAAGGCACCGGGAAGGCGCAAGAAACCGCCTTGGGCAACCTGCCCACCGCAGAGGCGCTGGATCTAACGGGCTTGAATATTTCTCCCTCCGACCTGAACCAATTGCTCACTGTGGATCGGGAAGCCTGGAAAAAAGAAGCCGAAGATGTGGCGAACAGCTACCTCAAGTTCGGCTCGCATCTCCCCCCGGAACTTGCCTCCCAGCTGGAGAACCTTAAGAAACGGCTGGCCTGAATTGTTCGTAACATCGAATAATGATTGGCATCACGTATAGGATGCCACATTATCCATCTTGAGAAAAGTCTGTCTGCCCAAGTCAGATCGACTTCAAGGATATGGATTCCCTAACGATTTTCGGCTTGTTTGCGGTCACCGCCATGCTTGTGTGCTATGCGCTCGAGGCCCGGAGTTCGTGGTTTATCCTGGCCTTCGCATTTGCTTGCGCGCTGGGGTCGGTCTACGGCTTTCTCCAAGGCGCGTGGCCCTTTGGAGCGGTGGAAGCCATCTGGTCGTTGGTGGCTGGCCGCCGCTGGTGGCAAAGCCGCTCCAACAAACCGGCGCGATAACTTTGGTTTGACACCCGCCACCCTGAACACGAATCCTTGCGCGCTTTGCCGCGACGTCTTCTCCAGGCCGCCTTATGCCCTGATAACAGCGTTGTCGTTGCATTAATGTAACCAGTTCGTGCTTGATTCTTAATGGTTTTCTTTCACTCTGCCATCGATCGCGGAGCCACATCCCTGACGCCGCGCACAAGGAATAACCTCAACCAATCCAAAATATGAAAATATTGCTGAAGTTGCCGGTTTACAGCCTCGCCGCGGCGCTGGTGCTCTCTGGGTCCGGATCCGTCCGGGCATCCGATTACTATTCTTCCGTAGTTTCCCATGATCATCCCCTGGCGTATTACCGCCTGGCCGACGTGGCTCCCGCCGACGTGGCCACAAACAGCGGCAGCCTGGGATCAGCCGGGAATGGCCTGTACCTCGGGGCTGGTCATCGTGCCTTGGGCGTGCTGGCGGCAGATCCTAATGCGGCGGCCAGTTTTGACGGCAGCGGGGTCCGGGTAGCCGTTCCGTTTACGTCCGCCCTCAATCCACCCGCCTCCCAGCCGTTTACCATTGAAGCTTGGGTCTTGCCGACAATCGAAGGTTTGGGCAACGCCCAGGCGCCGCTATTCAACCGGCATTCGCCACCCAATGACGCTCCCCGCCAAGGCTGGGTTTTCTTTCAACGCGGCTCGACCAACAGTGACGGTTCGGGCTTTAATTTCCGGATGTATAACCAGAATGGCAGCAGCCAATCCATTGATATCACCGGCGGCTCTTATGGCGTCGGACAGTGGGCGTATCTGGTCGCGGTTTGGAACGGAACGGCCGCCACGCTTTACGTCAATGGCGTGAACGTTGGCTCGCAGACCAATACGTATGTCGCGAATACGGATTCGCCGTTTTCCATTGGCGCCTATGGAACCAACAATCCCGGCGACAATCCGTTTACCGGTTCCATTGACGAAGTGGCGTTCTATCCCACCGCCCTCACGGCGGCCCAGATTGGCAATCATTACACCAATGCCCTCAGCAACTCTCCCTCCACGAATTACAGCAGCGTGGTTCTGGTGGATGGCGCGGTTGAATATCTGCGGTTGAATGAGGCTTCGCCCTTGTACAATGTGGCGGTCAACAGCGGAAGTATCGGCGCGGCCGGTGATGGCATTCACAGTCCGGGCGCGGTTCATGGTGTTCCAGGCGCCATTGTGGGTAGTCCGGATACCGCCATGAATTACTGGGCGATTGACACAAACTCGGATGACGGTTGTGTGCCGACAATTATTCCCTTCACCAACACATTGAATCCCAGCGGTTCCTTCACGGTCGAAGGCTGGCTACGCCCGACCGAAGAGGGAAACGGCAACGCACAATGCCCCTTCTTCAATCGCGATCCTTATGACACCAGCGGCCTTCGATATGGCTGGGATTTCTTTCAACGTGGGTCGGCCGCCTCTGGCGCTTCGCAAGTCGGCTGGGATTTTCGGATGTTCAACGGCACCGGGAAAAGTGGCCCAACAGTCAAAGTGTTTGATATTACCGGCGGCTCCTACACCGTCGGTCAATGGTGCCATTTGGCGGCTGTTTATGATGCGTCCGTGCCTTCGGCAACACTCTACGTCAACGGCGTTCAGGCGATCACAAGCACCACGCCAAACGGCTCGTTTGTTGCGAATACCAATGCGCCCCTATCCATTGGCGGCTATTCGGACGGATCGCAAAACCCGTTTGTAGGCGACATCGATGAATTCGCGCTTTATACCAACGCCCTGACTGCCGCGCAGGTTCTTGCCCATTACCAAAACGGCATGAACCCCAACCGGACGATTGCCTATGACAAACTCATCTTGGCGGACAACCCGGCGGAATATCTTCATCTGGATGAACCGGCCCGGGCGATCGTGACCAACAGCGGGACGCTGGGATCGGCGCTGGACGGCACTTATGTGAACACCACCAATACGCTTCCTGGTCCGCAGACGCCGCTGTACCTGGGTTTCGACACGAACAACCTGTCCGCCTACTTCAATTCCACCAATAGCTACCTTGAATTGGGCAACCCCGATGCGTTGAACTTCGACGGCCCAATCACCCTTGAAGCTTGGATTCTCCCGGACGCGAACCAGAACCCCAGTGCCTACGTCATCTCCCACGGCGAAAATGATGGTGGCACTGCCTCCGTAACACTCGGTATCGAAAGCGGCATGTACCTGGTGGGTTCCCTTCAAGGATCAAGCAGCAGTTATGCAACCTACCCTATCCCCGGCGGCGATCTTGGCGGCGGCAATTGGATTTACCTCGCTGGCACTTGGGATGGCACCAACTGGAATCTGTTCCGCAATGGCATTCCGGTGGCCACCTCATCCGATAACAATGGTCCCAGCGTGGTAGTCAATGCCAATTGGGCCGTTGGCGCTCGCGGCAAGTGGAAATATGCCACGGGATATCCTTTCACCGGCCAGGCAGACGTGTTTTCGGGAGGGATTGATGAAGCGGCGATTTATAATGTCGCCCTCAGCCCGTCTCAAATTGCCGCCCACTACTCAGCTGGCGCCTTTGGCGGCACTCCGCTAACCAGCTCGCTGTCCGCGGGCAACCTCACATTGACCTGGTCCGCCGGCACGCTTCAAGGATCGACCAACGTGGCTGGTCCATATTCCGATTTAGGCAGCGCCACTTCGCCCTATTCTGCTCCGGTGACCGCCACAAAGCAGATGTTCTACCGTCTGAGGTTCTAATCACGCAGAACAACCCGGCGGCGTCATCTTCGTTTTAGCGGCGGTGACGCTGTTCTGTCTTAGGATAACGGCTTCCAAGCCGGTGAACGTCCAAGCCTAATCTTCCGTGTCGTGCTCGTAGGCATCCTGGCGATTGATATATCGCGGATCATTGCCGAGATTCTGGGAAAGATAGACGTGACGGATTTCCTGGCCGAAACCGTTCCGGCGGAAAAATGCCAGGGCAGCGTAGTTCTTGGCGGCGGTGTCCACGAGCATGATGCGGGCGTCACGGGCAATAAACAGTCCCTTGAGCTGCTTGACCAATCGGGTGGCCACGCCAGTGCGTTTAAACCGGCGATCCATCCCCAGCCACAACAACCAACCGTAACGCCACGCGCTCCGCGGCTTTTCCATCACCCGCCCCAATGCGAAGCCGACAATCTTCTCATCCGCTTCGGCCACGAGACAGGTTTCCGCGTCGTTGCTGAACAACAAAGCCAGTTCATGATCGTCCCAAGAACGGTAGAGGGTGGGCCATTCTTCGGCGGTAAATAGTTTCTGGCCCAGTTCAAACACATTGGCGACGTCCCTCAATTCCATCTCCCGGATTTCCACCGGGGGCAATGGTTTGGATCGTCGGGGGCGGGTTTTCGGAGCGGGTTCAGTACTCATAGCGCTCCCAAAATGGTTCTTGCGTGATCCAAAGCTTCGCTCAGTTTGCTGGCGTCCTTGCCGCCGCCCCGGGCGTTGTCGGGTTTGCCTCCGCCCTTGCCACCGATAATTGGGGCAATTTGTTGGATCAATTTACCGGCTTGAATCTTGGCTGTGAACTCCCGGCTCACCGACGCGATCAGCGCCACGGAACCATTGCTGGCGCCGCCTAAAACGACCACGCCCTGAAACTGCGCCTTCAACGAATCGGCAATGGTCTGCAACGTATCACCGTCCACGCCGTCAATCCGGGTGACGATCGCCGGAATACTGTTGATAACCGTTGCGGTCGCGAGCAAATCCTTCGCCTGGCCGGCCGCTTCGCGTTGCTGCGCCGCTTTAAGCTGATGTTCCAATTCTTTTTGATGGGCCAACAGCGCATCGATTTTCTTTTCCAGCTCTTGCACCGGCGAATTCACCCGGCCCGCCAGCGTTTTGATCAAATGCAATTCTTCGGCGGCCTGTTGGTACGCCGACAGGCCGGCCACCGCTTCAATGCGCCGGATGCCCGCGGCATTCGCACTTTCGGAAACAATGCGGAAAAGACCAATTTCGCCCGTCGCGCGCGTGTGGGTGCCACCGCACAATTCCATGGAATAGCCGTCGAGCCGCTGGGAACCGCCGCCAATTTGCACCACCCGGACGACGTCGCCGTATTTGTCACCGAAAAACTGCATCACGTCCTTGCGCGCTTTGACATCCGAATAAGGCACTTCACTCCAGGAAACGCCGGCATTTTCCAAAATGCGTTCGTTCACCAGCTTCTCGGTGTCCGCCAATTGCGCGGGCGTGAGCGGCCCGCTGTTAAAATCGAAAGTCAATTTGTCCGGCCCGACGAACGAGCCTTTTTGCGACGCTTCCTTGCTGACGACTTCATGCAAAGCCCAATGCAGCAGATGCGTCACGGTATGGTGCCGCTGGATGGCCGCCCGGCGCGATTTGTCCACCGACAAATGTATACCCGATCCCAACGACGGTGCGTCGCCGCCTTCAACGTAATGGAGGAACGTGTTGCCGGATTTCTGCGTATTAACGACGCGCCAAAGCTGGCCGCCGCCGGTAATTTCCCCGGTATCGCCCACTTGGCCACCCATTTCCGCATAGCAGGTGCTCGAATCCAAAATAACTGCTGTTTTGTCTTTTAGCGACACAACCTCCAGCACCCTGGCGTCAATCGCCAGATTGTCGAACCCTACAAACTTAGTGGGTGTCGTGGTTTCAATCTGCGACAGCGAGATCACCTCTTTTTTTTGTGCGGCCCGTGCCCGAGCGCGCTGTTCTTCCATCAATTTTTCGAACCCGGCGGTATCCACACTCAAACCGCGTTCACGCGCCATGAGCTCGGTCAAGTCCAAGGGAAAACCGTAGGTGTCATAAAGCTTGAAAGCAAAATCGCCGGAAACCCGTGGCTCTCCAGAACCCTCAGTGGATTCGCTTGCGACGTTACCGCTATTCCGGGTGGAACGGGCCACTGGCCCGTCCTGGCGGGCAACCTGCCCGCCAGAAGGACGGTACGGCAAGGTCGCCGGTGAAAAATAGGGACTCGCTGCCTCTATGTCGTCCGTCCACAGCCACCGGTAAGAGGTACGTTCATCCACTAACCCCGCCGCCCAAGGATTTCCGCAAACATAACGAAATTTTTCCTCCAGATCTTTATCCGAGCGGATATAACGGTCAAACCGTTCGTCCTGCCATAAAATTCCCGATGCATTTTCGATCTTGTTAATTTCTTTGGCAGAAAAGGACTTTATTGAATGTAAGATTTCGGAAAGGGGCCAGAAAATCGCCTGCCCCCCTGAATCGGTTTCCTTAATCCCCGGCTGAAAAATAATGTGAACATGATCCGGCATAACACACGTTGCCACTAAACGGTAACGACTTTCCCGCCAGTGAAGAATACAGTCGAAAATGATGTCACGGTCTGCCGGGGAAAGATTTCTGCCACCATAAGTCTGAAAATTTACGACATAAATCGCCCAGGGCTTTTCAAAGTGGGGCAGATTGCGCTTGGAATATTTCGAGCAGGATATTGCCGGCAAGTTGCCGGCAATGACGGGCGAGTCGCCCGTTCCACCCGGACCATGCCCAACCGTCAGCCGCGCGGCTTCGGCGTTGAATAATTCGATTCCCCGGTCGAGCGTTTTATTAAAAGCTTCTTCCTCGCGCTGGATCACTTCCTGAACGTATTTTTTGCGCGACCGAATTTCCGGGAATACATCTCCCATCGTCTCGGCGAGCACATCGGTAAGCTTGTAAAAAAACGGCTCACGAAAGCCAAGCGACCGTCCGTAACGAACTGCCCGGCGCAAAATGCGCCTTAGAACGTAATTCCGATCGTTATTGCCAGGCTGAATTCCGTCGGCAATGGCAAAACTCAAAGTCCGGATATGGTCCGCAATGACGCGAAAGGCCACGTCGATTCTTTCCTGTTCCGTTTCTCCGGTAGTACCGGCTCGCGGAAGGGTCGAACCGTATTTCTTCCCGCTCAACTTTTCCACCGCGTCAAAAATAGGGCGGAAAATATCGGTTTCGTAGTTCGAAATTTTCGCGTTAACAAAATCGGTCAGGTTTTTTGTCCCCTGAATAATACTCGTGACCCGTTCGAAACCCATGCCGGTATCCACATGTTTGGCTGGCAGCGGCGAAAACGTTCCATCCGGATTGGCGTTAAATTGAATAAACACCAGATTCCAAATTTCTATGCAGCGGGGATCGCCCTTGTTCACGAGCGAGCCATTGGTATCGCCTGCCGGGGTCAGATCCACGTGCAATTCCGAGCAGGGACCGCATGGCCCAGTCTCGCCCATCATCCAAAAGTTGTCTTTTTTGTTTCCGTTAACGATATGGATCGCCGGATCCAGGCCAACGGCGCGAAACTTCTCCGCCCAGTAATTCCAGGCTTCCTGGTCGAATTCACTGGGATCGTTTTTCGATTTGTCAGGGTTGTAGACCGTCGCGTAGATCCGTTGCGGTGGAAATTTCCAGATGTTGACGACCAATTCCCACGCCCATTCGATGGCCTCTTTTTTAAAATAATCGCCAAAGGACCAGTTGCCCAACATTTCAAAAAACGTGTGGTGATAAGTATCCAAACCGACGTCGTCGAGGTCATTATGCTTGCCCCCGGCGCGGATACATTTCTGCGTATCTGCGACCCGGCCAGGCACATACGGACAACTTGTTTGACCCAGAAAAATCGGCACGAACTGGTTCATCCCGGCGTTGGTGAACAGCAAATTGGGGCTGTCCGGCAGCAATGAACTGGAAGGAACAATGGTGTGCTGTTTCGACTTAAAGAAGTCGAGGTAGCTCTGACGGACTTGCGCGGAGGTCATCATGCAAAATGGAGTGGGAGGCTAACAGAAGCCGGCCGGGCAAGCGAGTGGAAGTTTTGGCTTTTTAGGCAGGCCAAAACCCATTGTTCCCCTGTGTTTCTAGACCCTTTGACCCGGTCGGGGACCCTTCAATTCCGCAGCCTAATCCTTCTCGATGCAGGCGTAGGCATTGTGATTATGGATACTCTCAAAGTTCTCCGCTTCAACCTTATACGACGTTATCAAGGGATGGGCGTTCAGGCGCAAAGCCACGTTGCGGACGAGGTCTTCCACAAAGACAGGGTTTTCATAGGCGCGTTCGGTGACGGCCTTTTCATCCTGGCGTTTGAGCAAAGCAAACAACTCCGAGCTGGCCGAAGCTTCGATAATGGCGATGACATCCTCGATCCAAACTGGTTTTGTGAAACGAAGGGCCACCGTCACCAAACCCCGCTGATTGTGCGCCCCATATTTGGAAATGGCCTTCGAGCAGGGGCACAATGTCGTCACGTGCGCTTTAACGGTCAGCAAAAAATCAATCTCCTGGCCACACGCGGCGGCATCAAATCGCGCCACATAATCCATCAAGCTTTGCTTGCGGGAAACGGGGGATGTTTTGGAGAGAAAATAAGGAAACTCCATTTCCAGATGGGACGTGGCGGATTTTAGTTCTTTTTGGAGGGAATGAAGTATATCCGCAATATTTTCCACGTGGATGATGTTCCCATGGGCGTTGAGCACCTCGACAAAACGGCTCATGTGAGTGCCTTTAAATTCCTTGGGCAAATCGACAAACATGCCGATCGTGGCCACTGTATTCTGGATGCTGCGCGCCTTGTCCCGCACTTGAATCGGGAAACGGAGACCGCGGACGCCCACTTTATCGATTCGCAACTCGCGCGTGTCGCGCTCGCTCTGCTTGTCATCCAAGTTGATCAATGGCGCTTTCAGCCGGTTCTGAGACATACCAACAGATTATCAGCTTTCCGGCATTTGGCAAAAAATCTCTGGTGCAGCGCGGCGGCAATCACCGCCAACGGCCACCTTGTCACGGCATAAACCGCCTGATACGCTTCGCCCATGGAATATGGACTTGTGCTTCGGCGTGTTATCGTCGGAAGCAAACTATTGGTGTGGTTAACCTGTTTCTTCACCGGCAGTTGTTTGAGCGTACTTGGGGCGGATATTCTACGGGTTGCCAGTTACAACGTGGAGAATTATCTGGAAGCGCCGACGGAAACGCGACCGGAGGGCAAGTCCGACGCCGCCCGGGCCAAAGTGCGGGAAAGCATTCGGGCCATGAAACCGGACATCATCGCCCTGGAAGAAATCGGGTCCAGCAACGCTTTGCTCGAGTTGCAGTCCGCGCTCAAGCATGAAGGTCTCGATCTGCCGAATTGGGAAATAATCACGGGGGCGGACACCAACATCCACGTGGCTTTCCTAAGTCGTTTACCCATTGTGGCGCGACATCCGCACACCGCCGACGAATTTCTTCTCGACGGCCGGCGCATGCAAGTTTGCCGGGGCTTTGCCGAAATCGAGCTCCAAGTAAAACCAGGCCGCACCTACACCTTGATTGCCGCCCATTTAAAATCGCGCCGGACGGGCTTGGAAGTGGATCAAGGGGAAGAACGCGAAGCCGAGGCCAAAATCCTGCGCCAAATTATTGACGAACATTTGAAAGGCAATCCCGAGGCCCGGTTGATCGTACTGGGGGATTTGAACGACACCCGAAATTCCAGCTCCACCAAAACGATCATCGGCCGCGGCAGAATGCGTCTCACCGACACCCGCCCCGCCGAACGCAATGGCGATAATCCGGCCGATGTCACCGCCCGCAACCCGACACGCAATGTCGTCTGGACTCATTATTTCGGATACGAGGATAGCTACAGCCGGATTGATTACATCTTGATCAGTCCCGCCCTGCTGCCCAGCTGGCTACCAGCGGAAACCTACATTCCCACAATCCCAAATTGGGGAATTGGGTCAGATCACCGGCCGATTGTAGCGGGATTTGATATTTCCCAATAGAGCGAACCGTCTGACACCCCGCCGGGTTGCGGAAACGTTAGCCTACAACAACTCCGGTGTGGACATGAGAGTGCCGACGCGTTGCAGCAAACGTCCGGCAGCGCCACCATCGAGGACGCGATGATCAAAACTCAAGGTGAAGTTGGCTTCCATGATGGGCAAAAACTGGCCCTTGACCGAATCCCACCGTGGCTTGTGACGCGCCGCGCCCATGCCGAGCACCAGCGTTTGTTCCGGGAGCGGAATCGGCGTGGCCCACTCGAGACCGAAGGTGCCGAAATTTGTCACGGTGGCGATGGATCCCCCGGTGGCGTTGGCCGGCAACTTGCGATCGCGCGCCATCCGTACCAGATCGTTATAAGCGCCGACCATTTCTTTCAAGGTCTTTTTATCGGCGTTGCGAATGACCGGGACCAGGACACCGTCTTCGGCTTCCACGGCAAATCCGATGTCGATCGACGATGGGTGCACAATCTTGGAGCCGACCAAACGTCCAGCCGGGGCGCTATTCTCAGCCAAGGCAACAGCGAGAGCCCGCATGGCGCAAAGCGCCGGTCCCGGTTTCGGCCGGTTGACCTTCCGGTAGGCAAACAGGGGATCCAGACAAACCGGCATGCCCACATGGGCAATCGGACGGGTCCAACTGCGCCGCATGGCGTCGGCCACCGCGACCCGCATGCTGGAAGCCTGGCTGGTCATCTGTTTTTCCAGGTTAGCGATGAACTTCTCGAAATCTTCCACGGTCACCCGGCCAGCCGCGCCGCTGCCGGCGATACCCGCGAGGTCCGCCGCATGCAAGCCCAATTCGGCCATGCGGGCCTTCAAACGGGGGGAGAGATAACTGGCACCGGCAGCATTCGCCGGGACCGGCAATCCCCGTACGGTGGGCTGGACGCGCGTGTTGGCACTCCCGTTTGACGAATCCCCTTTCGAGCCGCCTTCCAAATGGTTTTCCTTTTGCTGCGGGCCGGAATCCAATCCCAACCGCGCCGCTTCTTCCGCAGTGGCTTCGATGTGCCCCAGCGACGCGCCCACCACATAACTCTCGTTGAGCTCCACGGTAAAATCCGTGAGCCGGCCTTTGCACGACGCGGTCACGGTCATGGTCGCCTTGTTGGTCTCCACTTCAATAATGTCCTGGCCGGTCTCGATCGTATCGCCGGGCTTGACCAGAAAATTAAGAATGACGGCCTCGGCAATCGATTCGCCGAGTTGAGGCATGATGATGGGAATCTGCGGCATAGTTAATTGGGCGGCAAAATGGTTGCTCGCGATCGTCGGATTCTTGGTTTAAGTCCTCAATATTTTGCGGGCGGCCTCGGCTACCGAACGGGCCGTGGGCCGATGGGCGGTCCACAGATTTGGATGAAATGGCACCGGTGTATCCTTGGCGTTCAGCCTTTGCGGCGGTGCATCCAACAAGTCATAACCTTCGCTGGCAACCCGCGCGATGATCTCGGCGGTCACGCCTCCCCAGGGCCACGCCTCACCCACGCACAGCAAGCGGCCGGTACGAGCCACGGAGGCCATGACGGTGTCCGTGTCCAAGGGCTTAACCGACCGCAAATCCACGACTTCGATCTCCCAGCCATCGGCTGATAATTCGGTCGCGGCCGCCAATGCTTCATGCACCATCGCGCTGTAAGTGACGACCGTCAAATCCCGCCCTTCGCGGGCGATGCGCGCTTTGCCAATCGGCAGCGCTTCATTGGGCAGTTTGTCCGCCTTGAGGTGGTAATAAAGGAATTTATGTTCACAAAAGACGACCGGGTCATCCAACGCCACCGCTTCGATCAACATACTGTAGGCATCTTCCACGGTGGCCGGCGTGAGCACAATCACTCCCGGATAATGGGCGTAGATGGCCTCCATCGTCTGGCTGTGAAACGGCCCGCTGCCCGCCGTACCGCCGCAGGGCAGCCGCACCGTGATGGGACATGGCAGGTTAGTCCGCCAAAACAAGGTTGCCGCCTGGTTCACAATTTGGTTAAAACCAACCGTCGAAAAATCCGCAAACTGCATTTCCACGATGGGACGCAATCCTTCGATGGCAGCGCCCACGGCGAGGCCGACGATCGCGTCCTCGCTAATGGGGGCGTCCAGCACCCGGCCGGGAAATTCTTTACTCAGGTTTTTCGTGGCCTTAAAGGCGCCGCCAAAACTCCCCACGTCCTGTCCGTAAATAAAAACACGGGGATCTTCGCGCAAGGCGTGGGCTTGCGCTTCACGAATGGCTTCGAGGTAAGTCAGACTCATGCCGCAAAAAGAATTCGACGACGGTGAGGAAAACACCGCGACGTTGGAATTTCAGGGAAATTCATTCGATTTCGTGGGTTTCACCCAGATGACGCGACGAAATCGCGGACCAATCCTCGCCAAAGGGGTCGGGAGTTGGCTCATGCTGGACCTGCGCCACCAGCTCCTCAATTTGAACAATGTTGTCGTTGCGCCAGCGGGCCAGTTCCGCGGGCTCAACCCATTGTTGGCGAAGCAACTCCGCCTCGGCAACCTTGAGACAATCACGGCCAAGCTGCATGTGCTTGAATTCCGGGTCAACGTAACCGGCGTCATCATGTTCGCCGTGACCGCACAGACGAAGCAGGGAAGCAACGACCAATTGGGGACCTTGGCCGGCGCGGGCATTGCCGACGGCCTCACCGATCACGCGCAGGCATTCCGATAAATCCGTTCCGTCCACCTCATGCCCCGCCACGCCGTATCCGACCGCGCGATCCGCGAGATTGGCGCAAACGAATTCCCGCAAGTTGGGGGTGGAATAAGCGTACTGATTGTTCGCCACCACCAGAACGAGCGGAAGTTTTTCGATCGCCGCCTGATTTAGCGCTTCGTGAAAGGAGCCGGTCGCCGTAGCGCCATCGCCAATGGAAGCGACGCCGACGGACCCGGGGATGCCCTTCATCCGCCGCGCGAACAGCATGCCGTTGACCACTGAAATCATCGCTCCGAGGTGGCTGATCATCGGCAGCAGGCCCATTTGAGGGCGGCCACGATGAACGTTGCCATCCCGGCCGCGCATGGGGCCCAACGAAGAGCCCAAATAGGTGCGAATGGCATCCAAAATCGGTTCCCCAAAGGCCAGCCGTCCGGCGGCATCGCGGATCAGGGGAGCAAAAATGTCGCTCTGCTTGAGCGAAACGCCAATCGCCACACTCAACGCCTCCTGGCCCCGCCCCAAAAAGACGCCGCCCTGGATTTTGCCCGCTCGATATAATGCGGCATACTTGTCATCCAGCAACCGCGCCAGCAGCATGAAACGGTAGGCCGTTAGGTATGTGTCCCGGTCAGCGCCAGCGGGCACTGGAGCCTTGGGGATGGACAATGTCTGCAACATGTCCTTAGCTTATCTTTGCGGGGACTAGCCAGCAATGTTTGATTTTGGATGAAAATCAAGTTGGCCTTCGGGTCAGTTTAGTGTTAATAGAAAGCAAACCGGTTACGAACAGGCCGGTCAGTTGTACCAGCGGTAACGCAGAATTTCCCAGAATGACCCACACGGAATTCCAAGTACTGGTAGTGAGTACCGACCCCTCATTGCCGGAGATGCTAACAAACTCCATTCAGGCGGGAAATATTGTGCTGCACCTGGCCCAATCCTCCCTGGAGACGTTCGCGCTCATGCGTGAAACCACGATGGACCTTGTGCTGGTCGATCTCGCGACCTCCGACAATACCGGCTTGGAACTCCTGCGCCTGCTTAATCGAAATCCGCCCCCGTACGCCTTCACCCTCATCGGCATTACCGGTATCGGCGACGTCCACCGTCAGCTGAAGGCGTTTGAATTAGGAGTCATGGAGTGTTTCACGAAGCCGCTGGACCCCGTCTTTCCGACGCGCCTGACGGCCCATCTCAATCTGAAGCATCAGCGCGATGAAACCGATCAGCGCCAGGGCAAACTTTCTGAAGCCCTGCTGCAAGCAGAGGCCAACTCCCGGTCGAAATCCGAGTTTCTGGCCGCCATGAGCCACGAAATCCGGACGCCGATGAATGGCGTGATCGCCATGGTGAGTCTGCTGCTGGAAACGCCGCTGACCCAAGAACAGCGCGGCTATCTGGAGACGATCAATACCAGCAGCGAAAGCCTGCTGACCATCATCAATGACATCCTCGACTTTTCCAAGATCGAAGCGGGAAAGATGCAGCTGGATCCGCGGCCCTTTGATCTGCGCACGTGTGTCGATGAGACCCTCGACTTATTGTCTGCCGGCGCCGCCGAGAAAAGCCTGGACCTGATGAGCGAAATGGACGATGCGATACCGGTGCAGGTAGAAGGAGATTCGCAGCGGCTGCGGCAGGTCCTGGCCAACCTGTTGAGCAACGCCATCAAATTCACGGAAAACGGAAATATCCGGGTGCAAGTGAAATTGCTAGGCGTGAAACCGGCCTTGCTCCAAGGCCATTGCCAGATGCAGCTCCATTTCCTGGTGCAGGACACGGGTATTGGGATCCAGCCCGACCGGCTGGCGCGGTTGTTTCAGCCGTTCACGCAGGCGGACGCTTCGACGTCCCGCCGCTATGGCGGCACGGGCCTTGGTCTAGCGATCAGCAAACGCTTGATTGAACTGATGGGCGGTAAGATGTGGGCGGAAAGCATTCCGGGCCACGGCTCCACGTTTCACTTTGTCGTCACGGTTCAAGCCGAGCTCAATGCGACGCCATACCCTTTGGCCGTCCGGCAGGCCCGGCTGGCGGATTTGCGCGTACTCATCGTCGATGACAATTCCGGCGTACGGGAATCGTTGGCCAGTACGCTGACGAAATGGGGAATGGTTCCCTTTCCCGCCGAGAATGGTTATCTCGCGTTGGAGATGGTCGGGCGCGGCGAGCAATTCGATCTGGCGGTAATTGATTCGCAAATGCCCGGCATGGATGGCATCGCCCTGGCCACGGAATTGCGCAAGATGGCGACGGTAGCGATGATGCCGCTGGTGATGTTGCTGCCGGCGGGCTTCCGGGCGGATTCTCCCCAAAATGCGCATATCGCTTTTGCGCATACCGTAAACAAGCCAGTAAAGACCAGCCAGCTGTTCGAAGTATTAACCCGCGGTTTGCTCAGTCCCAAGGCGCCCGTTCGTCCGCCGCCCAAAACGAAGGAAGAACAAACGCTGGCTGACCGCATTCCCCTGCGCATTCTTCTCTGCGACGACAATGCCATCAACCAAAAGGTTGCCTCGCGTATTCTGGCCCAACTGGGATACAAGCCCGATCTGGCGGGAAACGGCGTCGAAGCGCTCAATGCCATTGACAAAGTCAGCTATGACGTGGTTTTCATGGATGTAATGATGCCGGAGATGGATGGACTGGAAGCGACCCACAATATTCGCGAGCGACAAAAACTGGGGGAACATCCCCATTATCAAAGGCCGATCATCATCATTGCCATGACTGCCCAGGCAATGCAGGGCGACCGGGAAAAGTGCCTGGAATCAGGGATGGATGACTATTTATCGAAGCCGATTCGGCCCAAAGATTTGCGGGACGCGTTGGAACGTTGGGGGAGCAAGGCCACGCCCGCAGCCCCCGAGCCAACCGAAGAGCTTCCGGCTCCCGAGGTTCCGATGATTGCCGCCATCCCAACCCCAAATCCCGTGCGACCGGTGGAGGCCCCCAGGGTTAACCGCAGCGGGCCGCCGCCAGTAGAAATGGAAAGACTGCGCGATTTGACGGACGGCAATCAAGACAGCCTGCGCGAGCTGGTGGATCTGTACTACCGGCAAACGTCCCAGCAGTTTGCCCTGCTTGAGGCGGCGGTAAAAAACCGGAGTGCCGACGAAGTGCGGAGGGTGGCCCACAGTTGCGCGGGGGCCAGCGCCACTCTCGGCATGTCCCGGCTGGTGCCGTTGCTGCGCGCCATGGAAAAGCACGGCATGAGCGGAGCCCTCGGCGAGGTGCCGCAGCTTTTCCAATCCGCCCAGCTCGAATTCAAACAAATCCAACTCTTTCTGGCGACCCAGCCCGGACTGGGTTCGGTAAAAGCCTCGTAACCCCAAAATGAACAACGATATTACACCTCCCGGCGCCGGCGCCGATTCCTCCGCCGGCCGGCCAGCAACCATGGACTGGGATCGTTTCTCAGAGGTAACCGGCGGCGACGAGGAAACGATGCGGGAACTGATTGAACTGTTTTACCGACAGACGACCCAGCAGCTTTCCCAAATTGAAGCGGCCCTGCAGGCGGGCAACGCTGATGATATCCGCCGGGTGGCCCATAGTTGCGCCGGCGCGAGTGCCACGCTCGGCATGGTGCATCTGGTTCCGCTGCTCCGCGCCATGGAAAAACAAGCCGCGGCCGGGGACCTGAATGAAGCGCCCACGCTCTTTCAATCCGCAAAACACGAGTTTAAACAAATCCAACTTTTCCTCGCCACGCAACCGGGGTTGAGTTCCATTCAAGCGCCGTAGTCAGCATGAAAAAAGTTCTTATCATCGAAGACGATCAGATCGTCGGCAACGTGTATCGCAACAAACTCACCGTTGACGGTTACGAAGTACAAACCAAGCCGGACGGTGAGTCCGGACTGGAAATAATCAATAGCTTTCAGCCGGACCTCGTCATGCTGGACCTGATTCTGCCCAACATGAGCGGGATCGAAGTGATTCGGGCGATCCGCACCAGTCCCACTCTCGGCCGCGTACCGGTGGTGGTATTTTCCAATACTTACCTCACCAATTTGATTCAGGATGCCTGGAAGGCGGGCGCAACCAAATGCCTTTCCAAGTCCAGCTGCTCGCCCAAAGAAGTGCTGGAAGTGGTCCATGCGACCATCGGTCAAAGCGGATCGGTACCCCAAGCGTTGCCTGCCGTGGGACTTTCGCCGGAGCAAAAGGCAAAAAACCCCGGTTCACCCACGGAAACGGATGCCGAGTTTCAGGCAGATTTGCGGAAAACCTTCATCGACAGTCTCCCGGCCACGCTCGGTGTCTTGCGCCAAAATCTGCAAGGCCTGACGCGGGCGCCCAATGAAATCGACCGCCTGAAGCTGATCTACGAATTGTATCGCCGCATCCATGCCTTGAGCGGCAATGCCGGTATTGCCGGCCTGGTTCAGATCGCCCACATGGCGGCCGCGCTGGAGGCTTTGCTTAAGGAACTCTACGAAAAGCCGAAGAACATCAATCAATCGACCCTCCGGACCGTGGCCGCCTCGGTAGATTTCCTGGGCACCCTCTTCGAACGCGGCACGCTTCCGGAGATTCAACAGACCCCGTCAGCCAATGTCCTCGTAGTCGATGACGAGGCGATTTCGCGGCGGGCAGTAGTGTATGCCTTGGAAAAAGCCCACCTAAAATCGGTCAATGTCGAAGACCCGGCCACGGCCTTGAAACTGCTCACGGAAAATAATTTTGACCTGGTTTTTCTGGATGTCGACATGCCGGGCATGAGCGGGTTCGAGCTCTGCACACGCTTGCGCAACCTGGAGCATCAAAAACGAACGCCGGTGGTTTTTGTCACCAGCTTGAATGATTTTGACAACCGAACCAGTTCCATGATGGCGGGGGGCAACGATTTCATTGCCAAGCCGTTTCTGTTTATCGAACTCACCGTCAAAGCGCTGATCCACATCTTGCGCAGCAAACTGCCGCCTTTAGTGAAATAATTTTGAGTCAATTCACCGCCGACTTCGGCAGGCGCGCATCACGGCCGGCGGCCGCACCTTCTTTTTCCCGGGTGATCCCGAGCTTGTTCATCAAATCATAGAGGGCCTGCCGGTTGACTCCCAATTCGGACGCGGCCATGGCCACCTTGCTGCCATGCCGCTCCAAGGCTTCGGTGACCATTTTTCGGTCGACCGCTTCCCGGGCTTCTTCCAGCGTGACAAAAACGGGGTCATGGGGTGAAGCGCTCAATTCGAGGTCGGCGGACGTTATCTTGTTTCCTTCGGCCATGATCACCGCCCGCCGGACGCAGTTTTCCAACTCGCGCACGTTTCCGGGCCAGGCATGTTTGTTGATCGTCCGCAGCGCCTCCTGGTCGAAGGTCAAAAGGGGCTTGCCCAATTGGGCGGCGTATTGTTTGAGGAAAAAATGAGCCAGCAGGTGAACATCTCGGTCCCGATCCCGCAACGGTGGCAGCGTCACTTGCACCACCGCCAAGCGGTAATACAAATCTTCGCGAAACGCGTTCTCCGCCATCGCCTTCTTCAAGTCCACATTCGTGGCCGCCACCACCCGGGCATTGACGGGGATCGATTGCCGGCCACCGATTCGTTCAATGGTCTGTTCCTGCAGAAAACGGAGCAGCTTCACCTGTAAAGCCATGGGAATCTCCCCGATTTCATCCAGAAACAGTGTGCCATTGGAGGCCGATTCAATTCGCCCTCTTCGCTGGACATGGGCTCCGGTGAACGCGCCCTTTTCGTGCCCGAACAATTCGCTTTCCAGCAGAGTTTCCGGTATGGCGCCGCAATTGATGGCTACGAACGGCCCTTGGCTGCGGTGGCTTCGCAGATGAACCGCCCGGGCGGCCATTTCCTTGCCCGTACCGCTCTCGCCCAAAATCAATACGGGAGCATCCGAAGGCGCGACTTTGCGGATCACCTGGAAAACCGGCTGCAATTGCGGGCTGTTTCCCTGCATGCCTTCCAAAGAATCCGTCCGCACCAGCCGCTGCATTCCGGCATAATCCTTTTCCAATTGGGCGACATAAAAGCACCGGCGCAAGAGGAATTTAAGTTCAATCCAGTCGACTGGTTTATGCAGAAACTGATAGGCGCCGGCGGCCACGGCGTGCATGGCACTTGCTTTTTCCCCCTGCCCGGTGGTGGCCAAGACTTTTACGAAGCGATCCATGGAGAGCAAAGCGGACAGCAGCCCCAAGCCGTCATCAGAATCACCGGGACACGGAGGAAGCGCCAAATCCAGGAGGACTACGGAAGGTCGAACCGAACGAAATATTTCCAGCGCAGCGGAACGATCCTCCGCCAAGGAAACCTCGCAAGCGGATGACAACGCCCACTTCATCTGCGCCAGAATTTCCGGGTCGTGGTCGACGATCAAAATTTTCGGTTTCATTGACACAGACCGGGAGTTGCCAACGATGGGGAGTCGGCGCGAGAATCGCACCGGTCATTCCCCAAACTGCGGCCCACAGCAATAGCCGAAAAACTCAGATTAAAACGTTTCATGCGAGCGAGAGACTATCCAGGATTAATACAAAAGGCTGCCGGTCCCTTGTGCAAATATGCCGATCGGTTTCCATAATGATTAACATTTATTCATCTGTTTAATCATTAAACACCAATAATTTACAAATGATTACAACTCTGTCATATTCCCATCAGCCTGTCAACGCACTTTTGGGAATCACCCACTTCTTATCGGAGAGGGTTGGGAAGTCTTTAGGAAATAATTCTAAGCCGGGTCCGGAGCCGTAGCGGCAGGCGGCTGATGGCAACTACATCAAAATGGCGGGATCGCCATACAGTGTGAAGGAGCCGGTGCGCTCGATTTTAACGTCCATGAGCTCGCCGCGATGGCGTTCCCCGCCGTCAAAGAGAACGATCTTATTGCAACGGGTACGCCCCGCCATGCGCAGCGAATTTTTCCGGCTGGCCCCTTCGACCAGGATTTGCACGGTCTGGCCGATGAAGGTGTCGTATTTTCGCGCGGCAATTTCGTTCACCAGCTCCAACAACCGGTGGTTGCGTTCTTCGCGAATTTCCTGGGGCACTTGATCGGGCATTTCGGCCGCGGGGGTATCGCGCCGGGAGGAATATTTAAAAATGAATGCGTTATCAAACTCAACCTGGCGCGCCAGGGAAAGCGTCTGGTCGAAATCCGCTTCCGTCTCGCCGGGAAAGCCGACAATGATGTCAGTGGTAATCCCGATGGAGGGCCGGGCGCGGCGCAGTTTTTCCACGATCGTCATGAAACGCTCGCGGGTGTAGCCCCGGTGCATCAATTTTAGCAACCGGTCACTGCCGCTTTGCAGCGGTATATGGGCGCTTTCGCACAGCTTGGGCAACCGCGCATAAGCTTCCACCAGGTCATCGCCGTAGCCTTTGGGATGGGGCGAAGTAAACCGGATTCGGTTCACTCCTTCGATTTCATGAACCGCCTCCAGCAACTGGACAAAAGCGGATTTCCCGTCCCGGACCGGAACCTCCCGCTTGCCATAACTGGTGACGATCTGCCCCAAAAGTGTGATTTCCCGGACGCCTTGGGAAACCAACTGGCGGCATTCCGCAACAATATCCTCGATGCTGCGGCTGCGTTCTTCGCCACGCGTATAGGGCACAATGCAGAAGGTGCAATATTGATTGCAGCCCTGCATGATGCTCACGAAAGCGGTCGCCGATTTTTTTTTGGCGCTTCCGTTCAACAGGTGCTCGCGGATGGTGCTTTCGCTGCCGGCCTCCGCCGCCACATCGACAATTTTTTCGCGCCGGCCGCTCAGCAACTCGTCCAGATACTCGGCGGCCCGATGAAACTTTTGGGTGCCCAAAACCAGGTCCACATCGGGCAGTTGGTCGATCAATTCCTGGCCGCGGCTTTGGGCCATGCACCCCATGAAGCCGACGATCTGGCTGGGGCGATCCTTGCGGGCAGTTCCCACGAGGTTCTTCATTTTGTTGATGGCCTTTTGTTCCGCGAGGTCGCGCACGCTGCAGGTGTTAAGCAGGACGACATCCGCCATGGCCTCGGAACCAACCAGGGTATAACCTTTCGCGACGAGTTGGGCGGCAACGGCTTCGCTATCCCGCTCATTCATCTGGCAACCGTAGGTCTTGATAAAAACACTGGGCATTATTTCAGTTCCCAGAATAGTTCCTGTGGAACGAATTGAAAAGTGGAATCGCGCTGGGCCGGCGGCCGGAATTTTGAGCGCTTTGGCATTTTTATAAAAAAAGCATGGTTAAAATGACTTAAATTCAAGTGAAAACACTTGATTTCAATACTTTACCAAGCGGGGCTTGGATCCAATGCCGCCTCCCGGCGGCGGCACATGCGATTGGAGGTTGGGTTGAGCGATGGGGTCGGCAACGTGGTTGCCCCGGTTTGCCAGTCAATTAGACTGAAGATGATTTTCATGAATCTTTTATCTGAATTATGGCATGGCTTTCAAAAATTGCACGTTAGCCGGAAACACGAAATGCAACCTGAAGTTGGACGCAATTGCAGCCGCCCGGCGGCGGCACATGCAAGCGCCAGATGGCACTGCCTGGGGCGGGGACGAAAATAGGGGAGACGTGGTTGGATCGGTGGGACGGCGGCGGCGGCAGCGCGCACAGAGTGGTTGGTCATACCGCGGAGGACATGATACGGGTCCAATATCGTGCGCAAACGGGCGGAACCGTTCCTGCAGCGCGGACAGGGAATATTTGTCGGGCTCGGGCGCAACAGCTTGCAGTTGACCATGGAAGTTGTATTCTGTTTGCATCAGGGTGGTTTGGTGGAGCTAAATAATTCCGCCGATTCACTTTATGGATACAGAACCTTTGAAACTTTTATTCATTGGCAACGATGAGAGCTTTGCCCGGAGGGTTAATGACCTTTTGACAGTCGCGCACAACGAAAACACTGTCACGGTGGTTCCTACGCTCGACGCCGGGTATTCGCTCCTGGCGGGTAATACGTTTCAGGCCATTCTTTTCGATCTGCCCACGGCGAACGCGACCGCGCTGTTTCAGGTCACGTCGCTGGCCACCCGCTCCTCCCGGATGCCGCTGCTGGTGTTTGGTCCGGAGGACAACGACGCTTTCCCCGGCGAAGTCATCAATAACGGAGCCCAAGACTATCTGGAACGGGAGCACATTGAGCCGCTCGTGTTGAACCATGCCATCCGCTGCGCCATCGCGCGGCAGAATGAGCGGAACGCATTGATCGAGGAAAAGGAGAATTATTACGGCATTTTCGATCATCTGGTGGAAGGCATTTTCCGCACCACGACGAATGGCAACTATCTCATGGCCAATGTGGCGCTCGCCCGGATTTACGGTTACAACTCGCCGGTGGAATTGATGGCGAGCATCAAGGACATCGCCGCGCGCTTGTATGTCGATTCCGGGCGCCGGGAACAATTTGTCCATTTGATGCAACAAAACGACACCCTGAGCGGATTTGAATCCAAGATTTTCCGGAAGGACGGGACGGTCATCTGGATCTCAGAGAATTGCCGGGCGGTGCGGAATGGCCAGAACGAGGTGGTTTACTATGAAGGGACGGTCCAGGACATCACACAACGGAAAGAGGCCGAAGAGCAAATCCGCCGGGCCACGGCGGAACTGTCACGCAGCCGCGAGGAGCTGCGCACCAAAAATCTCCTGATGGAGGAGAACCTGCGGACGGCCCGGGAAATCCAGCTGGCCCTATTGCCGCAGCAGTCGCCCAATTTTCCCCACAACCTCCCGCCGGAACAAAGTGCGTTCCGGTTTTTTCATCGGTATCAGGCGGCGGAATCAGTCAGCGGCGATTTCTTCAGCGTCTCGGAACTTTCGGAAACCGAGGTCGGCGTTTTTATTTGCGATGTCACGGGGCACGGTGTTCGGGCCGCCCTGGTGACCGCCATGATTCGCGCGCTGGCCGAGGAACTAAAGCCGTGCGCGCGCGACCCCGGCGAGTTCTTGCGGAAACTGAATTTCGATCTCTGCGCGATCCTGCGCAACACCGGTTCGCCGATGTTGACGACGGCGTTTTACTTTGTAGCGGACTGGCGCACGGGTCTGCTGCGATTTGCCAACGCGGGCCATCCCAAGCCCCTGCTCATCCGCCGCTCCACCAATACCATTGAAACACTGGCCAACGCTTGTGGCCGCGGCCAGCCGGCCCTGGGGTTGTTCGAAGATCCGCCCTACCAAACCACCGAGTTTCAACTGATCCCGGGGGATCTGGTGACGCTGTTTACGGACGGACTTTACGAAGTGCAGGGGATGAACGAAGAGCTGTATTCCCAACAGCGGCTGGTCATGGATTTGCAGGTGCTGATCCATGAAGAAGCCGACGGCATGTTCGACAAACTGCTGGACGCCATCCGCACGTTCTCGCTGAATCATGAATTCGAGGACGACGTCTGCCTGGTGGGCATGGAATTTCACGGGCTGCCGAATTACAAATCTTAGGCACGGGAGACACACCAACTTGAGCAGCGTCAGGCATCAGCGGTAGAGGAGGGCTACCGCACCCCACGACGCTTCGCGAGACCGGATGGGCTTTGGCAAAACGGTGTAGTCGCGCCTCGGACGCGGGACAACCACTGGGCTTTGGGGCGCAATCCCTTTGGGATTCGTCTTTCCATGAACCTGCGGAAAGAAGTACAAGCGGAGAGAGGGAATAGCAGGTTGGATTGGATCAGAACTTGTGCTGGCCATGAACGAACGGCCACCCAAAGGATCTTCTGGCACCCGCTTCGGGGTGCATTTGGGATTGGGTTTGGCACCGGTGGTCTGCGCTGCGCTCCGACCACCGGCTACTTGCTTTGACGCCTCCAGCGTCAGGGACCGCCACCCCTCCCCATGAACCTCAAAAGTGACTATTTATTATCAACAACTTACGTAATCTCACTCCTCACCCCTGCCCCTCTCCTCGTTGAGAGGAGGGTGCCGCGTTGGGAAATTGCCAGGTATTTTCGATGACTTTTTGCGGCAACTTCAATCAGGTTCAGGCATTCAATGCGCGAACTTCGTTTCGGGGAAATCTCACCCTAACCCTCTCCCCTTGGAGGGGCGAGGGGACTCGCTGTTCGGCGATGCTGGGCGAACTGATCAGGTTCATGGGCGGGGAGCAGGTCCGAATGGAACGGGGAACTTTCCGTGGACTGCGGACTTCGTTTCGGGGAGTTTTCCCAATCAACACAACCGGATTCGGGCGAAAGAAACGTGGTTTTAAGCGGACGGTTTTGCCGGGCGGCAGGATGCCGCCCTCTACGTCAGGAAAGATGCCTGACACCACACGGGCGCGCACTCTCCATGAATCCGAAATGGGTATTCTGATTTTCAACGACTTACGCTATCCCGTGCACTCTCACCCTCAAAGAAAAAAGCCCGGAGGTTGGGTGAACCTGCCGGGCTTTCTTGAAGTCGAATCGCTTATTCCACGATAAATTTGATGGCGCGGGATTTTTCCGAGCGCTTGCGGGCGTTGTCGTCGAGAATTTTTTTGCGCAGGCGCAGGTTTTTCGGCGTGGCTTCAACGTATTCATCCACGTCGATGTATTCGAGCGCGCGTTCGAGGGACAGCTTCAGGGGCGGCGACAGGGCAATGCCTTTGCCGTCACCTTGCGAGCGCATGTTGGTCAGGCGCTTTTCTTTGACGGGGTTGACGGGAATGTCGTTTTCGCGGGCGTTTTCGCCGACAATCATGCCAACATAAATTTCGTCGCCGGGTTCGACCATCAAGCGGCCGCGTTCCTGGACCATGTTCAACGCGTATGAGGTGGCCTCGCCGTTGTCCATGCTCACGAGCGAACCGTTTTTACGCGCGGCGATTTCGCCGCGATCTTCGCCATATTCATGGAACAGATGGCTCATCACGCCCATGCCCTTGGTCATGTTGACCAGGTCGGTTTCGAAACCAATCAAACCGCGCATCGGCACGAGGGCTTCCACAGAAACCTGGTTGCCGACATGGTGCATGCCAGTGATCTGGGCTTTGCGGCCGGAAAGATTTTCCATTACCGAGCCCAAATTTTCGTTGGGGACTTCCACGAACAGTTTTTCGATGGGCTCCCGCGGCGAGCCGTCGGGCCCCTTGACCCAAAGCACTTCCGGGCGGGAGACCAGCACTTCATGGCCTTCGCGGCGCATTTGCTCGACGAGAATGGCGATCTGCATTTCACCGCGGCCGCTGACCGCGAAAATCTTCGGGTCACTGGTTTGGGCAATGCGCAGGGCGACATTGGTCCGAATTTCCTTTTGCAGGCGGTCCCAAATATGGCGGGCGGTGACGAGCTTGCCATCCTTGCCGGCGAGCGGTCCGTCATTGACGGCGAATTCCATCTGGATGGTGGGCGGATCAATCGGGATGTAGGGCAACGCTTCGCGCGCTTCGCTATCACAAATCGTTTCCCCAATGAACACGTCTTCGAAACCGGTAATACCGACAATGTCACCGGCGTGCGCCTCTTGAATCTCGATCCGCTTCATGCCCTCAAATTGATAGAGCATGGTGATCTTGCCCTTGGTGATCCGGCCATGGCCGTGGCGGCAGATGGCGGGATCGCCGACCTTGATCTGACCTTCGTAAATCTTGCCGAAGGCAATACGACCCAGATATTCGCTGTAATCCAAGTTGGCGACCAGCAACTTGAAACCTTCGCCCGCCTGGGCGCGCGGCGCCGGGATATATTTCACGATCGCCTGGAACAGCGGCTCCATCGTGGTGGTCGTCTGCGTCAAATCCGTCTTGGCGTAACCCTGTTTGGCCGAACAATAGATAAAAGGGAAATCCAATTGCTCATCCGTGGCGTTGAGCGAAACGAACAATTCAAAAACCTCGTCGAGCACCTTCTTGGGGTTGGCGTTTTCGCGATCGATCTTGTTGATGACCACAATCGGCTTCGCGCCGGCTTCCAGCGCCTTGCGCAATACGAACCGGGTTTGCGCCTGCGGACCTTCCGCGGAATCCACCACGAGCAAAACGCCGTCGATCATGTTCATGATCCGTTCGACTTCGCCGCCGAAATCGGCGTGTCCGGGGGTATCAACGATATTGATATGGTAGTCGCCGTATTTAAACGCGGCGTTCTTGGCGCGGATGGTGATGCCCTTTTCCTTTTCCAAGTCCATCGAATCCATCAAACGCTCTTCTTGGGTCTCGGCCTGGTTGGCGCGAAACGTCCCCGACTGCTTCAGCAGACAGTCAACCAAGGTAGTCTTACCATGGTCGACGTGGGCGATAATTGCTAAGTTTCTAATATGCTGCATAAAATTCAAAAACGAGCCGACTAGTCTGCCTTGCGAATGAAAAAGGTCAAGCTTAGGTGGCGACAAAATTCACGTGTCCGGCCAGCCAGTCTGACGACAGCCATTTTATAACAAATTGAACTATAGTAACTTAGAAATTAATATCCCTTCAAGAAAGGCCATTCTGTCACCGAAAATTAACATCACTCTCCCGACCCAAAACCGGATCGCGCCCGACAAAAAGGGTAGCATAGCGGAGAGATTTCACGCGGAGACGCGGAGAACGCGGAGAAAAAAAAAGAATTATTCGAATGATTTGACCGCATGAAAAAAGGGAACAAAGGAACAGCAGCCACGGATCAAACACGGATCGGCGGGCGGAGATCAAGAAGCGGATTGGTTTTGTTTACGACAAATATTACGCTCCGATGGAGTTGGAATTTGGCGCCGGGGGGCGAAAGGATTTTGCCCGCCCTCATCCCGGCCTTCTCCCCCGGGGCGAAGGTGCCACGCCCGCCGGGTATTGCCAATGTTCCGTTGATTCTTAGAGACTCTGTCCCTTGGCATGACGGCGGGAAAAGGCCCCCATGTCACCGGAGGTCTTCGCCGCGCTCCAACGTCCGGCCACTATTTTTGACGCCTCCAGCGTCAGGGAATCTCCAAATTCCTGGAATGCGGGAAAACCTTTGTTCTGGGCTTTTTTCCCTCTCGAAGCGACAAAAGCCTTGTCCGGCAGCCCGGCCAGTCTCTTGGTATTGGTATTTTCCCGGACTGCAATCTAACGATCCACGTTCCAATCGCCTTTTTTGCCGACTACAATCTTCGGGCGAATCGGATTGGGCAGCGGGATTTTGGGCGGCGGGTTGCCGCCGGGGATGGGCGGGGGCAGAATAGCGGGTTTGGGCGGGAGTGCGACAGTGTCATTGGCGCCGATCTGGGTCTCTTGATTTCGATTTTGGGGTGAAGTGGTGTCTCCAATCTTGATCCCGGGAAACTTCATTTCGCCGAGGCTGAAATCCTTGAAAGTGCCCAGCGAACCCAGGCTGTCGAAATTTGCGCGGTTCACGACCGCCGGTCCCGTCCCCGGAAGAGTTTGGTAGCCATTTACCAGCCATTCGAGCTTGCCGGTCTCGGTATCAATGAGAAACCCGTGCACGGGAATTTTTGGGCCGATCAAAGGGCTTTGGCGGACCATATCCACGGCCTTGATCACATTTTGGCGTTCGCTGCCAAACAAACCGAAAAATTCACTCAGATTCTCCGGCAAACGGCCGCGGTCCACACCCAGCGATTTGAATTCCTCGAGCAATGCCAAGGCCGAAGTACGGCAAACCTGGCAGCCCGTATGGCCGATAATTGCTATTTCCCGTCCACCTTTCACCGCACAGGCCAGGGCAATCGAACGCATCGTGCTGCTCAAGGGCGAAGTGATGATATTACCGGCATTGCGCAGCCAGATGAATTGTTCGCCAGGCAAAGCCAAGGCGTTGGGAAAGAAAGCATTCAACCGCGGATCAATGCAGGTCAAAGCAACGACCGGCAGGGAGTCGGCATACTCGGCCGGGCGCAACCCGGCGCTGGAGTCGCCCGCCACCGCCCGGTGATTGGCATCATTGATGGCTTCAAAAAGTTTCATATTGGTCATGGTGGCAGGCCTGGGCCTGCGACACCAATAGGATCTTACTTAAACCGAACAATTGGACGTTCAACAAGGGTCTAACGATCAAATAATAACATAGGCGCCGCCGGCGCCGCCAGTTGCTCGCCCTCACGTGTTTCCATGAACCTCTAAAATGGATGAGTAACGCCCACCCCTCACACTAACCCTCTCCCCTCGGAGGGGCGAGGGGACTCGCTGGCCCACAATGTTGGGGCGAACTGATCAGGTTCATGGTCCCAATGCATTCGAAAATCGAAAGAGGGCTTTCCATGAGCCTCGAACATTTTCTTTCGACGAATGCCGTGGCCTCACTCCTCACCCCTGCCCCTCTCCTCGTTAGAGGAGAGGGCGCCGCGTTGGGATAGCCCTATGAATTTCCGAGGTCCCCACGTCGGCCTCATCAATCAGGTTCATGGCTTCAATGCGCTAACTTCTTCCGGCAATTGGTGATGGCGCTGGCGGATTTTACCGCATGGCCCAGTTCCGAGTCGAAACGTGTTCAACGTCCCGAACTCGATTCTCCGCCATGCAAACCCCTAAACCGCCGCAAGCATCTTGCGTTTGGGGTGGCCAATAAAGAAATAGAGGATCGCCCCCAGCACATGCAAGAATATCACCGCCAAGACCCAGCCCACTTTCTCGCCATCGGTCAATCCCTTGTTGGTGAGGGCGGATACCAGCATCCAGATCCAAAAGGCCAGGATCGCGAGACCAATTGGAACCAAAAAGAGGAGGAGTAATAAAAAGATCATGGCATTTTTGGGTGGTTGGGAATCCGGCTATTTCACATCGGTTGGCTCATCTTTGCCCATGGATTTCTTCAATGCGGGAATCTGTTCGAGCAACTTCTCGAAGTTAATTCCAGTCAAACTTTCGATGACCGGCGGCAACTGGCTGATGATGGTGGTCACGTCCCCGGTCAATTTGCTGGCGCCGCCGCCCGGGCCATTGCCGGAATTGATGATGACGATCTTCTCGGTCTTGGCGAGCGGCTCGCTGATTTTGCCGGCAACCTCGGGCAACACCCGGACAATCATTTCGATCACGGCCGCCTCGTTGTATTGCTTGAAGCTCTCGGCCTTCACGCGCATCGCCTCGGCGGTCGCGCGACCCTGGGCTTCGATGACGGCGGCCTCAGCCAAGCCGCGCGCCTTGTTGGCATCGGCTTCGGCCAGACCGGTCGCCTTGACGACATCCGCGCTGGCGAAACCGGTCGCCTTGGTCGCGGAAGCGGCGCCGGCGGCTTCGGTTTCCAATTGAAATTTCCTGGCGTTGGCCAGCGTCTCGACTTTGTAGCGTTCGGCATCGGCGGGCTTCTGGACATTCGCTTCGAGCTCGCGCTGCTTGCGGAGGATTTCCTGCTGTTGCAAATCGATTTGTTTCTGCTTCTCGACGATCTGGACCTGCACTTCTTCCGCCTTCACCAACTGGCCCGTCTTGAATTTTTGCAAATCGTAGGCGAGGTCCGCTTCGGCTTTCTTTTGGTTCACCGCCGCCTGGTATTGCGCCACGTTGGATTGGTAGTCCCGCTGCGCTTCGGCGATCCGGGTATCGGCCACAAACTTAGCCTCCTGACCGGCTTGATTGGCCTGCGAGGACCGGATCATTGCGTCCCGGTCCGCTTCCGCCTGGGCAATCTGCGCGTCGCGTTTGACCTGGGCAATCCGCGGTTTGCCCAACGCATCCAAATAGCCTTGGGTATCGCGAATATCCCGGATGGTAAAGCTGACGATCGTGAGGCCCATGTTCGCCATGTCGCCGGCGGCCACTTCCTGGACCTTGGAGGCAAACGCATCGCGATTTTGGTAGATTTCCTCCACCGTCATGGTTCCGAGAATGGCGCGCAGATGACCTTCCAGGGTCTGGGTGGCGATGTTCCGGATTTCGTCCTGCGCTTTCCCGAGGAATTGTTCCGCCGAGGTGCGAATGGAAATGTCGTCCCCCTTTACCTTGATCTGGGCCACGCCATCCACTTTAACGGGCACGCCTTTGCTGGTATAAACTTCGGGCGTTTGGACATCGATGGTCAACAGCTCCAGCGAGAGCAGGTCCACCTTTTCGAAAATCGGCATCACGAAGGTGCCGCCGCCTTTGACGATCCTGAATCCGACTTGGGAACCGTCCTCCAAACTATGTTTGCGGCCTGAGACGATGAGCACCTGGTTCGGGCCGACTTTGGTGTACCGGCTGAACACCATGTACACCAGCAGAAAGAGGACGACGATGACGACGACGGCGGCAACGGTGGCGATGCCACCCTGAATCATGTTTAAGTCGGCCAACAAGGGTGCAAGATTCATGTGGGTTATATTTCCTGAGATGATTGAAAAATTCAGTTGGCGGCTTCGACGTAAAACTGGGTGCCGACCATGTGGGTGATCTTAACCAGTTTGCCATTGCCGACCGCTCCCCCGTTTTCCAGGCGAGCCGGGGCGGTATAACGGGTTCCGCCAACCACATAGGCAATTTCGCCCACACCGTTCTCCGGGATGGGACTGACGACGCTGGCTTCGGTGCCGGGCAGGGCAGCAACGCGGGATTCGCTGGAACTTTGGGTATGGCTGAAAACGGCCCGCAAAAACTTGTACAGCACCCAACCCACCAACGCCGCGCACAGGAGCGAGAGCGGGGCGCTGAGGACGAGTCGGCGGGTGGCCGGGAATTGCGAAAAAATGAGGCCAAAACCGCCGAATGCGGTGACAAACGAAGCCATCACCGTGGGACTAAAAATCGAGATGCCGGGCATGTCGCTGTTGTCCGAGCCGGCTTCGGCATGGCCGCCGCTGCCGGAAACGTGATCGCCGTGGCCGCCAAAGAAATGTCCCGCCACCACGCTTAACAGGGTGAAGACTAGACCGACTATAAGACAAATTGCGTATGTAATCATAACCCGATTCCATTCTGATCTGCTTTCTATACAAAAACATCAAACTGTCATTAAATGCAAGCTAAAAGCCTGCGTTTTGCCAGCTAACAGTTCAATAACTAATAGCATTAAAAACTCTAAAGTTCCAGCGCGCAGCTATAAAATCCTGGCGGGTTTATAATGGCGAGGAATTCTCAGGAACGGGTTCACGCGGAGACTCCAGGAGGAAAGTATGAATTATGAAGGAGAAGGCAGAGGGAGTTCACGCGGAGGCGCGGAGGCGCGGAGAGAGAACGAGGTAGTACACCCGATAAATTTCCATTTTTCCCCGAAATACGGGTAAATACTCGAAAAGGGATTTAAGTTTCTTCCGGTGTCGGTCTTACAGACCTTTGGGGTTTTGGGGGCAAGTTACCTGGGCCTGCGCTCGTCAGAATCGCTCCAGCCCAGGCTATCACATTACGGGCCTTCAGCCCTAATTCTTCCCGTCCGACAATTTATTGCAGTCCTTGGGCGGAGGCCAGAGGGACCATCCCAGCTGTGCGGTACCACGTCATGTATTTAACCCGTTCGGATGAAGAATGTTCCACATTCAGTTTTTTTAAGAGGGTGCCATGTCCGCGATCTATTGTGAACACCGGCGAAGGTATTAACCCAACGATCCTCGGTAGTGCTATATAAGAGGACCGGTCGTTTTCGGG
>Ga0302319_10003588_pt1 | contig 32326 bp, 23 predicted proteins | sample Bog_T0_2_FD_203319 | JGI IMG/M metagenome (GOLD analysis project Ga0302319, IMG submission 203319) | Peat permafrost microbial communities from Stordalen Mire near Abisko, Sweden - Bog_T0_2 | ecosystem: Environmental > Terrestrial > Soil > Wetlands > Peat | place: Sweden: Abisko, Stordalen Mire... | reverse complement strand
ACGCCGATGAAACGCCTCCAACCAACACTGCCAACGCCAGAACAGAACGAATCCATCGAATTGCCATATCAGTAACTATTTTAGGTGCTTTCGGGACTGGAAAAGACGCGAAAACTCCCCCGCAAGGATTTGCAAACGTAATTCTGGCTGAAAGGTTGTGGATAGAAGGGCTTGAGTAACCGCAGGGAAGACGCGGGCCGCTGAACGCCTTTACTTCACGCTTTTCCCGAGCGATACGCTAACTATTTTCTTCGCGGACCGCTTATCCAGCCGACAGGCCCTTCGCTCTTTCATCGCTGTCATCTTTGAGCGCAACACCGCTCAGCTTCAAGCGTCGCGCCTCACTGAGCAGGTACGCCAGCCGCCGCGCCGCCTCGGCACACGGCAATCCCTCCGGCCGCACATTGGAGATGCAGTTCCGTTCCGCGTCCGTTCGGCCTACGCGCGGAGCCCAGGTCAGGTACACGCCCAGGCTGTCGGGTGAACTGAGCCCCGGACGCTCGCCGATCAGAACGACTACCGCCTCCGCGCCGAGAAGCTCGCCAATTTGATCGCCCAGCGCCACGCGCGCATATTTTGCAACAACGCCGGTGACGTTTCCAGGAGACCCGGGTGCCCCATATCTGGGCCGGTTTTGGCCAGATGTGGGATTCAGCAGGTTCCATGCGGTCCACCATTCTCGCAGCAGCGGGACCGCGTGCCGCATCGTAGCCACCGCCGACAGCCCATCCCCCATCACGACTGCTAACGCACAACCAAAGCCGGCTGGTCCATATCTGGCCTGTTCTTGGCCAGATGTGGGACTCACCGGCCCCTGCTCCGTCCGCAACGCTCGCAATCGTTCCTGGCTCTCCTCGTTCAACAAACGTCCCAGATCAGGCCGCAGCAGATACTCCGTGCGATCCCGCGCCTGACTCGCCACAAGGACCGTCTCGCCGAAGCCTGCATCCCGCAGCTCACGCCGCAGATTGTCCGCATCGAAGGCTGCGTGGACCGCGTCGCGCGCTCGCGCATGCGCCAGTTCAAATTCGAGCAGCGCTTTCGTTGGCAAGCTGCCGCCCACGCGTCCCAGCCCAATACGCGCCGGCGTAAACCGCCGCAGCCGCGCCCACACATCGGACTCACTCCGCGATAAAGGCTCGGCAGGGCGAGGCTTCTCTATCCCAGCCACTCGCTCGCTCCCGGCAGCAATCGCCGCTCCGCTCCAGAATTCCCGAATCTGCCCAGCAAATCCCCGTGTTCGTCCGCAATCCCCATGCGCTCCAGCCAGGCCTCGAACTCGGGCGCCCGCTTCAGCCCCAGCACGCTGCGCGCATAGAGAGCATCGTGGAAGGACGTGCTCTGATAATTCAGCATCACGTCATCGGCCCCCGGCACGCCCATCACGAAATTGACGCCCGCCACCGCCAGCAGCGTCAGCAACGTGTCCATATCGTCCTGATCCGCCTCGGCGTGGTTGGTGTAGCAGACATCGCATCCCATCGGCAGGCCCAGCAGCTTGCCGCAGAAATGATCCTCTAACCCGGCGCGGATGATCTGCTTCCCGTTGAACAGATATTCCGGGCCGATAAAGCCCACCACGGTGTTCACCAGAAGCGGCTGGAATTGTCGAGCCACGGCATACGCTCGCGCCTCGCACGTCTGCTGATCGATCCCTTCATGGGCGTTGGCGGAAAGAGCGCTGCCCTGCCCCGTTTCGAAGTACATCACGTTGTCGCCCACCGTGCCGCGCCGCAGAGTCAACGCGGCCGCACGTGCCTCATCGAGCAGCGCCAGCGAAATGCCAAAACTGCGATTCGTCTTCTCCGTGCCTCCGACTGACTGAAAGACCAGGTCCACCGGAGCCCCTCGCTCCATCGCACGGAGGGTATTTGTAACATGGGCAAGCACACATGTTTGCGTCGGGGCCTCGTAGCGTTCCCGAAAAGCATTCATCATTTCGAGCAGCCGCGTCACGGCCTGCAGACTATCGGACGCCGGATTCACCCCAATCACCGCATCGCCGCAACCGTAGAGAAGCCCCTCCAGCATCGAGGCCGCAATGCCCCGCACATCGTCCGTCGGATGATTCGGCTGCAACCGCACCGACAGCCGCCCCGGCAAGCCCAGTGTGTTTCTGAACTTCGTGACCACCCTGCACTTCTTCGCCGCGAGAATCAGATCCTGGTTGCGCATCAGCTTTGAGACCGCTGCCGCCATTTCCGGCGTGATTCCGGGGGCCGCTCGCGCCAGCAGCTCTGTGCTGGTCTCCGGGTCCAGCAACCACTCGCGAAACTCCCCGACCGTAAGCCCGCCGATGGCGGCGAAGACCTGGCGATCATGCGAATCGACGATCAGGCGGGTCACGTCGTCCTGCTCGTAGGGAATCAGCAGCTCTTCCAGAAAACGCGCCAGCGGAACTTCCGCCAGCGCCATGCGTGCCAACGCCCGTTCCTCTTCGTTCTCAGCTGCGAGCCCGGCCAGTGCATCGCCGGAACGCAGAGGCGTCGCCTTCGCCATCAGCGTCTTCAAATCGCCAAAGCTGTGGGTGCGGCCGCCGAATGTAACCGTGTACGCCATCGTGGCTGAAGGCCAACATAGCATCGTTGCCGGCCATTGCTTCTCCTTGTGCGCAAAGACTTCTTGCCCGGTTCGCGCAATTTATGCGCGTATTCACTGAGCAAAATTTCTCTCTCGACGCAGATTTCTCCGGCTTACGCCGATTTCACTCCTAAAACATGATTTGCGAAGACAACCAATCGGCTGGCGCGCGCATTTTGGATACCGTTCGGGCCAATTCAATCCGGCTTACCGGCCCGTAACAGCCACCTCACTTTTCAGGAGACCAAAGATGCACTACCCACGATTCCTTGCGGCCTCGCTTTTAGCCGCCCTTGCCGCCGCCACAACCATATCCGTCCCCGCCCAAACCGCATGGGTGAGCACAGCCACCCAGGGTATCTCGGTTTCTCAACTCGCTTCGGCGGCCGACTACGGGCCCGGGTTGGCGAGCCTTTCCGGCTGTTCTTCGCTCCCGAGGAACTGGAGGCGGAACTCCGCGGGTTGGGCTTTACGGCGATCGACGATCTGGATGGGGCGGCGATCCGCACGCGCTGGTTTGGAGAGAGCGCCCAGGAAAACCGGCTACACGGGCGATCGGGCCGGCTGCTCTGCGCCGGGCTCTGAGATCCAGCGGCTAACGCCGGCACAACTACCCACCGGCACAATTACATATTCGTGTGACCGGCGCGCATCTCTTCGTTGAAACTGGGCCGGGTAGCGGCGAGGGCTGCGTCGAGCTTCGCGCGATACTCTTCGGCGTGGGCCAGCAGCTTCGGCGTGGCGGAGGCGTATTCGCCATTGAGGGAGAGCCGTTCTTCGCGCGCCAGATCGGCGGCCATGCGGGCGAGCTCGGCCACTGTGGTGTTCAGGTACTGCGCATCGCGCGGGTCCGCGATCCAGACGGGCTTGCTGCCACCCAGAACGCCGGAGAGCCAATAGACCTTGAGGGCAAGGAAATCCATGCGGCTCTGGTCGTCGGTGTCGGTGAAGAAAAACTTCTTTTGCCAGCGGCTGTAATAGCGAGTGGTGACCGGGACAGGTTGCCGATTGCCGCTCTTCAGCAGTTCAAGCTGGCCGCGGTCGAGCGTCTTGCGCACCGCGTTATAGATAAAGGTTTCGGCGTAGGGCTGTTCGGGCGCAGGAACGATCTCCGCGAACGTGACGGTCATGCTCGCCGAGACGAGCGTGTGCAGCGGCGATTGGGTCCCGTCTTCGAGATGCAGAGTGCCGTGCACGATGTAAGTATCGGCGCCGGAAGTCGAGCGATGAAAGGGCCAGCCAAACTGGCTAAAGCTGACGGGAAGGCCGGCGAGGGTGACATAGGCGTCGGGGCGCGGATTGCGCAGCCTATTGGCCGCTTCGCGCAGGTGGGTGGTTATCTCCGGCAGCAATTCGGGCTTATGAAAGTCGAACGCATCGCTCAACTCGAGCAGCAGGGTGCGATCCGCAGGCGCGTCGGCGGTGGCGCCGAGGCGAAAACGCGTCGTCGGGTGCTCGTTGAAGTCCGAGCCCGCGTCGATGGAGAGGACGGTGAGACCGGCCTGCTGGGCAGCGGTCTGGAGATTGGCACTGAGCGTGGAGTCCAGATGGGTGGTCATATCGGTTCTGTCAGGCCTGATTGTAGCGGCTGCATGGCGGACCGCGAAACGGTCGGCCCGCGAAATGGAACGGGCGGGACATATTACTGGAGTTAGAGGTCGAAAACATTAACAACTTCTGTAAGGCCTCGATCGGCGAATGGGGCGAAATACGCCGCTGGAGCGGAGGACGCGAGCCGCAACTTTTCCTGCCAGGATTCCGTCTAGTGAAAAATTGGGCTCATTCTGAGCAAGAGAGGCAGGGTTTTCCGTGCAACTTGTTCGCCGCTCCGCCCTCGTGGCACTCGCATCGATCGAATTGGCGGTGCTCCTCGCAGTATTGATCAAACCTGCATACGCTTATGTGGATCCGGGATCAGGTTTGCTCGCCATGCAGATGGGCGGCTCGATGCTGGCTGGCGCGCTGTTCGTCCTGCGCTCGAGGATTCGGCGCATTTTGCGCCTCGGCTCGAACGAAGAGACGATTGCGGCAGAAAACAAAGAACAAGCCGAAGCGACTAAATAATGGCGACGGTCGAGCTCACGCTCGAGACCTTTCGCGATCCCGCGGGCTCGGTGCGCATCACCGGGGATCGCGTGCTGCGCAAGGTGCATCCCGCGCGCGCCAATGCAGCTTTAGGCTTCCTGCGCTCCGAGCTGGCACGCGATTGGGTAGCGCGGGGCCGTCTGATCGAGACCCGCTTCCTTCCCGGCGATAACGGAGGCCTTACCCTCGAGCATCCGCTCATATTCTTTCCCACCTATCCCTGGGAGTGGACGCCCAGCGCCTGGATTGCGGCGGCCGATCTCACCCTGGATATTTGCGAAGGCCTGCTCGAGCGAGGCCTGATCCTGAAAGATGCGACTCCCCTGAATGTGTTGTTCCGGGGCCCACGGCCGGTGTTTGTCGATGTGCTTTCGGTGGAAGAGCGCGATCCCGCCAGCCCGCTTTGGCTGGCGTATGCGCAGTTTGTGCGGACGTTCCTGCTGCCGCTGGCTGCCTATGAGTACCTCGGCTGGCCGCTGGCTGCTTCGATCCAGAACCGTGACGGATACGAGCCGGCCGACTTGGCACCGCATCTGAGCCGGATGCAGAAGTGGACGGAGCCTTTCCGGTCGCTGGTGACGCTGCCCCTGATGCTGGAGACGAGCGGCAACAGGAGTGCCGGAAGGATTCGAGTGAAACAGACTCCCGAGGTCGCCCTGGCCGTCCTGCGGCGCAATCTCGGAGGCCTGCGAAAGCATCTACTGCGGTTCGAGCAGCGATCGGGACGGCGTCCCTCGCGCTGGAGCGGCTATAGTTTTTCCGCCGATCATTACAGTGCAGACGACCACCAACGCAAGCGGCAGTTTGTTCGCGATGCTCTGATGGCGTCTGTGCCGAGGCACGTTCTCGATCTGGGGGCCAACAGCGGCGTTTATTCGCGGATCGCGGCGGAGTGCGGCGCCAAAGTCATCGCCTGGGATACGGACTTGCAGGCGACGGAAGAGAACTGGCGCGAAGCGGCGCGTCTGAATCTGGACATTGCGCCGCTGATCGCGAATGCGGGGCGCCCCACGCCAGCTGCCGGTTGGCGCAATGCCGAGAGTCTGGCGCTTCTCGACAGGGCGCGCGGACGCTTCGACTGCGTCATAATGCTGGGCCTGATCCACCACCTGCTGCTCTCGGAGCAGATTCCGCTCGCAGAGATAGCCGCGCTTCTGCGCGAACTCACCAGCAGCTGGGCGATCGTGGAATGGGTGCCGGCGAGCGATCCGCGCTTTGTGGATCTGCTCCGCGGGCGCGAGGAACTCTACGGCCATCTGGACGAAGCTGCCTTCGCGCGCGCTGCCGGCGGGCACTTCACCTTTGTATTGCGCGAAGCGTTGCCTAACGGACGGATCCTGTTTCTCCTGCAGGCTCGGTAGGGATTTGTGGCGCCGGATGGCAAGACCTTATACGGCGCGAGTCCGTGGTCGCGTTGCTGGCTGGAGGGCGCTGGAGCGGGTGTCCTTGTGGCTCTGCCGCTGCTGTGGCTGGAGCTAAATCCGGGTCGGCAGACGCACTATCACGAGTTGCTGCCGATGAATTCGGTGTATCAGGGGCTGCTGATCGACCTGGTCGTTTGCATCGGGTGCAGCGTTCTGTTGCTGTGGCTGCTTGAGCGCGGCGACCGCAGTCATCGCAGCCTCGGTTGGGCGCTGCTGCTCGCGCTGCTCGCGGTACGAGTTGTGCGCGGCCTGCTGATTGCGACGGTGATCTCGCCTCGGGTTGCAGACACACGGCTGATTTTCCTGGTTGCAGCCTTTGCGGGGCTTGTTCTGTGGATCGCGGAGCGAAGTTGGTACTCGTGGATGGTCCGGGGCGCGCGCACGACCCTGCTGCTGCTGGGTTTTTCGATCTTCTGGATCGGGCCGGAGCTGGTGGTGATGGCGTTTCAAGCCGAGCCACGCGAAGCGGCTGGGTTTAAGCGGCTGGCCGCGCAATCGGCGTCGCGGCGGATTGTCTGGATCCTGTTCGACGAAGCTTCCTACGATCAGCTCTTTGACCATCCCCAGCCGGACGCGAAGTATCCGAACTTCAATCGGCTGGCGAGCGGCAGTCTTCTCTTCACGGACGTGCAACCAGCGGGATATTTCACGGAGCGGGTGGTTCCGTCGTTGCTGGAAGGCGAGACCGTGACGGAGGAGAAGAGCGACCTCCAGGGGCGGCTCTTCGTTAAGACGAGGGAGAATCCGCACTGGCGGCTGTATCCGGACCGGCGCACGCTCTTTGCCGATGCGCAGCGCGAAGGATGGTCGACAGGGGTGGTGGGTTGGTACAACCCCTATTGCCGGACGGAAGCGGCGGAGCTGGACGATTGTTACTGGACCCTGACAACGCCGCTGCCAGGCCGCTACTCGCAGGATGGAACAGCATGGTGCAACGCGGTGGCCCCGCTGGGCAAGTCGATCAGCCGCCTATTCGGGCAGCATGTGCAGGACCCCGCGGCGTGGCAGATGCATGCCGCGGATTATGAGGCGCTGATGGCGCATGTCGCGCCCGAGATTGCGGGAGATGGGATCGGGTTTCTTTTTCTTCATCTGCCCGTGCCGCATCCAGGTGGGTTTTACAGCCGGAAAACGGGACAGATCGGAGTGGATGGCAGTTATCTCGACAATCTGGCGCTCACGGATGCGACGCTGGGTGAGCTGCTCAGGGAAATCGACGGGTCGACGCTGGGAAGCAGGACGACGGTGATCGTGTCATCGGATCATTCATGGCGGGTGGCGCTGTGGCAGCCGACAACGGATTGGCGGCCGGAAGACACCCGCGTCTCCGGCGGGCGCTTCGATTCCCGTCCATTGCTGCTCGTGCATTTTCCGGGAGAAAGCACGCCTATCAGGGTCAATCAGTCGTTTCCCCTGATCCGCATACACGGAATGATCGAGGGGATGCTGGCGGGAAGGATCGGAGATCCAGCGGAGCTCGGGGCGTGGGCGGCTCAGCCGTAACGAAGCGAGTCGGCTTGCCAGCAGAGAAAACTCCCGCCATGATCGCCATGAAAGTCCGGTCCATAAAGCGCCGCGATGAAAACGACGCCGGGACCTCTTCGAGGCGCCTGCGTTCACTGAAACCAGAATCAAAAGAGAGCCCGTTAAGTTCGATGAGTGGGGCATCTGTCCTTAGGCCGGCGGGGAGAAGTACGACTTGACTGTCGGTCGCCGCAGAAGAAAGATCAATAATCCCGCAACAAGGGCTCCCGCTCCGCTCCTAAGCCAATCCCCTGAAATCAACAAACCAGCCAGGTCACCCACCCCGTTGACGGCGAAAATCGCGACCGCCAGAAGCCACGCCCATCGATGCCCGCACAGCAAGCCAGCGGCAGCGGCAGCGGCTGTTACGCCGACCACCATTAGCATGGCGCCCGAAGCTCTGGGCGAGGTTGCGAAGGTGGCATGCGCGCGGGGATTGAGCGCCCAGATACGGTCCAGGCAATGCCCCGGAGCCAGCAAGGAGATTCCTGTGACGATTGCAACGGCGGTCGCTGCCCAAAGCAACGCCACAATGAAGGTGACCGGCCAAGGCCTTTTAGTCATGATCCCTGGTTCATTGCCGGCGCAGAATCGCAGCCTCGCTTGCCGGCGCCGCCCAATGCGCCGTGGGCCGCGCCACGGCATACATCTGTGCAGCGATCGCATCCATCATGGCTTGTCGATCGCCGCCCAGTTCGTAAAGATCCATGTGGGTGCGATTCTCGCGGTAGGTGAAGTGCGCATCGGCGTTGAGGCCTTTCAGAACCGCCTCCAGCTTGTGCGCGGCGCCATCAAGATAAAACGTATCGGCTGTTCCCACAACGACGTGGATCTTCCCTTTTAATGCGGTTCCGCGGGTCGGCCAGTTGGCGGAAACGATGTGGGCCAGATCGTAGTGGTCGCGCCAGTACGCAACCACGTCCGGGTGGACATCGCCCGTTTTGCGATCGAACATTTCCATCGGATGACCGTCAGCGCCGCGCGGCGAAAAGACCCACTCGAACGAAGCAACCTGGCCACCGTAGGCGCCAAGGACAGCTTCCTGGCGAGCTAGTTGCTCAAAGGTGGCGATGACCTTTTGATGATCGCGAACGATGGGGTAGGGCGTGCCATCCGCGTGATGATACACATTGGCGTGAGGCGCGTAGAGGTCAATGCCGATGAAGTCGTGGAAGTCGCTGGGATCGGGAGCGGTCGACCAGGTCCCTCCGAAAATAGAGGGATAATTCACCTGCAGCTGGAGCGTCGCCCATCCTCCGGAGGAGTGGCCTTCCAGAAAACGGCCGCTCGGTTTGGCATCCATGCGATACTTCGCCTCGATCCAGGGAAGGAATTCCGTGGTGAGCGCTGTGCCCCACGGGCCGTTATTCGCTGAATCGGCGAACTCGTGGGTGCCGGTGGGCAGGGACTCGTCGAGCATCACCCAGATCATCGGCGGCATTTTGCCGGTGGCCATGCGGTTGTACATCAACAGCGCGGAGGGATGAATCGTGTCGAGCTTGCCGCCGAAGCCATGGGTCCAGTAGACGGTGGGATAGCGGAGGGCCGGATGCTTATCGTATCCAGGCGGCAGAACCACCCAGCCGCGGATGTGGGTCTCATGTTTTGAAAATGTGGTCAGCGAAGGGCTGACAAAGTCGGCGAGCGTTGTGGCTTTGTCCGCGGCGGCAAGAGCTTCCGGGGTCAGCGATATTTTGCGTGGCTCCGGGGCGTCCATGACCCGGTTCAGGACAAAGGTGGGCTGGTTGCCTTTACCAGGCGTCCACCTGGGCATAGGAACGACGCTACTTTCGAGATCCCCGGCCTCGGGGCCATCGTAAGCATAGGTGTGGCCAACATCCAGCACCGCCTGCGCCTGGTATGTATCGGCATTGAGCGAAGAGAAGGGCGTGGGGTAAGCGGTGGTGTCGACATCGATGTCGACGGAAGCGCCGGGGGCGAGATTAGAGATTTCCTGGGCGGCGATAGAAACCGCGGAAGGTTGAAATTCGTTGGCGCTGACGCTGGTCGCTCCGCTTCCCGGCTCCATAAAGATCAGCAGGCGTCCCGATGCGGCTTGCTGCATGCTGGGGTCGAGGGTCACATGAAATATCGCGTGCGGCGCGGGAGTCTGTGCACAGGCGACGGCGACCAGGAATGGCAATAAGAGGACGCGGGGAACGGCACTTCGGTTCATGCCCGTGAGTTTAGCAACGAGTCGCCAGGGAAGGAAAGATGGCGGGGGAGGGGGGAGGGCTCCGTCTGCTACGTCTAGGGATGCAGAATGCGCGCGGGGCCGCCGTTCGGACCGAGGACCTTAATTTTTCTCGCCAGACCCATCCAGCCAAGGAGGCGGATTCCCCAATAGTTGAAATCGAGCTCGTACCAAGCCATGCCGTGGCTGGCGGATACTGGATGCGCGTGGTGGTTGTTGTGCCAGCCCTCGCCGCCCGTGATCAGAGCGACCCACCAGTTATTGCGCGAGTCGTCACGTGTGGCAAAGCGGCGCGCGCCCCACAGATGGGTTGCGGAGTTGACCAGCCAGGTGGTGTGCAGCCCCAGGGTGACCCGCAGAAAGACGCCCCACAGCAGCCAGGGCCATCCACCGGCGAGGAACAGGCCGATGCCCAGCAGCGTGATGGGAACCCAGTGCCAGCGGCTGAGCCAAACGTAAAAGCGATCATGGGCCAGGTCGGGGACGTAGCGATTCAGGAGCGGACTGCTGTTGTGCAGGGAACCATGCAGAATCCAGCCCATGTGCGACCACCATTTGCCGTCGCGCGGCGAATGCGGATCGCCGGGGCGATCGGTGAGCTGGTGGTGCATGCGGTGCACGGCGACCCAGTAGATGGGCCCTCCCTGCAGCGCGAGCGTGGAGCAGAGCGCCATGGCGTATTCGACCCATTTCGGGGTTATGTAGCCACGGTGCGTGAGCAGGCGGTGGTAGCTCATGGCAATGCCGACATTCTGGCCCAGAACCCACAGCACCGCGAAGACGGCCAGGGCGCTCCAGCTAAAGAAGAACAGGGCCGCGATGGCGCCGAGATGAAAGATGGTCAGGGTGACGGCAAACACCATATTCAGCTTCACGGAGCGGTTCTGCTCGAGCAACTCAGAATCGGCGCGAGCGGTATCGGCGGGGATCTCGACGAAGGTGGCCATTGGGGTCAATACTCCACCTTTTACCTTAAATGGGATGGGCACCCAGCAAGTGTAAGAGTTGAGTAATCGTGCTGGTAACTGCTACGAGTTCGAGACTTCGACCGATGTGCGAACCGCCTCGGGCCGCGAACCTTCGTCGAGGCGGCCGAAGATCATCTTGCCGGAGGTCGTCTGCAGCACTGAAGTGACGGCGATCTCAACGGAGCGGCCGATGAGCCGGCGGGCGTGATCGACAACCACCATGGTGCCGTCGTCAAGATAGCCGACTCCCTGGTCGAATTCCTTGCCTTCTTTCATCACCACGATGCGCATCTTCTCCCCAGGCAGCACGACCGGACGGAGCGAATTGGCCAGGTCGTTGATGTTCAGCACCGGGACACCGCGCACCTGGGCGACCTTGTTCAGGTTGAAATCGTTGGTGACGATCTTCGCGTCCAACTGCCGCGCCAGCTCGATGAGCTTGAGGTCCACTTCTTTCAGGTGGGGGTAATCTTCCTCCGCGATCTGGATTGTGATTTGCGGATTGGAGCGCATGCGCTGCAGGACGTCGAGGCCGCGGCGGCCCCGCTGGCGCTTCGATGAATCGGATGAGTCGGCGACCATCTGCAGTTCGCGCAAAACGAATTCCGGAACGATAAGCGTGCCTTCGAGAAATCCGGTGTCGGCGATATCGGCGATGCGGCCGTCGATGACAGCGCTGGTGTCAATCACCTTGGTGTTGCGTTTGCCTGGGCGTTCGACCGAAAAGAGGCCTCCCAGTGCGGCGAGGTTGAGCAGATCGCCCTTGTTGGCGCCCACCACCAGGCCGATGTAGGTCATCAGCAGCAGCACACTTACCTGCAACAGGCTCCGCGGGCGGCCGTCGGGCAGACTGTTGCGAAGCACCAGTGAGAAGAGAAATGCACCCACGATGCCCAGCAGGCTTCCGATGACCGCTCCGAAAAGCCGCCGCAGGCTGAGCGCGCGTACGCGCAGCTCAAAGAAGATGATCAGGCCGGAAACAGCCGCGCCGAGGCCGGCGCTCGCCCACGGAGGGACGCCGAAAGGCCGAAAAAACCAGCAGCAAACGGAAAAAATAAGGACAAAGAGCAGACGAAGAGCGAATAAATCCATAAGGCCCCCGACGACTTTCGCCAGCGACGCGGAAGGTCTTTCCAGGGGGAATTACAAACAAGTCAGCATTGCCGGCAAACGGAGTATACGCAGGGTTCGAGCGCGAACACAGCCCACGATTTTCACAGGGAAGCGAACGAACGTACTATTGACAGATTGCGCCTCGCGGGGTCAATGAACAGCCGCTAACGCTTAACAAATGGGCAGGCGGAGCAACATAGTTCGTCCCGATTCAGTATTTCGGCACCTTCGGATCGATCTCGTTCGACCAGGCGGTGATACCGCCGGCAAGGTTGTGGAGCTTCTGGAATCCGTTCTTCGCGAGGAACTCGGCGGCGCGCTGGCTCCGCCCGCCGGACTTGCACTGCACAACGATTTCCTTCTCGGGATTCAGCTCATTGAAGCGTTTCGGCAAATCGCCCAGCGGAATGAGATGGCCGCCTTCCTGACCCTGAAGCTGGCCCTCGATTCGGGCGATCTGATATTCAAAGGGCTCGCGAACATCGAGGATAAAGAGATCGTCGCCGTGATCGAGGCGCTGCTTCAATTCCTTCACATTCATTTGCGGGATTCCGTTTTGTATGGGCGCCATCTTTGCCTCCGGGACAATGCCGCAGAATTGTTCGTAGTCGATTAACTGTGTGACGGTCGGATGCGTGCCGCAGGCCGGGCAGTCCGGATTCTTACGCAGCTTCAGCTCCCGGAAGCGCATGTCGAGCGCGTTGACCAGAAGCAGGCGGCCGATGAGTGGCTCGCCCTTGCCGAGTATCAGCTTAATGACCTCGGTGGCCTGGATGACGCCGACGAGGCCGGGCAGGATGCCCAGTACGCCGCCCTCCGCGCAGGAGGGAACGAGGCCCGGCGGCGGCGGTTCCGGATAGAGGCAGCGGTAGCAGGGGCCATGCTCGGTGGCGAAGACGCTGGCCTGACCCTCGAAGCGGAAGATCGAGCCATAGGCGTTCGGCTTGCCGGTGAGCACGCACGCGTCGTTGACCAGATAGCGGGTCGGAAAATTGTCGGTGCCGTCTGCGACCACGTCGTAGTCGCGGAGAATCTCCAGCGCATTCCTGCTGGTCAGCATGGTCTCGTGCTTCACGACGTTGAGGAACGGGTTGAGCGCCTGCAGTTTCTCGGCTGCTGAATCGATCTTCGGCCGGCCCACGTCCCTGGTGCTGTGGATGATCTGACGTTGGAGGTTGCTGGAGTCGACGGTGTCGAAGTCGACCAGACCGAGGGTTCCGATGCCGGCGGCAGCGAGGTAGAGGGCGAGCGGCGAGCCGAGGCCGCCGGTGCCGACGCAGAGGACCCTGGCGGCCTTCAGCTTCTGCTGGCCCTCCATGCCCACTTCTGGCAGGATCAGGTGGCGGGAGTAGCGCGCGATTTCGTCGTTCGAAAGCTGGGGCAGCGTGATCGGTCCCGTCGTGGTGGCCATGGGTCTTCCTTAAGGATGCGGCTTCGAGCCGCAAGGGTGCAAGGGACTAGCCGTCCAGGCGGGCGCGCTTCGCTCCGCCGTCGGCGCCGCCGGCGATGGAGGGAATGATGGAAAGCGAATCGGAATCCTTGACGGGCGTCTCTTCGCGCTCGGGCAGATAGCGAACATCTTCGTCGTTGAGGTAAAGGTTGACGAACGATCGGAGCTTGCCTTCGCTCGTGTAGAGATGCTTCCTGAAGTCCGGATAGCGCGCGAGGAGCTCGGAGACGGCTTCGGTGACGGTATTGGCGTCGACGGCGACAGTGGATTGATTGCCGGTATACACACGCAGAGGGGTAGGGATTTCGATGGTCATGGAGGTTTCCCTTATTCGTGGGTTCGTCTGACTCGGTTATGGTTCAGGAGACAGGGAGTCTCCGATGCGCGCTAAAGGCACGACGAGCGTCGTGCCATGGTACAGAGAGCGCATTGCCGGGCAGCGAATGGGGCATCGACCATAGACATTTCTATTGTGCCGCAAAATCTCACGCTGTGTCTGCCCTGAGCTCAGGTTCGCAACCGGGGTCCCCGGCAAGCCCACTTTTGGCTTGCTGGGGTGGAAGACCCGGATCGAGCTGCCCGGTCACATCGATGGCCTCGTCGGCGAAGGCCTTGTCGTCCTCGGTCGCGCCGGTGAGCAGAAACGAATTCGTCTGCCGCGCCGCGCCTTTTTCGACGGCGGTGATCGCGTAGCTGCACCCGATCCAGTGCGCTTCGTCAAAATCGGTTGGCGACCATTGGGCGGGATGATCCGGGTGCGAGTGATAAAAGCCGACGATGTCGAGGCCGCGCTCGCGGCCTGTGCGCTGGATCTTCACCAGCTCCTGGGGGGCGATTTGGTAGCGATTGTGGGCGGAGTCCGTGCGCGTGTTGCCGGCCCGGATCGCATCTTCAACCTCATTGATGGAGCCGCCTGATTCGGTCACAAAGCGGCCGAGAAGCACGCCGCAGCACTCGTGAGGATAGGTCTCCTCGCCGTGCAGGCGGATCGCGTCGTAAATCTGCTGGCTCAGGCGCAGCACGGAAATGGCCTCACAAACAGCGAACAGCTCGTGACGCTCCGGATGAGACTCGCCATCGAAGCGGGACTCATGCGGATCGAAGCCCAGGACGTAAGACGTGAGGCCACTTCTGCTATTCCTCCCAGAAACGTTCGCTGAGATACTTGTCCGCCGCATCGCACAGGATTGTCACGATGACAGCTTCTTTTCCGAGGGCAGACTGTTCTTCGGCGATCAGAAGAGAGGCGGCGACGGCTGCGGCCGCCGAGATGCCAACCAGCAATCCTTCAGAGCGGGCGAGCCGCTTGGCCATCGCATAAGCTGCTTCGGTTCCGATTTCGATATTGCGGTCGGCAAGGTTTGGATCGTAGATCGCCGGAACGATGGCGGTGGCCATGTGCTTCAGCCCTTCGAGGCCGTGGAACGGCGAATCCGGCTGCATGGAAATGCATTCGATACTCCGGTTCGCCTCCCTGAGGCGGCGCGTGACGCCCATAAAGGTTCCGCTGGTACCCAGTCCGGCGACAAAATGCGTGATCTGGCCATCCGTCTGCTCGAGGATTTCATGCGCGGTTCCGTGGTAATGGGCGCGCCAGTTCGCATCGTTGCTGTACTGGTCGGCGTAAAAGTATTGCGGATCGTTTGCCAGCTCGCGCGCTTTGCGAATGGCTCCGTCGGAGCTGTCGGCGGGATCGGTCCACACCACATCGGCTCCGTAGGCGTGCAGGATGCGCTTGCGCTCGGGCGAGACGTTGGACGGCATGCACAACGTAACCGGGAAGCCCAGCGCCGCACCCAGCATGGCGTACGCGATGCCCGTGTTGCCGCTCGTAGCGTCGAGCAGGCGAGTACCGGGGCACAGTTGCTCATTGCGCATCGCCTCGAGCACGATCGCTGAAGCTGCCCGATCCTTAACGGAGCCGCCAGGATTGCACCACTCCGCCTTGCCGAGGATTCGCACGCCGGGCAAATCGGCCGTCAAATGATCGAGCCGTACGAGTGGCGTATTGCCGATGCGGTCGAGCAGGGTCGTGCCGAGAGAGGAGCCGTTTTTGGTTGCGGCAATTGTAGCCATGGCAAATTTCGGTCTGACTCAAAACGGGACCAACGCCAAATTGCAGCCCGCGCCTGGTTGTGCGACCCTGAACGAAGGGATCACAGCTACCGATTAGTGTAACGGCTGCCCGAAATTCTGAGGAACACCACTGATGCTCAAAAAGCCGCGCCCGCGCACCTGGGACGACGTTCTCAGCGAACTCCGCCGCCTTCATTTTGATGTTCAGGACGTGGTCGGGGTCGCAGGACAGGTGCGTATCTCGAAGTACGGCTGCGCGATGGTCCTTGCAAGAGCCCAAAACGCGGCAGGATTGCAGATCGTGGTCCGCCCTGGGCTGGTCATCGGAGGCGAAATCACGCAACTGGTGGATCGCGGCTTCCAGAAGTTCTTTCGCACCAGCAAGGCGGAGTTTCCGGCGACCGCCGAAAAGCTGCAAGCGCTCCACCGCTTCGTCGAGGAGCTCAAGGAAGTGACCGGCTCAGTGACGCTCTACAATGAGGCGTTGGGTACGGTGAGCGACGCCTATCTTTACGACCGCGTGAAGGGTCGAGATCTGCCAGTGGCACAGCGTCCGGTGCGGGCGTGGGAGCTGCCGCCGGGACGCTGATCCGCAAAATAAATCAAACCGCGGCCGGTTCCGACCGCGTCTATGCAAGCATGCGATTGCGTGATCTTCCGTTGGTTTCTGTACTGATGCCGGCACTGCTGATGCCGCTCATGATCGGTGGCCAGCAGGCCGTCCCAATTCGCAAGCCCGCCCCGCCTGCCCCACCCGCGCGTTACTCGGAAGAGGGTGCGATTCCCATGCCAGGCGATCGGGCTGACGATTCCTATGCCATCTATGTCCGGCTGATGCCGGGCGATATGTTCGCGAGTCTGCCGCCCGATCAGACCACGCAGTGGGCGATCGCCGCGATCACGGTCAACGAAAGCGATCGCAATCCCGCGGTGCCGCCTCAGGGCCAGCTAACGCCGCCCCCGGAGAATCCGCGCGGATTCCAGGAAGCGTTGCAGGATTACGAAACCAACAAGACGCAGCGCGTGCAGCTGACGAAAGAGGCCTTCCATCTGAACCACGACTTTTCTCTGCTGCCTCCGGATCAGGTGGCTGCGTTGCGCGCCTCAAAGACAGAAACGCAGGACAGCTCGTCCGGGTCGGCCTTTCCAGCAGTAACGTTTCCAGGCGTAACGTTTTTCAGCGAAGTCTACTTCGACAGCAAGCACCAGGCCGCACTGGTCTATATGAACGACTGGTGCGCGCAGCTATGCGCCGCCGGCAGCTGGGTGTATCTCGAAAAACGCGGCGGACAATGGGTGCGACGCTCCGGCGTGCTCGTGCCGGGGGCCTGATAGGGTCAAGTCACAGGAGAATTCAACTTGCAAATGAGATGGCTGGGGACAAGCCCCACCCCCTTGGTCGGAGACCTGTCCACCGGCGTAGGATGACGCAGTGGAATCCCACGTTAATCATTCGGTTAAGGCCTGTACCGGGCTATCATTGCGTTACAGCACTTTGAAATCAAGGCAACCCTGCGCCTAAGACCGAGAGGGTAACTCGCAGCCAGTGCGCACCAAGGGGTCATTGATGCGCGGGGCACGACCGTGCTAGCCTGCCCTCCAGGTGCTACTTTTTTCTGCGCTGTGATCTGCCTGAAAGCCCCGCATAACCCAACGAATGGAGACTTCCCCTTGCGCTTTGCATGGAGGCTGCTCGCCTCTTGTTTGATTCTGGTCACCGGCTGCGCAGTAGCGCCGGTTGTATCGCCGGTATCCCCTGTCACAAGCACTGGAAGCGCCGCCGTCAAAGGCATCGTCCACGGTGGACAGCAACCCATACAGGGAGCGCAGGTTTACCTGTATGCGGTATCGACGGGCGGCTCCGGTCAGGCATCGACGTCCCTGCTGAACAACAATGCGCAGGGGGCCGGGCCCTATTACGTAACAACCGATACGAACGGTAACTTCTCGATCGCTGCCAACCAATACTCCTGCACGAGCGGCCAACAGGTCTATGTCTACTCGATCGGCGGCAATCCGCAGGCTGGGGGCGGCATCAACTCAGCCGCGGGGCTGATGGCGGTGCTGGGCCAATGCGGGGCGAACAGCGCGTTTTCCAGCCTGCCGCCCCAAATTCTGGTGAATGAAGTTACAACGGTGGCCGCAGCGTATGCTCTGGCCGGGTTCGCGACGGACGCGACCCACATCGCGGGCTCCAACTCCACCGGCCTGGCCAACGCAGCGGCCAGCGCAGCCAACCTCGCCAGCCTGGCCACGGGTCAGGCGCTTACGAGTACGCCGGCCAGCAACGGGACGGTGCCGCAGACGGAGATCTTCACGCTCGCGGACATTCTGGCGTCCTGCATCAACGAGTCAACAGCCGGCAACTGCACGACGCTGTTCAGCAATGCGATGAGCACGACGGGCACAACGCCGGCCGACACCGCAACGGCGGCCATCAACATCGCGCATAGCCCGGGCGCCAACGTGACGGCCCTTTTCAATCTGGCGACCGCCACAACTCCGTTTCCAAAACTGGCGAGCGCGCCGAACGACTGGACGATTGCCGTGACCTACACCGGCGGCGGGCTGTCCGGCGTGACGGAACTCGCCATCGATGGCTCGGGAAACGTGTGGGTGACCAACTCCAACAACAACAGCATCAGCAAATTCAGCCCTCTGGGGGTAGCCATTTCCTCCTCCAGTGGATATACCGGCGGCCTGAATACCCCATTCGGCATCGCCATCAGCGCAGCGGGGAATGTTTGGGTCACAAACTCCGCCCCCAGCGGCGCCGGCAGCAACAGCATCAGTGAGTTCAGCAACACCGGCAGTCCGCTTTTCAGCTCCGCATCGGCATCCGGCGGTTTGAACAACCCGTTTGGCATCGCGATCGACGGAAATGGTCATCTGTGGGTCGCGAATCACGGCAACAGCACCATCAGCGAGTTCGATTCTTCGGGAAACGTGATCAGCGGCTCGCCCTTTAGTGGCGGCGGATTGGATGATCCCGATGGCATCGCGCTCGACAACTCCGGCCATATCTGGACCGCGAATTTGGGCGCCAGCCCGGGCAGCATCAGCGAGTTCGGGTCTTCGGGCGCTATCTCCGGCGGAAGCGGCTACACCGGGGGCGGGCTCCATGGGTCCGACTTCGTTGCCGTCGACACGGCGAACGGTCACCTGTGGGTCAGCAATAACTCCGGCAACAGCATCAGTGAATTCAATTTGAGCGGCAGCGCGATCAGTGGTGCGAGTGGCGACACCGGTGGCGGCGTGAGCAGTCCTCACGGCATTGCCGTCGACGGCTTCGGCAACGTTTGGGTCGCGAACATTGCCTACCCGGGCTCCGTCAGCGAATTCAGCAAAACCGGGTCGGCGATCACCGGATCCGGTGGCTACACCGACGGCAGTAGCGGCAACCTCCTCGACGAACCGGCCAGCATTGCGGTAGACGGCTCCGGCAACGTCTGGGTGGGCGATGATGGCAACAGCAAACTCACCGAGTTCGTAGGTGCAGCCGGACCCGTGGTGACGCCGACCACGGTCACGGCTACCCCGCTGAGCATCACCACGACCTCGCTGCCCAACGGCATGGAAGGCACTCCTTACAGTGCGACGCTCGTGGCGAACGGCGGGGCGACTCCTTATACCTGGTCTTTGACCAGTGGCACCCTGCCCTCGGGCTTGTCGCTGAATACTGCGACGGGTGCGATCACAGGAACCCCGCAGGCGGCCGTCACGGCGACGCCGCTCACCTTCATGGTGATCGATGCCAACAGCCAAAACCAGTCGGTCAATCTGACACTGACGATCACGGCGGGAAGCGGTATGACCGTCGCGATCACTCCGAAGCGCGCCGGCATCACGACCGTGCAGACCCTGTCCCTGATTCCAACGACCAACGACAGTGCGGGCGTGGATTGGTCAGCCAGCGGGTCGGGCTGCAACGGCAGCGGCTGCGGCACGTTCTCCGCGGGCAACACCACCAACGGCGTGCTGGTGACCTACACGCCGCCCAGCACGCCCGGGGTCTATACCATCACGGCCACCAGCGCCTCCGAGACCGCCGTGACTGCTTCTGCCACCGTAGGGGTTACCAATCTCGCGGGGGTCTTCACGTATCACAACGACGTGTCGCGCGACGGAGCCAACACGCAGGAGTACGCTCTGACCACATCGAATGTCGCTGCTGGGACCTTTGGCAAGCTGTTCGCCTGCACCGTGGACGGCGCCATTTACACGCAGCCGCTGTGGGTTCCGAACCTGACCGTGAGCTCCGCGACTCACAATGTGATCCTTGTGGCAACCACCAACGACAGCCTCTATGCGTTCGATGCGGATGCGAGTCCCTGTAATTCGCTATGGCGCGCCAATCTGATCGATTCAAACCATGGCGCCAATGCGGGCGAGATCGCGGTGCCGTCCGCCTGTGCGGAAACTTCGGGCAATGACTGTGTGGGCCAGGGCGGCGGCGACATCGCCCCGGAAGTGGGGGTCATCGGAACACCGGTGATCGACCCTTCGACAAATACCTTGTACGTGGTATCGAAATCGGTGATTGCCTCAGGGCCCACGTTCTACCAGCGGCTGCATGCGATCGACATCACGACGGGGAATGAGAAGTTCTCGGGTCCGGTTGTGATCAACGGGACATTCCCAGGCACCGGCGATGGCGGCACTACGACCACCTTCGCCCCACGGGAACAGAACCAACGCGCAAGTCTGGCGCTGGCCAACGGGGTTGTCTACGTCGCGTGGGCCTCGCATGAAGACAAGACGCCCTACTACGGCTGGGTCATGGGCTACAACGCCAGCAATCTGACCCAGGCAAGCGTGTTCAACGATACGCCGAACAAGGCCCCGAACCAGGGTGGCATCTGGATGAGCGGCGCCGCGCCTGCGGTCGATACTTCGGGCAATCTCTACCTGATTACCGGCAACGGCAGCTTCGACGCCAGCAGCGGCACCGCGCCGAAAAACGATTATGGCGATACGCTGCTGGAGCTCACGAGCAGCCTGAGTGTGAGTTCGTACTTCACGCCCAGCGATCAAAATATGGATAACACGAAGGATATGGATTTCGGATCGGGTGGGGCGACTGTGCTGGTCAGCCTTCCGGGTAATGGCGGCAGCACACCTACGTGCCTGGCCATCGGCGGCGGCAAAGACGGCTATTTCTACTCGCTCAACTGCAATTCTTTGGGGGGTTCAGGCGATTCTCATGCATGGCAGAGGATTAACGCCGGGAACGGCATCTTTGGCACCGGGGCCTTTTGGAATTCCACCTATTATCTCGGCCCGCAGTTTCAACAACTGGAGGCATGGTCTCTGAGTTCGACTACCGGTAAACTGACGGCGATCGCCGCGGAGACTGGTACCACGTTTGGCTTCCCGGGGCCGACCCCCTCGATCTCCTCTACCCCCAGCTTCACCAACGGCATCGTCTGGGCTCTCGATAACAGCAACTTCTGTCCTCCGGAGGCGACATGCGGAGCTGCTGTTTTGCATGCTTACGACGCAACGAACCTGGCCACTGAGCTGTGGAACAGCACCATGGGAACCGGCAATGCCGCCGGGAATGCGGTCAAGTTCACGGTTCCAACCGTCGCAAACGGAAAGGTCTACGTCGGCACGCGGGGCGCCAACGCTGGTGGGACGGCCACCCCGGAAAGCGGGGAACTGGACGTCTATGGGTTACTGCCGAACTGATTGTAGGTTACTGCCAAACTGATTTGCGGCGACCGCGTCCCGGTCTGCCGGGGCCGCCCCAAAATTATTTTTGCCTGGGCGTTTGCGTATTGGCGGAATCAACGTCTCACCTATCGCTCCCTGTCTGGTGCAGGCGTTAATATTCGATTGTCCGCCTTTGGGTGGGCGTGTTAATCTTCACGCCAGCCAGTGCCTCCGGCTGAGGAGGCCGAACCATCCGCGAATCTGAACCACCTTGGAGACCCGCTATGCGTTATGCCTGGAGACTAATCGCCTGCACCGCCATTCTTCTCACCGGCTGCTCGGTGTCCAACATCGCCAATCAGGCGCCCGATCCGGTCACGGCGCAAAGCAACTCGCCTCTGAACGGCAGTGTCCACGGGGGACAAAACCCCATCCAGGGAGCGCACGTTTATCTGTTTGCGGTGTCCACAAGCGGATATGGCTCGCCCTCCGCGTCTCTGCTGAACAGCACCGGTACGCAGGGGACAGGTCCGTATTATGTGACGACCAACGCGAGTGGAGTTTTTGCCATTGCGGCGAACCAATACTCCTGCACGAGCGGACAGGAAGTTTATCTCTACTCGGTCAACGGCAATCCGCAAGCTGGAGGCGGCACCAACGCGGCCGCGGGGCTGATGGCGGTGGTGGGAAAATGCGGAGCCGGCAGCTCGTTCACTGGCGTGCCCAACCCGATTCAGCTGAATGAGGTGACAACTGTGGCAGCGGCCTACGCGCTGGCCGGGTTCGCCACCGATGCAACCGACATGGCGGGAGCAAACACCGCCCTTGCGATTCAGGGCATCAACAACGCCGGGTCGAGCGCAGCCAATCTGGCCAGCCTTTCGACGGGCGCGGCACTTGCGACCACGCCAGCCGGCAATGGAACGGTGCCGCAAACCAAGATCAACGCCTTGGCGAATGTTCTGGCCGCCTGCATCAATTCGAGCGCGGGACCGGCCTCGACCCCCTGCACGACTCTCTTCAGCAACGCGATGAATGGAGCGACTGCGCCCACCGATACGGCGACAGCCGCGATTAATATCGCCCACAACCCGGCGGCCAACGTGACGGCGCTGTATAACGTGGGGCTGGGTTATGCCCAGTTTCTGCCTACGCTGAGCGGCGCGCCGAACGACTGGACGCTGGCTATTAGCTACACCGGCGGCGGCTTGGCCGGGGTCAGCAGCGTGGCCATCGATGGCACCGGCAACGTGTGGGTTACCGATACCGCTGCCGTAAGTGAGTTCAATACCCTGGGTGCGGCCGTTTCCGCATCGGGCGGCTACACCGCAACCGGGCTGACCAGTCCGTACGGCATCGCTGTCGATCCCACCGGCAATGTATGGGTGACGAATTTCAACAACAACACCATCAGTGAGCTGAATTCCTCTGGCGCTGACATCTTCGACTCTGCGGCGGCTGCCGGAGGGCTGAGCAATCCCGCGGGCATCGCCATCGACGGAACCGGCAACCTCTGGGTCGCCAATCACAGCGCCCAGCACGTCAGCAACTTCAGCTCCTCCGGAGCCGCGATCGCCGGGTCCCCCTGGGCGGGTGGCGGGCTCAATGACGCCTTCGGTATTGCGACCACCGGGGGCAACAGCGGCGATGTCTGGGTTGCAAATTCGACGTCAGGCGCGGGACTCAGCGAGTTCAATCTGAGCGGAGCGGCACAATCTCCAACCGTGGGCGGCTATACCAACGGCGGAGTGAATGAAGCCATTTATGTTGCGGTGGACGCCAGCGGCTATGTATGGTCCTCGAACTACGGCGCCACCAGCCTCAGCGCGTTGAATTCCTCGGGGACTGCTCTCGCCGGCTCCCCCTTTACGGGTGGCGGGCTGACAGGTCCGTATGGGATCGCCGTTGATGGCGCCAGCAATGTCTGGGTCGCGAATATCGGACCCTATCCCGGCTCCATCAGCGAATTCAATCACAGTGGCGCCGCGATCACGGGAGCCAATGGCTACCTCGATGGGCTTGGCGGCGGTGGTCTCTCCGAACCCAACAGCATTGCTGTTGACGGCTCAGGCAACGTTTGGGTGACCGACGATGGCGACAGCAAGATAACCGAGCTTGTCGGCGCGGGTGTGCCTGTAGTAACGCCGCTTTCGGTAGGAGCGGCAAATACTACACTCGGGACCAAGCCGTAACCCGGGTTACCTAACTTACTACCTTCGTTTGCGGAGTGATGTTACTGCGGGCTCAACCCGTTCAATCCTGGAGATCCAACGGTAGTCCGCAGGTGGATTTCATGCAGATTCAGGCCGAATTCACGCTTGTTTTCTGTCCACCTTCCCCCCGGCCCATGCTAGTCTGACTATCCGGCTGTTTCTATCTCGCCCGATCCTGAACATAAAAGACATTTGAAAGAGCTTTGGAGGCTCCTATGCGTTACGCCTGGGGACTGTTGGCCAGTTCCGCAATACTCCTCACCGGATGCACAGTATCGAATATTGCCGACCAGTCGCAGGCGGCGCCGGGACCTTTGGCGCAGAACAATACGCCGTTCAAAGGCGTGGTCCACGGCGGCCAGAATCCGATTCTCGGTGCGAGTGTGTACCTGTTTGCGGTCAACTCATCGGCCAGCGGATATGGGCAGTCGGCGACGTCCCTGCTGAAGAACACCAGCAACACGCAATCGGGCGCGTATGGGTATTATGTGACGACCGATGGGAGAGGAGCGTTCTCCATCGGTTCCGGAGATTACTCCTGCACGAGCGGCCAGCAGGTTTACCTCTACTCCGCCGGAGGCGACCCTCGGGTTGGCGGGGGCGCGAACTCGGCCTCCGGACTGATGGCCGTGCTGGGGCAATGCGGATCGGGCAACTCGTTTACCGGTCTGCCGTCGACCATCCTGATGAATGAGGTCACGACAGTGGCCGCGGCCTATGCGCTTGCCGGCTTCGCCACCGATGCGACGCACATCGCCAGCTCGAACACGGCATTGGCAGTGGCGGGCGTAAAGAACGCAGCCCAGACCGCCGGCAATCTGGCCACCCTGACAGGTACGGCGCTGACAACCACGGCCGCGGGAAACGGGGTCGTGCCGCAACTGGAGATCAACACCCTGGCAGACGTCTTGGCGGCGTGCATTAACACCACGGGACCCACCTCATCGGGCTGCACGACCCTGTTCAGCAATGCCGAAAGCGGCGGCACTACGGGCACAACCCCGACGGATACAGCGACGGCGGCCATCAACATCGCGCATAACCCGAGTGCGAGTCCGACGGCACTCTATGGTCTGGTCACAGCCCAAGCGCCATTTCAGAGCTATCTCGCATCCGCGCCGAACGACTGGACCATTGCGATCACCTACAGCAGCAACAGCCTGAATGGCAGTACGACATTGGCCATAGACGGCTCCGACAACATCTGGGTCACGAATTCCGACACTAGTACGATCAGCAAGTTCAGCCCCGTGGGGGTAGTCCTCGACGGCGGCAGTGGTTTTACCGGTGGCGGCCTCAACGGGCCGAACGGCATCGCGATCGATAGTACGTCGACGTATGTCTGGGTGGCCAACGAAAAACCCGGATATGGCACGATGGGGGCCACGGGCAGCATCAGCAAGTTCAATTCCTCGGGTAATCCGCAATCCGGTTCCCCCTATAAGGTCGGAGGGGTGGATGACCCGAATTCTGTGGCGATCGACGCCTCCGGCAACGTCTGGGTTTCGGATTATCAGGCCAACCATCTCACCGAATTGAATTCGTCGGGGGTCGCGGTCACGGGTTCCCCGTTCTCCGGCGGAGGGCTCAGCGGTAATGATGGAATCGCCTTCGAGCCTTCCAACGGCGATATTTGGGTTGCAAATGCAGACGCTGCCACCGGGACCACCATCAGCCGGTTTCAGTCTTCAGGCGCAGCTTATGGGGCCAGTCCCTATTCCGGCGGCGGACTGAATGGGCCCATTGTTCCGGCCATCGACCATTCCGGGAATGTCTGGGTCGCCAACTATGGCTCCCTCGCCGCGGCCCCCAGTCAGGGGGGCGTCAGCGAGTTTGATTCTTCGGGCAATGCTATCTCTCCCTCTGGAGGCTATGTGGGGGGTGGGGTCCACGGCACCTATGGAGGGCCCTATGGCATCGCCATCGACGGCGATGGAAAGGTCTGGGTTGCCAACTATGGCCCCGCAGAGGCCTCGAATAAGGGGAGTGTCAGTGCGTTCGATTCTTCCGGGAATGCCCTTTCCCCTTCGAATGGCTACCAGCCCGGCCTGAGCAAAGCCGACTCCCTCGCCATTGATGGCTCGGGGAACGTCTGGGTAGTGGACAATGGTGGCAGCTCCATCACTCAGAACTTTGGTGGCGCCCTGACCGAGCTGGTGGGCTCAGCCGCGCCTGTCGTGACGCCGATCGTGGTCGCGGTCAAGAACAACACCCTTGGGACGCGCCCGTAATCTCCGCGGGGCTCGGACGCCGGTTTCTTCTTTCCTATTGGAATCGGCGGCTGAGTTCTGCGAAATCGACGCCCGCTAGATACTGCTGCGCTTCGGCAGTCAACTCCTGGTCAACCGCCGATGGGGCTTCCGCACCGTGCGGTCTGTCGACTCGGAAAAAGATTGGCACCGCGCGGTTGCCGGGCTGATTGAAATCGGCCGGATGCAGGACGAATTGCATTTTTAGCTTCGGACGCGGCTGCGACGCTATACACCCTGCCGGCGTGCAGTCGGCGTTGCCGGCGAAGCTGTCCGTGATGCCGTCGCTGTAGAACGCGGTATCGAACTGCACGGGTTGTCCGAAGGCGGTGGCAAAAGTGCGATTGCCGCGCGTCCGCGGGTCTTCTCCGCGGGCCATCCAGCTATCATGCATATTGTGGGCGTTCGCCGGCAGCCAAACGCCGAGGATGAACTCGCCGGAGGAATCGACGTAAGCCGCGCTCTCGATGTCGGTGCTGCCATTCACGGCTTCCTGCCAGGCGCGGCTCCTGGTGTAGCTACCGAGCTTCTCCGGCATCAGGGAATCGAGTGATGCTTCCGTGATCCTGCCGTCGCGCACAGCGGCGGAGAAGCTCCTGCGGTGCGTCCGAATTGCGTTGACGCCGGGAACGGCGAAAGCCAGCGCCAGAAATGCACATGCCGCCGCCCGCCAGACAAAGAGCCGCCGCTCACCGGAGCTGAGTTCGCCGCTGCTGCTGCGCGGCACCACAGACTCCCCTCCAGCGCCCTCCTTCCTCGTAACCACCCAAAGAAAGAACAGTGCTGCGATCAGGAAAAGGCAGCCGCCAATGACATAGTCCGCCTGTTTAGCGATGTCTTCGAGACGTGGATGGCCGGCCGCGACGCGGTAATAGACCACGAGGGCACAGAGCCGGATGAGATTGAAGAGGTAGCCGAGAAAAACGCCCCCAACCACATAGAAGATCCATCGGAGAGGAGAAACTCTCTTCAGATAGCCAGTAATCAAGCCCACATAACCAAGGGTCAGAGCGCCGCGCACTCCGTCGCATCCCGGAGCAATAAACATCCCGAAATCCGGCGTGAACATCAGTCGCAACAGTTCTTTACTCGTAGGTGGAAAGCCAATTAGTACGGCGAAAGAACGCGCGACATGCGCCGAGAGGTCCTGGAGGGGCAGGTCGACATACTGCAAAGCAGGGGTCGGCACAGGCTGCGCGCACAAAAGCAGCGCGATCGGGAACCAGGCCTGCCGCCAAACGCGGATTCCACCAAACAGCAGCACGATGCCGCTGCCGAACAAATAGAGAGCGATCTTGGGAGACAGGAGATTGAAGGTCAGGGGACCCACGATCAGCGTCCACGCCAGCAGGCGATGAAATCCACTGAGGAAAAGGCCCAGGCCGAGCGGCAAAAGCCCCCACCACGTCCCACGGAGTTCCCAACCCATTTGGCGCCAGAGGCGCAGCGTCAACACGACGCTGGCCGGCACGATCAGCATCCCCAGCGATTTCAGCGGATCGTCGGTCCACACATCCCATAGGCGCAGCAGGGTTGGTGCCATTCCGACGACGCCGAGAGCCGTGAGCACCGCGACCCACATCAATTTTGCCCGAGTGAGGCGACTGCGGGCCGGGTGGTTGAGATTCGCCTCTCCTGCGGAAGGGCCTTCACAAGAGTCGTCTGCCCCCGCAGTCGCGGATTGGAGGAGGGTGCTCACCTTCAAAAACGGCGGTATTTTGGCCACCTCTTTCAATTTAGAGGTTCTTCTGCGGTGACACAATAGTGCTCCTGCGGGTGTTACCGAAGATGCGCCGATTGGGCCCGACGGGCTATCAAGGCCTGCCTTTGAAGAAGAAAAAAATACACGTTGCGGCATACACCGGGGCAGGCTATTATGTGAATCCAATCGATCAATAACATGACGGCTCCAGTCACCTGTTGCGCATGCTGATCGTCCGGTTTTCGCCAGCGGCGCGCAGTGTGTCAGATCGAAAAAACATCGAGAGTCTCGGAGGATCGCTGTGAAAAAGATCGGAAGCATTGTCCCTGTCGCTCTGCTCCTTCTCGTCGCTTCAGCCCGGCTACACGCGCAGCTCGGTGGCTGCGATGACTCTCCTGAGAATCCGACGGCAGTCCTTGGGCTGATAGTGGGCGCGGCCAGCATCGGCTATGTGCAAGTGCGGCGTTATGTTCGTTTCCGCGGCAAGGCAAAGGGCGAATAGCCCAAATTTCTCGGGCGGGGAAGCACAATGCCGGTGCCTCCTCTGGACCCCTTCGGGCCGGTACCTGCAGTACGCCGCTCGGACGGGCGAATGTGAGCTCTGATGACCGCTATCCGGCAAGCGTCGTTATGAAAAGCGATTTGTGGTCGAGAGGGCCGAACCAGATTGCGAAGGCTGGCGCAAGACGGCCCACGGCCGGTTCCCGCGTCCTTGGGTTCCACGGTCTCGCCATTGTTCTGGGTCTCATTGCCGGCTGCGGCGGTAGCTCTTCTTCGACGACACCACCACCTCCACCGCCACCTCCCTTTCAGATTTCGGGGAAAGTGCTGGGAGGGCAGCAACCGGTCACCGGCGCCCAGGTTTCGCTGTATACGGCCGGCTCGAGCGGTTATGGGAGTGGCGCGACTCTGCTGGCATCCGTTGTCTTTACCAATCAGAATGGCGTTTTCACCATCGACGGCAGCTCCGCTTGTCCCTCTGACGCCGTGCCGGTTTACCTCCTTGTTTCGGGTGGCGATCCCGGCGTGGGGGCGCAGAATCCCGCAATCGAGATGATGGCGGCCCTGGGAGAGTGCGGCAACCTGGCTTCCTTGCCGACAATCACGGTCGACGAAGTGACTACAGTTGCGGCCGTGTGGGCTCTGGCGCCGTTTCTCAAAGCCAGCGGATCGGTCGGGGCCAGTTCCGGGAACGCACAAGGGCTGCTGAACGCGTTTGCGAATATCGGCAATCTGGCGGATCCGGCTGCGGGCACCGCGCCCGGTAAGACGGTGCCGGCAGGCGCGAAGGTTCCAGCGTCAAAAATCAATGCGCTGGCCAATATTCTGGCGGCCTGCGTGAGTTCGTCGGGTTCGGGAGTCTGCAACACGCTCTTCGCGGCCGCGACCCCGCCCGGCGGTTCAACTCCGAACAATACGCTGCAGGCGGCTCTGAACATTGCGGCGAATCCCGCCAGCAACGTCTCGGCGCTATTTTCCCTGTCTACAATGGCTCCGGCATTTCAGCCTGCGCTCGGAACGGCCCCCCCGGACTGGCTGCTCGCCGTCAACTATACCGGCGGAGGTTTGAACACGCCTGGGGCGCTGGCGCTCGATTCCTCGGGCAACGTGTGGACGGCTAACTATTTCGGATCGGTCACGGAGCTTTCGAGCATCGGGCAACCGATTTCCCCGGCCGCCGGCTTCACCGGAGGCTCATTGAACGAGAGCTACGGGCTGACCGTCAATGCCGATGAAAGCGTGTGGGTCACGGACGAACAAACGCCTTCGGGCATCAACAACGCCGATGGAAACATGACCGTACTGAATTCCAAAGGGCAGGTGATCTCCGGAGCCGACGGCTTTTCCGGTGGTGGCATCTACTTTCCGGTCTCAGCGGCCGCGGATACCGATGGCAGCGTTTGGGTGGTCGATTATGGAAATTCGACCGCTTCCCGGTTCTCCTCCTCAGGATCGCCGATTTCCGGGACGGGAGGGTTCGGTGATTCACAGTTGCAGGGGCCGGTAGCCGTAGCAATCGACGCAGGGCATAATGCCTGGTTTGTAAATCAAGCCGCAGCCTCTGGATCAGTGACCTCCATTTCACCCGACGGGAGCCAGGTGAATACGACCATCTGCGGCGGTGAGGCGCCCTCTGGAATCGCCATCGACTCCATCGGCGTTGCGGCGAATGTTTCTCGCGGTCACGTGTGGACGGCCAATTACTACACCAGTTCCGTGAGCGAGCTCGCCTTGAATAGCGACGGCACCGTCACGGTTGTTTCGACCGGTTACACGGGCGGAGGTCTTGACCAGCCGAATGGCATCGCTATCGACGGAGCCGGCAACGTCTGGGCCACGGATTTCCGCGGCTCCTCGATCACCGAGCTGCAGGGAGCGAACAGCAGCCAACCGGGTGCGCCGATTTCTTCCTCGAATGGGTTCGGTCGTGACGCCTCCCTGAGCGCGCCCTTTGCCGCCGCGATCGACGCCAGCGGAAACGTCTGGGTTTCCAATCAGGGTTCGAGTACGATCACTCAGTTCGTCGGCGCGGCCACCCCCGTGAAGACCCCGCTGCTGGGTCCGCCTCAGCTTCCCTGATCCCGGAAATCCGGACCACCAGAATTCAGCGCTCGGGCTAGCGGAAGCGAAAGCTCAGGGTTACGTCGCCGCTGCGTGGCGGCCCAACGGCATTCCCGGAAAAAAGTCCAGCAAAGTCGATCAGGTTGATGCGGCCGTTGAGATTCTCAACATCGCCCTGGAGGCGCATCCTCAGTCGATCGCCGACCGCCCATTCTTCCCCCGCGGAGACATCGACAGAAAGCGACGGATCGACGCGCCCGCGCGCGAAGTTGACGCGATTGATCAACTCCGCACCGTACTGAGCCAGGGCCTGGGTGCGGGTTCCGTCAAAGTCCACCGGCAATCCCGAGCCGTAATCCGCCCCCGCCGCCACCCAGAACTCGCGCGGCAGATGCGCGATCCAGCGGGTGCGCAGTGTATTCCGCTGGTCCTGCGAGACCCAGAGCCTGCCGTTGAGCTGTTCGAGCGCCTGCGTGGCCTGATCGCCGAGAAAGAGGCCGCCGGTGAGCGGCAGATAACACGTCCCCAACATATACGAATAACTCATATAGCCGGAAACGATCCTCCAGCGTGGTAAGTCGAGCTTTCCTTCGGCGCCGAAGATGGAGGCGCGCTGAAAAGCAATGGGAAAGCTGATCGAGGTATCGAGCAACGGATTGTCGTCGGCATAATTACGAAACCGCCGCAAATAGGTATTCACATCCAGACGAAGCCGATCATGAATCGCTTTGGCGATGCCGGCTTCGTAATAATTGCCGGACGATGGGAGCACGGGTTTGCGCAATACCTTCGGATCGAGCGACATCACTTGCGGGGAGCTGGACAGCAGAAGGTTTTCAAACGCGGGCGTCTGAAAGACGCGGTCATACGAAAAGTGGGCGATCAGATGGGCCGCCTGGAAAGAGCGAGAAACCGCGAGGCGCGGGCTGAAGGCGCTCCTCTGAATGACAAGCGAATAATCGTCCCACCGCAGCCCCGGCGCTATCGTCCAGTTGTCAAAGCTGAGAGTATCTTCGGCAAAAATGGCTCCTTCGCGATCTCTCCCGCGATCGAAAAAACTGAATACCGGCGGAGTGCCTGTGTCGAACTGTGCCGGATCGGTGATCGCGTCATCGAATGCTTCAACCAGATTGCGAAAGTCCCCCTCCAACCCTGCCTTGAGTTCCTGGTGGTACCAATCCGTGGTGGCACTGGCCTTTACATAGCCTTCGCGAAACCCGCGGTCCTGGCTGGCGATGATCGGCGTTGAAGCCGCGTTGGACGCAAGCAGGACCGTATCGTCGCGCACCATGCCAGCGACGTCGGTGAGGGCAGAAGCGGAGAGGATGTGCTGCCACGCGGCTCTACCCATAGTTTCGACCGTGCTGCGGTCCTGACGCTGCCCAACCTGCTGCTGCTCCTCTTCGTTGGGAACCAGAAACCGCGAAAATTCGTGGCGCACGCTGGTAGTGAGGCGATCCTGCGCGGAGATCTGCCTCTCGTACGTGGCCGAGAAGTCTCCGGTGGTCGCGTTGTTCGTGTAGTTCTGAAGAACCGGCGGATTCTCGTACCAACCTGTCGTTGAGCCGTTCGCGGCCACACCGGCGCTGTTGCGCCCCCAACCGTAGTCGAGCGCCGCATGGCCATCGCCGGTGGAGAAGCTGCCACCGGACAATCTGGTTTCGCCGTGCAACCCCTGCTGGATGCTGGCTCGTGTATTCACTTCAATGACGCCACCCATCTTGCGGCCATACTCCGCTGGGATTCCAGCGGTATAGATAGCCATCGACTGCACATCGGCCGCTTCGCTTTGCGAACCGAAGCCCGGAGAGCGATTTTCGGTGAGTGAAATGCCATCGAGGATGAACTGGGTTTGATATTCGGAGCCGCGCGGGTGGAGTACCGCGTTTCCCTCGTAAAGCCAACCGGGCTGGGAATCGACCAGGTCGATCAGGCCGCGGCCGGGAAGCGATGCGGGCCGCTGCTCGATCTGTTCATTGCCGATGCGGTTTACCTCGCCAGCAGAATCGTATGGAAGCAGGTTTTGCTTCGCGCTCACCAGAACCGAATCCTGTTGTGTCGCGGGACGCAGGATGAGATTGATGTTGAGAGGAAGCGCTGCGTGCACATCGACGGTTCGAGTGAGGGCCGCGAACCCCTCGTGCTGTGCGGTGATCACGTACGCGCCATAAGGCAGATGCTGGATCGTCAGATTGCCCGCGGCATCGGTCTGCAACGACTCCCGAATCTCCGAAGACTCGCCGGTCACGGTGACCACGGAGGGTAGTGCCAGGCCCTGCGTATCGGTCAGGTGTACCCGCACCTCTCCCACGGAACTTTGGGCCAACGAGCTGAACTCGGGCAAACAAACGAGAAGCAGCGTCAATAGAAGAGGCGGTTTCTTCATTCTGATCAGTGCTGCCAGTTGCTCATGGAGGGAGACACGCATCCGAATGACCGCCAGATGTCAGCGTATCGCAGCCTGGAGGAGAACTATCGCCTAGAGGGTCTGGTTGTCGGCGCTCTCCATCGTTGTGTCTTTGGCGGCGCGG
>Ga0302319_10003587_pt1 | contig 32336 bp, 30 predicted proteins | sample Bog_T0_2_FD_203319 | JGI IMG/M metagenome (GOLD analysis project Ga0302319, IMG submission 203319) | Peat permafrost microbial communities from Stordalen Mire near Abisko, Sweden - Bog_T0_2 | ecosystem: Environmental > Terrestrial > Soil > Wetlands > Peat | place: Sweden: Abisko, Stordalen Mire... | reverse complement strand
CGGGAGGCCCATCAACATAAGCCTCGTCGGAGACGCAATATTGCCCCGTGTACGAGCCCTTGTAAATGAATCCTCTATCGCGCAGAGTAGCGAACAGCTTTTGCACGCCGCGCTTGTGCCGCTCTTCTGTAGTGCGGATGAAGTCATCGTAAGTAAGGCCGAGCCGGTCCCATAGTCCGCGAAATTCAGCTGAAATCGCAGTGGCAAACTCCATCGGCGTGAGCCCGGCCTGCTCGGCGGAGCGCTCAATCTTCTGCCCGTGCTCGTCTGTGCCGGTCAGGAACCAGGTGTCAATGCCGAGCGCGCGCTTTCGCCGCGCAATCGCATCGCAGACGATCGTCGAATAGGCGTGCCCCAGGTGCGGCCTCGCGTTCACGTAGTAAATCGGCGTGGTCAGGTAATAGCGGGCGGGGCTGGGGGTGGGGTTCGTCATGAGCAGCTGATTGCCTCGAATCCTCACCGGACGACGACGGTGAAAATCGCGACTCAATCTATTCCTTCATCTTACGGCATCCACATCGCTTTACCTTCCTCACAGCAAAGGCGCCGCAGCCGCGTCTGCCCCACCCCAGGTGGTAGAATCGCCTTGAAAATCAAGGAATTCCGAGGATCTTTCGAGTGTATCTGGAATTGCAGCAGAGGCTGGGCGCGCGCCTTCGCAGTGTGTTGGAAACGCAGTATGGCCTGCAACTCCAGAACATCCCGCTGGAGACGCCGCCCGACCTGCAATTTGGCGAATTAGCCACCCCCATCGCCTTCGAGCTGGCGCGCAAACTGCGCAAAGCTCCCAAAGTCATCGCCCAGGAAATCGTAGCCGCTCTGGGCAACGTGGAAGGCTTTGCGGGATTCGAGATCGCCGGCGCGGGCTACATCAACGCGCGCCTCGACCGGAGTGCGGGAGCTCGTGCGATTGGCAGTTCCGCCTCCCACCCATTCGCCGGTGAAGCTGGCGAATGGATGGGGCACCCGGTTCATGTATTGGTGGAGCACACCAGCATCAATCCCAACAAGGCCGCGCACGTGGGCCACCTGCGGAATGCGATCCTCGGCGACACCTTTGTGCGACTGCTGCGCGCTGCCGGCCAGAAAGTCGACGTGCAGAACTACATTGACAACACCGGCGTCCAGGTAGCCGATGTGGTTGTCGGCTTCATTCACCTGGAAGCAATGACCCTCGCCGAAGTGCGCGCCCTAATCGCTGAGCGCGCAAGCGCAGTTGGCCACACCGCAGGTGTCGATTATTACTGCTGGGACCTCTACGCCCGCACGTCGCAGTGGTACGACCAGGGCAATGCCGAAGAAAACGCCGCACGCAAAAAGCTTCGATATGCAACGCTGCATGAGATCGAACAGGGCGGCAATGAAACCGCCGAAGTGGCCGAGCTCATCTCGACCGCTGTCCTCCGCCGCCATCTAGAAACCATGCTGCGCCTCGATATCGAGTACGACTTTCTGCCCCGTGAAAGCGAAATCCTGCACCTCAAATTCTGGGACGCGGCCTTCGAACAGTTGAAGCAGAAGGGCGTCCTCTATTTTGAGACCGAGGGCAAGAACAATGGCTGCTGGGTGATGACTCGCCCCGGCGCGTCCGAGACCCGGGAACAAAACGAGGACGGCACGAAGGCCCTGGATGAAGACGCGAAGGTAATCGTGCGCTCCAACGGGACCGTCACGTACGTCGGCAAGGACATCGCCTATCACCTCTGGAAGTTCGGCCTGCTGGGCAAGGACTTCGGCTACAAGCCGTTCTTCACCTATCCCGACCATGAATGCTGGATCTCCGCCGTCGAGGGAGACGAGCCGCATCCGCACTTTGGCGGAGCGCAGGCCATCTACAACGTCATCGACGCACGCCAGAGCGATCCCCAGGCCAACGTGATCCAGGCTTTGCGCGGCATGGGCTACACCGAGCAGGCCGATCACTACACGCATTTCAGTTATGAGATGGTCGCGCTCACGCCGCGATGCGCTGTCGAATTAGGCTACAACGTATCTGCCGAAGACTTGGCTCGACCGTACATCGAGGTCAGCGGCCGCAAGGGTTTCGGTGTCAAGGCCGACGACCTGATCGACAAGCTCCTGGCGGCGACACGCGCTGAGGTGGAAACCCGCCAGACCGGCCGCGATGAGGAAGAGCGGCAGAAGATTGCCGGCCAGATTGCAATCGGTGCGTTGCGCTACTTCATGCTGAAGTTCACGCGGAATTCCGTGATCGCGTTCGACTTTAAAGATGCGCTGAGTTTCGAAGGAGAAACCGGCCCTTACATCCAGTACGCTGTGGTGCGTGCGCGCAACATCTTTCGCAAGGCTGAAACCACGCCGGAAGCGGAGCTAACAAAGTTAGCGGGGCTAGCGGAGTTAGCGAGCTATCTCACCGGAGAGACCGGCGAGGATATCTGGGCGCTTTGGCTGCGAGCGGGCCGCCGCACGCTGGTGCTGCAGCAATGCATCACAACCTCAGAACCGGCCTATCTTGCCAAACATGCCTTCCAACTGGCGCAGGAGTTCAATAACTTTTATCACCGGCATCACATCCTTACAGAAGAAGACCCGGCGCGCAAAACGTTCCTCCTGGCAACGGCGGCAGTCGCCTTGCGTGAGTTAGTCACGGTGCTGGGTTGGCTTGGTATCGAGAGTCCCGAAGCCATGTGATCCTCCCCGCCACCATTCTGCCCGCCACGCGAAGGCGGCGTCCATCCCATCCGCTGCTCTTCCATTTTTTAGAGTTCTCGATATTCATCGGAGTCTTCATGCTACCCATCCAGAAAATTGCGGAGAAACTTGCGCTTGCGCCCGACCGTTACGAAACCGTCGGTGCCTATGGCGCCAAGCTAAATCTTGCCCTGCTCACTGATCCTGCTTTTCCGATCCGCGGCAAATTCATCCTGGTCACAGCCACCACGCCCACCACCGGCGGCGAAGGCAAAACCGTAACCTCCATCGGCCTTGCGCAAGGGCTTGAGCGCATCGGCCGCAAGGCTATCGTCACTTCGCGTGAACCATCGCTCGGACCTGTCTTCGGGCTCAAGGGCGGCGCGGCAGGCGGCGGCCTTTCGCAAGTAGAACCCAGCCAGAAAATCAATCTACATTTTCACGGCGACTTCCACGCCATCACCGCCGCGCATAATCTCTTGGCCGCCATGATCGACGCGCACCTGTTTCACGGCAATGCGCTTGACCTTGACCCGGAGCAAATCTCCTGGCCGCGCGCGCTCGATGTGAACGACCGTGCTCTGCGTCGCATAGATATAGCGCTCGGATCAAAAGGCGATGGTGCGGGCCGCGAAACCGGCTTCGTCATTACCGCCGCATCGGAGATCATGGCCATTCTCGGCCTCACCTCTGGCCGCGAAGACCTCCGCAGCAGGCTCAATGCAATTGTGATTGGAGTGAACCGCTCCGGTCGTCCCGTAACCGCAGCCGATGTGCGCGCAACCGGCGCAATGATGGCCCTGCTCAATGACGCACTGCTTCCCAACCTGGTGCAGACCACCGAAGGCACGCCCGCACTTGTGCACACTGGCCCCTTCGCCAATATCGCGCACGGCACCAGCAGTGTTCTCTCGCAGCAAATGGCGATCCGGCTCGCCGATTTTGTAGTAAATGAGGCAGGCTTCGCATCCGACCTTGGAGCAGAAAAGTATTTCGACGTCGCCATGCGCGCCTCGGGGATTAAGCCCGCAGTTGCCGTACTCGTCACGACTGTGCAAAGCCTGCGAGCCCAGGGCGAAGGATCGCTCGAGGGCGGATTCGCGAACCTGTCTCACCATGTCCAGAACCTTCACCGCTTCGGTGCGCCGGTTGTAGTCGCCATCAACCGATTTCCCGCTGATCTTGAATCGGAGCTCGACTCCATCGCCGTCGAATGCTCCCGGCAAGCAATTCCCTGCTCGCTGGCGGAAGGATTCGCGAAAGGAGGCCTCGGTTGCGTTGATCTCGCAGATAAGGTGATTGCCGCCATCGAGGCCAATCCCGCGCCCAATATCCACCCTGCGTATGCCCTCGAAGACTCACCGGAAGAAAAAATCCGCAAGGTCGCGATGCAGGTCTACGGTGCGGCCGACATAGCTCTCAGCGATCGGGCCCGCGAGCAGCTTGCGCGTTATGTAGATTGGGGCTTCGGCGCGCTGCCCGTCTGCATCGCCAAAACGCAATACTCGCTTACCGACGATCAAAAAAGAATGGGTGCGCCCACCGGCTGGACGCTGAAGATCAATGATGTTCTGCTGTCTGCCGGGGCGGGCTTCCTGGTGGCCGTTGCTGGAAACATGATGCTGATGCCCGGCCTGCCGCGCAACTCACGCGCGCTCTCCATCGACGTGGATGCGGATGGCAACATCATCGGCGTGTGACCGATGACCACCGATTTGGCGCCCCGAGAGCCTGCCCTGAGCTTGTCGAAGGGTCTCACTCTTAGAGACCCGGCAATCGCGTTACGACGCGAAGCTCCGCACCCACTCCAGAATTGACCGCACGGCAACCCCGCTCGGGCCTTTGGCGATATAGGGCTTTGACTCCTCGTTCCATGCCAGCCCCGCAATGTCCAGGTGAATCCACGGCGTATCTTCCGCGAACACCTTCAGAAATTCAGCCGCCGTGATTGCTCCGCCCCAGCGTCCACCGGTGTTCTTGATATCGCCAATGTCGCTCTTGATCTGCTCGGCGTACTCATCACCCAGCGGCAGACGCCAAAACTTCTCGCCGGAAACAGCCAGCGTTTTCTCAAAGCGCTCATAGGTCGCTTCATCGTTGGTGAATGAGCCGGCGTAAATGCCGCCCAGGGCCACCACGCACGCACCGGTCAGGGTTGCGGCGTCAATCAAATGCGTTGCACCCAAAGATCGCGCATACGTGAGGCCGTCTGCCAGCACCAGCCGCCCTTCCGCATCGGTATTGATAATCTCGATGGTCTTGCCGGACATCGCAGTCTGCACATCACCCGGCTTCTGCGCCTTGCCGTCCGGCATGTTTTCCGCAGCGCACACAATGCCGATCACGCGCAGCTTGGGCTTCAGCAGAGCGATGGCACGCATCGCGCCGATCATGGCCGCGCCGCCCGCCATGTCGTACTTCATCAGCTCCATTTTTTCTGAAGGCTTGATGGAAATGCCGCCCGTATCGAACGTGATTCCCTTACCCACCAGTCCCACGACCGGTCCTTCCGTCACGCCCTCCGGCTCGTACCGCAGCACGATCAGCGCGGGCGGCTCTTCCGAGCCCTGAGACACGCTCCAGAATGCGCCCATCTTCAACTCGTGCAGCTTGTCTGTCGAATAGACTGACCACTTCAGGCCCACTTCGGCTGCCATCTTCGCGGCGCAATGACCAAGAATCGTTGGAGTCAGCTTGTTGCCCGGCTCGTTCACCAGTGCACGCGCAAAATTCTGACTCTCGCCCACGATCACGCCCTCCGCAAACGCAGCTTCAATCGCAGCCCGGTCGACACCTGGCGCCGGACTTTCAACGACTTTTTCCACATTGGCAGCCGTCTGCCCCGAACCACCTTCGACCTTTTCCGAAGTCTCCTCCGAGTCATCCGCGGCACTCTCGGGCTGGGTTGGCGCTTCCGCAACCGCCAGCGTGAAGGAATGCACGCTCAAATCTTGGCGATCGCTGCGATAGGTATCAGGATCGAAGTCCCCAATAAACGCGCCTTCCATCACGGCACGTGCGCACGGTCCCAGAGGCAGCAAATCTGATTCGGGCAGCGCGAAGATCATGTCCCGGATGCCACGCGGCTTCACGAATCGGACGGCGGTTCCCGCCGCGTTGCGCACGCTATGCACCGTAGCCTTGGCCTGCTTTCCCAAGCCCACCACCAGAAGGCGCCGAGCCTCCAGGCCGCCCGGTGCGTGCAACAGCAGTGTCTCGTTGGCGCCGGCTTTGTATTCCCCGCCTGCCAGCACCGCGGCGAGGGCGGCTTTCACCGCTTCATCACTTGTTAACAACACCGGCTCAGGTGCCGCATCAGGTGCCTTTGAGGTTTGTGCATCAACGGCCAGCACAGTAAGCAGTTCCGTTTCAATTCCGGCAAGGTTCGCAAAAGACAGGTGAGTACGCATATCTCATTCTTTCATTCTGGAGTTGGATGATGGCAAGCCCCACATTACGAAAGGCATGTCGAGTTTGATGACCGCGCCGGCCGAGGGCCTTTCGAAACCCTCAACTAAGCGTAAAATTCGCGTTAGCGCCCACCGCGGTGTTTGCTGGCGTTCACTGCAGCCCGGGCTTCCCGGTCGGCTTCCCGGCGGCGTTCGGTCTCGCGTTTGTCCCAGTCTTGCTTGCCCTTCGCCACTGCCAATTCGCACTTGACACGGCCGTTCCGAAAATAGAGCCTCGTGGGGATGAGCGTGTGGCCTTTGATCTGCGTCTTGATGATTAGCTTGCGAACCTCGTCGCGATGCAGCAGCAGCTTGCGCGTGCGCAGGGAGTCGTGGTTGGCCATGTTTCCGTGCGAATACGGCCCTATATGCACGTTCAGAAGGAATGCCTCACCGTCCTTGATGAGGCCATACGAGTCCTTGAGGTTGGCTTTGCCTTCGCGAATTGACTTCACTTCGGTGCCGCGCAAGGCTACACCCGCTTCAAACCTGTCCAGGAGGAAGTAGTTATGGCTGGCAGCGCGATTATGCGCAGCATCTCGCTCACCGGAGGCCACGGGGTCGCGCGGTACTGGTTTTTTGGTTACGGAAGTATCAGGCTGAACGATTACGTGGCTGGTTTGCCGTGCCATGGCGAAGCACCCTTGAATCTTCATCCTAGCATTGGTGCAGGTTTTACTCGCCACTCAGCAGGGCTTTGCTAAAATGGTGCAGCGCTGGATGGGAAAAATCACCGAGACAAATTGTGTAAAGAATCGCGTCGAGGGCGGCCAAGGCAGCCCGATTCGGCTCGCCATGGAATGCAAGGCTGCTAAGACGCACGGGAGTTCGATGAAAAGCCGCACTGCTTTACAGGCTGTCTCGAGATTTGTTTTGGCTGACTGCGCTTTTTCGGGAGCAGCTTTCTGGATTGCGCTGTTCGCTGTTTTGGCGGTCTTCGGCATGTCGAGCATCCGTCTCCATGCGGAGTCCGCTTCCTCCGACTATAAGAAGGCTCAAGCCGCTGAAGCCCGCGAAGACTACGACGCTGCGCTTGAAGACTACCAGAGAGCGTATCAGAAGGATCCCAAGAACCTTGGCTACCGCGCCGCCATCTACCGGGTGCGCGTAACCGCTTCCTCCACCCACATGACGAAAGGCCGCAAGCTCCTGCAGTCCGGGGATGAGCAGGGCGCGTTGGCGGAATTTCTCCACGCCGCGGAAGTTGATCCCGGCAATGAAGCCGCACAGCAGGAAATTGCGAAGATTCGCCAGAAGTCCGGAGAAGGGTCCCCCAATGGTGAGACCAGCCTTCCTCAGGAGCCAGGCACGCAGCAGGAACTCGATTCGATGGGAGCGCCGCCTGAGCTCAAGCCGCTCTCCAACGAGCCACTCACTCTGCACATGACGGAAGATTCAAAGGTGGTCTATCAAGCCATCGGCCGGGCAGCCGGCGTCAACATCCTTTTTGACCCCGATTACATTTCAAAACGCATTCAAGTGGATCTCAACAACGTCTCTCTTCTGGACGCCCTTCGCATTGTGGGCACCATGTCGAACACCTTCTGGCGCCCGGTGACTCCGAATACGATTTTCGTCGCACAGAATACACGGGCCAAGCGCACCGAAATGGATGAGCAGGCGATTCAGACCTTCTATCTAAGCAATGCCTGGCAGCAAAATGACCTGAACGATGTCCAGACCGCATTGCGCAACGTGCTTGGCGCCAACATCAAGGTCTACGGCGTGCAAAGCCAGAACGCCATCGTGGTCCGCGGCACTCCAGACGAACTCCTTCTCTCGCAAAAGCTGGTCAACGATCTCGATAAGGCCCGTGCCGAAGTTGTAGTCGATATTGCCGTGCTTGAAGTCAGCAAGAACTGGGAGCGCACCCTGGGCATCGCTTGGCCCAGCAGCATTGGCGTTGCACTGCAGCCCAACACCAGCACCACGTCAAGCACTACCTGCCCAACCGGCAGCACCACCTGCACCCCATCTACCAGTGGCACCACGCCAACTCTGTACGATCTCGCGCATCTGAAGGCGACAGATTTTGCTGTCACTGTCGGCTCGGCTACAGCCAATTTGCTCCTGACTGATTCAAATACCAAGATCCTGCAAAATCCACGCATTCGCGCCACGGATGCGCAAAAGGCCACCATGAAGATCGGTGAGCGCATCCCCATCGCCACCGGTTCCTATCAGACGGGCGCGGCAACAGCGGTGGTCAGCTCGCTGGTCAATACTCAGTTCCAGTATCAGGATGTGGGCGTCAATATTGAGATGACGCCCACCGTCCACTACGACCACGATGTAACCTTGAAGATCAAGATTGAAGTCACTGCGCAGAGCAGTTCGGTCACCATCAGCGGCGTGACAGAGCCGATTATCAGCCAGCGCGTCGTCGACCAGGTGATTCGCTTGCGTGAGGGCGAGGCCAGCATCCTCGGAGGCATCCAGGACAAACAGGAGACCGTGAGCTGGAACGGCATTCCCGGGCTGAGCTCGATTCCGATCATCAAATACCTGTTCGGATCAAAAGATCACACCATCACAGATGACGAGCTTGTGTTCCTGGTAATCCCGCACATTGTGCGTTCGCAATCGCTTGACCAGGTGAACCTGCGCACCATCGACACCGGCTCCGGCACATCGATTGAGCTTCGCCACATCGCAAATGAGAGCACCACCGCCAAGCCCGCCGCCGCCCATGTAGGCGCGGCGGCTCAATCCAACGTAGGCATTGTCCCTGGACAGAGCGCGCAAGCGGCTGCCCCGGCTGCGCTGGCGCAATTGCGTGCCGCAGGGGATGCGAATCCGACGACACCAACCACCACTCCTTCGCGCCCGGCCGGCGTAAGCCTTGTGCTCAATCCCCCAGCAGCCCCAATAGCCGCAGGGTCAACATTCCAAGTTCCCGTTGTGTTGACGGGAGGCACTGACATTGCGTCCGTCCCCATGCAGATCAGTTATGACCCGTCCCAGCTTTCGCTTGTGAACGTCGATGCGGGCGACTTCCTGGGACGAGACGGACAGTCCGTGGCATTGGTCCATCGCGATGATGGGCCGGGCAACCTCAATATTGTTACCTCACGGCCACCGGGTGCAGCCGGGATCAGCGGCGCCGGTGTCGTCTGCGTATTGAGCTTCCAGGCGAAGTCGGTAGGGCAAAGCGCCATTACAATTACCCGTCCGGCGGCAGTAAACAGCGCTCAGCAGCAAGTGCCGACGCAAGGATCGCGGGTCGACGTTGTGGTGCATTAAAGGACTTTCAACGAGACGCTTATTGTGAGTAATTTCCGGCCAATCCGGATCGACCGACCAGCAGAACGGGGCCTCACGCTGATCGAGTTGATTGTGACTGTTGCGATTTTATCGATTCTCGCATCGGCCGCCGTGCCGGTAGCTCGTTTTACCGTAAAACGCCAGAACGAGCGGATCCTTCGCTACGACCTTTGGCAGATGCGCGACGCCATCGATCACTACAAGGATGCCGCGGACCAGCATGCCTTTCAAACCAAGGTAGACAGCCAGAACTATCCGCCTGATTTGGAAACCCTGGTAAACGGCGTGGATGTGCAAAGCAAGAAAGTGAAATTCCTCCGCCGCATTCCGATCGATCCCATGACCGGAAAGGCCGATTGGGGGCTACGCTCAATGAAAGACGATCCAAAATCGGATTCCTTCAGCGGTGACAGCGTGTTCGACGTGTACTCAAAGTCGCAAGGAACCGCTCTCGACGGAACGAAATACTCAGACTGGTAACACTTCATCCGCTTGAGTTCAACAGCACTGTGAGGTTGCATTGCAGACCATTCGCAAGAAAAACGCGGGCTTTACGCTCATCGAACTGATGATCGTGATGGCGATCATCGGCGTGCTGGCTGTGATTGCGGTGCCGAGCTATGTGGGCGCTATGAAGCATGCCCGCGAAGCAGTGCTCAAAGAAGACCTGCACGTGCTCCGCGATGCGATCGATTCTTACACCTCCGACAAGCAAAAAGCGCCGCAGTCCCTCGACGACCTCATCCAGGATGGCTACCTGAAGACCATCCCCGACGACCCCATGACCCACAGTAAAGACACCTGGGTCACGGACTCGAGCGACGCCCTTCATTCGCTGGATCAGACCGACCCTGGCATCGACGATGTCCACTCGGGTTCGCAGGAGACCGGCTCCGACGGACAACCGTATTCAAGCTGGTAAACTCAGAGGCAATCGCAGTAGCGATTTCTCAGAGGAACCTATGGCTCGACTCGCGTCTCGCACGCTTCTGCTTTCTTTTTTTATGGCCGCTTTCTGCGCCTCCCTACCCGCACAAACAGAGAAGACCATCACCATCCGCATGCTCGACAGCAAATCCGGAAAGCTGATTGCGACTTCGGACTACCTGGTCCGCATCAATCACGAAAAAACCGTTCACGGCGATTGGGTGCAGAAAAATGAAGAAGGCGTTGGCGTGATGAAAGTGCCGCCGGAAGCCACAGAGATTCTGGTCCGTGCCACCTATGACAGCTCCATGAGCATCTACGACAATTGCGATGCCGTAAAGGATCTGGGCACCGCCGACCATGCCGCATCTCTCGATCACTGGTATGCGCTCTCTGAAATTCTGGCCAAAGGCGTCGTCGCTCCCAATGGATGCATCGGCAAAAAAGTCCCAGACAGGCTGCAGGTATTCGCCAAGCCCGGTGAATTTGTCTTCTTCGTCCGGCACAAGACCCCCTTTGAACAATTGCACGAATAGTTCCCCAAAGACCGCGACGCAACCGCGGAGAGAATCCTGCCGTGACACTTGAACCCATCGCATTTGACTCACTTAACTTCGCGCTTGCGGTCGAGCGGTTCTTCAACTCCTTGGTTGCGGAGGCCAATTCAAACGCAGGTGCTCAAAATCCGCTAACAAGCATCGAAGTCGAGCCGGGCCTCGGCGGAAAGCTGCTCTATGCTGGCGCGCTCGATGAGATAGGCAGAGCTTTGGTTGTAGCCGGCAACATCGCAGGTGCCGCTTCCCTCACAGCCTCACCTGACCCGGCAGCCCAAAGGCAGGCCATCCGCGACGGAGTGGTCGATTTCCTGGTTACCTCGCTCGACGAAGCACTACGCATTCTCAAGAATGAAATCCGCAAGCATGAGACAGTCGCCGTATGTCTGGCCGCCGCGCCAGATGACTTGCAGTGGGAGATGCTGAAGCGCGGCGTGCTGCCGGACCTGCTGAGGCCTGACGATGAATTCTCGGTCCACTCACCATTCGTCGCGCAAGGTGCCCGCCGCCTGGAACCCCTCTGGCCTGGGACTGACTCCATTCGGCTACAGTGGCGCGTTGTCGATTCGCCGGCGGTCTGGCTGCCGAAACTCGACGTCATCGCTCTCGAATGCCTCAAGCCGGAAGACTGGAGCGAACGCCGATGGGTTCGCCTGGCGCCGCGCTACCTTGGACGCCTCGCGTCCGGATTTCGCTCCCTGCTGTGCGACCACAAGGTGACCGCAAGCTTCATCGAGAGTGTGCGCGAACGCACCGACCGCGGAGAAATCGGTGTGCCTGTGGAAGTTCAGATAACCGGGCAGGGCCACTCCGATCCGCACTGGTTTTCACCGCATGGGGAAGTCTAGTGCAGTTTCGGGACTTTTCGAGGACATCAACGGTGGCCTTTTCTTAAGGAAAACGCCACTTGAGTGTGTGCTTCCGGTCTACACCATTTCCGAAACCGCTATAGCGGCGTTCGAAATATCTCCCGTTTGTACCCGGGCACGACTTCAGTCGCACCGCAATGCTTCTAAATGAATGTTGAGCTCTTAAGCCCCAGAAGGTTTGTCCCCCGCATTTCGACTTTTTCCGCGGTCTCCTCGAAAACTACCTGGCTCAATCTTGCCCTGCTCCCGCCGCCTCGATCCGCGCCCACAATTCCTTGATCCCATAGCCGGTCTTTGCCGACACGGGCAGCACCTCGTCCAACTCCAACCCCTTTTTGAGAACCAGCAGGTTGCGCGTACGCTCGTTGCCGCTGAGCCGGTCAATCTTCGTGGCTACCACCACATATTCGCGACCCGCCGCTCGCAGCCAGTCCACCAACTGGCCGTCGCTCTGTTGCGGGGGCACATTCGAATCCACCAGGCACACGCACAGCTTCAGCGTGGAACGAATAGCAAGATACGGCTCGATGAATGCCGGCCATCCCGCCGAAATCGACTTCGAGATTTTTGCGTATCCGTATCCCGGCAGATCCGCGAACAGAAGCTTGCGCCGCTGGCTCGCGTCAAGCAGCGCGAAGAAGTTGATTGCCCGCGTGCGTCCCGGCGTTTGCGAAACCTTCGCCGCTTTTTCCCCAACCAGCGCGTTCAGCAGGCTCGACTTGCCGACGTTCGACCGCCCCAGGAACGCGACCTCCGGCACATCCGGCGCAGGAAACTGCGTCGCCGCCATCGCCGAAAGAAGAAACTGTGTCGTGTAGCGCATGCGATTGAGTAAGCCGATCAACGTTCAGCTGAACCAGCCGGCGCAGGGTGGGAACATCGTTAGTCCAGAGAATACAGGAGGGGCCTTGTGTCATGACTTCAGAATCCATCTTCGCTGTCAATTTATAGATTGCCCGTCATTTTTATCCCGTGATATTCATGGTTTGGTTTTGAGAGGCTTCGCGAAACAGCCGTGGGCTCCCGCTGCTTCCCATTCCAAGGAGGATAGATCGCAATGAGCAAGAGCAAATTTCTGATGATAGTCCTGGCGCTGAGCGTAGGTTTACCGGGTTACGCACAGGTCTCGAGCAGCGTCGACGTCGACGTGGCCGAAGCGTGTAAACAGCTTCCCACTTACAGCCAACTCAAGTCGGCATTGAGCGCTGCGCGCGCCCAAGCAAACGGCGGCTTCAACCTGGATATGTGGGGCACGGTTGTAAATCGGGATGGTGTGGTGTGCGAGGTGGCGTTTACCGGCACCAATCGCGGCAGCCAGTGGCCCGGTAGCCGCGTGATTTCCGCGCAAAAGGCAAATACCGCAAATGCCTTCAGCTTGCCGCAGTTGGCTCTCTCCACCGCCAACATTTATAGCGCCGTGCAACCGGGAGGAAGCCTGTTCGGTCTCCAGGCCAGCAACCCGGTCGACACCTTTGTTGCCTATCGCGGCGATCCCGGCAACTACGGACAGAAGGACGACCCAATGGTTGGCGGGCGCATCGGCGGCGTCAACGTCTTCGGCGGCGGTCTCGCCCTTTACAACGCTCAAGGCCAGCTGATCGGCGCTATCGGTGTTAGCGGCGATTCGTCCTGCGCAGACCACAACATCGCCTGGCGCACGCGCCACACGCTTAAGCTGGACTACGTTCCGGCAGGAGTGAGTGGAGATGCCGCTCGCCCGGACAACATCGTCTACGACATCACAAATCCGCCCGGCTTCCCAATCGGCGTCAGCGCCAGCGGCTGGGGTCATCCGGTTTGCAGCGCCACGGCAACCACCGTCGCCGCTGGGCTACCAGCAATTCCCTGATCACCATTTCAAACGAGAAACGAAACGCCCAAATCTCTCCCAGAGATTTGGGCGTTTGGGTTCAAACTCCGGGAAGTGCTGAATCTAGAGCTTCTGTCCCTGCCCCGCTGATGCCAGCTTGGCCTCCGCTTCGGCAATCACGTGAAGCGCTTCGGTATATGCTTCCTCGCTGCTGCCGGCTTCGTTCCATTCCTTGTGCCCACGATCAAGCTGTTGTTGCGCTCGCGAGACATCAATCTCTTCCGGCTTCAGCGCATCGCTGGCCAGGATAGTCACGCGGTCTGGCAGAACCTCCACAAAACCCCAGCTCACGTTGTACCGCTGGTCGCCCGACGCCTCTCCATTTGTAGCGCCATGAACGGTAACATCGCCGGCGCCCAGCTCCGCCATCAGCGGCGCAGCCCCGTAAAGCACTTCCAGATAGCCCGACTTCGCCGGCAGCTCCACCGCCTGTACTGCCTGGTCAAACAGCACGCGCTCAGGAGTCACGAGCCGCACACGGAGTTGATTCGATTCGTCAGCCAAGGGGGGCTCCTTTCTTCGCCAGTGGCCAGTGGACAGTGATCAGTAAATGGACTCGCTTAAACTCTTGTACCTTCTGTTCACTTTTTCACTCAGCACTGCTCACTGTTCATTGTTTTTCTACGCCGTTGCTTTCAACTTCTCGGCGGTCTCAAGCACTTCTTCAATCGCGCCCTTCATGTAGAAGGCCTGCTCGGGAATATCGTCGTATTTGCCGGCGATGATTTCCTTGAAGCTGCGCACCGTGTCGGCAACCTTCACGTACGCGCCGGGAATGCCGGTGAACTGCTCGGCGACATGGAACGGCTGCGACAGGAACTTCTGCACCTTGCGGGCGCGCGCCACGGTGAGCTTGTCTTCTTCTGAAAGCTCGTCAATACCCAGAATGGCGATGATGTCCTGCAGGTCCTTGTAGCGCTGCAGAATGCGCTTCACGCCTTGCGCCACTTCGTAGTGGTCATCGCCCACAATGCGCGCGGAAAGAATGCGCGACGTGGAAGCCAGCGGATCAACGGCCGGGTAAATGCCCAGTTCCGAAAGCGGCCGGCTCAAGACGGTGGTCGCGTCCAGGTGGGCAAACGTGGTTGCCGGCGCAGGATCCGTCAAATCGTCGGCGGGCACGTAAACAGCCTGGACAGACGTCACAGACCCTTTGCTGGTCGAAGTGATCCTCTCCTGTAACTCGCCCATTTCCGTGGCCAGGTTGGGCTGGTAGCCTACGGCGGAGGGCATGCGGCCCAGCAGCGTGGACACTTCAGAACCCGCCTGTGTGAAGCGGAAAATGTTGTCGATGAAGAGCAGTGTGTCCGACCCCTCAACGTCGCGGAAGTATTCCGCGACAGTCAGCGCGCTCAACGCCACGCGTAAACGGGCTCCAGGCGGCTCGGTCATCTGGCCGTAAACAAGCGCGCATTTCGAGTTGGCCCAGTCGCCCGGCTTGATCACGCCGGACTCGGTCATTTCGACCCAAAGATCGTTGCCCTCACGGGTGCGCTCGCCAACGCCGGCAAATACTGAAAAGCCGCCGTGATTCTTGGCCACGTTGTTGATGAGTTCCATGATGACGACCGTCTTGCCAACGCCGGCACCGCCGAAGAGGCCGATCTTGCCGCCCTTCAAAAACGGCTGGATCAGGTCGATGACCTTGATGCCGGTCTCGAACATCTCTTCGTGCGTGGTCTGCTCGTCGAACAGCGGGGCGGGACGGTGAATGGGCATCCGCGACTTTTCGCCGATCGGGCCGAGTTCGTCCACCGGCTCGCCAATCACGTTGATAATGCGCCCCAGCGTCTCCTTGCCCACCGGCACACTGATGGGACCGCCCAGGTCAATCACCTTCATGCCCCGTACCATGCCGTCGGTCGCCTCCATCGCTACCGTGCGCACGCGGCCTTCGCCCAGGTGCTGCTGCACCTCGAGGATGACGCTGATCGGCGACGGCACATTGAAGCCGTCACCGGTAACGCGCAGCGCCTGGTAGATAGGCGGCATCGTTGCTTCTTCAAACTGGACGTCCACCGCGGGACCGGAAACCTGAATCACCTTGCCAATGTTCTCTGCCATTTCTAGAGCTCCTAGCTTCTAGCTCCCAGCCTGTTTCTTGGCCGCCTCAGTCTCTATGTTCGCTTCCGTAAAACGATTCAGCACGGAAAGCTAGAGGCTAGAAGCTAGCAGCTGGAGCTGTTTCTCACAGCGCCGCAGCGCCGCTCACAATCTCAATGATCTCCTTCGTAATGGCCGCCTGGCGCACGCGATTCATATGCAGCGTGAGCGCGTCGATCATGTCCGAGGCGTTGTTGGTTGCCGAGTCCATCGCCGTCATGCGGGCCGCATGTTCCGCGGCAACCGACTCGGTCATGGCGTGGTACAGCATTGAAAAAATGTATTGCGGAAGCAAGCCGTTGAATAGCTCCTCAGGCGGCTCGTCGTAAATGTAGTCAACCTGCGAGGTGCCGAATTTCTTGGCTTCGTCGTCGGCCTCATGCGTGTCCGCCGGCTCAAGCGTGATGCCCGCACTGATGGCCGCTTCCGCAGCGCGCTCGCGTTCTTCTTCTGTCGGCTCGACTGATCCGGTGATTTCCGGACGCCCGATCTTCATGATTGGCAATAACCGCTCGACAACCAGCCGCTGCGCGATCACCGATTTGAATTCGTTGTAGACAATGTAGGCAGCGTCGATGTCCTCATGCACGTAACGGGCAATGATGTTCCGAGCCAGCTCGAACACTCGCGCCGTCTCAAGCTTCACCAGCATGCCGGGATGGTCACCCGTGATCTCAACCGGACCCTGCCGATCACTGCGAACCTGGCGCGTGCGCCCATTCTCGTCGGTCTGCTCCGTGTATTCCGCCGCGGGATAGCGCTTGCGCATCAGGTCGCGCGCTTTGCGGCCCACCGCTTCAATTTCGATTTCCTTATCGGAGTTGCCGTTGATGAACTGGAATGCCGTCTTCAGAATGTTGGCGTTGAAGGCCCCGGCAAATCCCTTGTCGCCGCTGATGATGACCAGCAGCACGCGCTTCTCTGGTCGCGTGGCGAACAGCGGATGGCGGAGGTTCCCGGTTGCGGGGTCGATGATGTCGATGCGGCGAGTCAGCGACTCAAGCACGCTTGTGATCATCTTCGCGTAAGGCCGGGCCAACATCGCCCGCTCCTGTGCGCGGCGCAGTTTGGCAGCCGAGACCATCTTCATGGCCTTGGTGATCTGCCGCGTATTCTTCACGCTGCGAATGCGACGCCGTAAATCGAGTACGTTTGCCATTTCTCTTCCAGTGGACAGTGGTCAGTGATCAGTTTTTCTGACCCGTTTCCAGTTTCCAACAGTCAGTTTTCATCGCTCGCAGAGGCCGGACTTTTCTGGCCACTGTTCCCTGTGCACTGACCACTTGTTCTAAGCCTTCGCCGCCGCCGCATTTTCTTTCTTGTCCGCAATCTCGGCTACGAAGTCTGCCTTGTACTCCTTCAACGCCGCGTGCAGGTTGTTGCGCACGTCGTCGTCAATCGCCCGCTTCTTCGTCAGGTCATCCATCAGCGCTGTCTGCGCGCTCTCGAAATACTTGTACAGGCCCTGCTCGAAAGCGTGAATGTCCGACACCTGCAGGTCATCCAGGTAGCCCTGCGTTCCTGCGAACAGCACCACCACCTGCTGCTGCCAGGTAAGCGGCTGGAACTGCGGCTGTTTGAGTAATTCCGTCAACCGCTGCCCGCGATTCAACTGCTTTTGTGTAAGAGGATCGAGATCCGAGCCGAACTGCGCGAATGCCGCCAGTTCGCGATACTGCGCCAGGTCAAGCTTCAACGTTGCGCCCACCTGCTTGGTCGCCTTCACGGCGGCAGAGAATCCCACTCGCGAAACCGACAGGCCCACGTTCACCGCCGGGCGAATGCCGGAGTTGAACAAATCGGTCTCAAGGAAGATCTGTCCGTCTGTGATGGAGATAACGTTGGTCGGAATGTAAGCGGAAACGTCGCCTGCCTGGGTTTCAATTACCGGCAGCGCCGTCAGCGAGCCGCCCCCCCTTGCCTTGCTCAGCTTGGCCGAGCGCTCCAGCAAGCGCGAGTGAAGATAAAACACATCGCCCGGGTACGCTTCTCTGCCTGGCGGACGCCGCAACAGCAGCGAAATTTCACGATACGCCATCGCGTGCTTTGATAAATCGTCGTACATAACCAGCGCATGGCGGCCCGAATCGCGGAAAAACTCGCCGATCGCAGTCGCCGCATAAGGCGCCAGGTAAAGCATCGGCGCTGGCTCTGATGCCGACGCGGCGACGATCACCGTGTGACCCATCGCGCCTGCTTCAGTCAGCGTCTGTACCACCTGGGCGATTGAGGAACGCTTCTGGCCGATCGCGCAGTAAATGCAGATCAGGTCGTTCTTGGCGTTGTTGATGATGGTATCCAGCAGGACGGCGGTCTTGCCCGTCTGGCGGTCGCCGATGATCAGCTCGCGCTGGCCGCGGCCGATAGGAATCATGGCGTCGATAGCCTTGAGGCCCGTGGCCATGGGCTCGCGCACGCCTTGGCGGTCAATGATCCCAGGAGCCAGCCGTTCCACGGGAAGCGATTCGGTTGAGGCAATCGGCCCCTTATCGTCAATCGGCACGCCCAGTGCGTTGACCACACGGCCAATCATCCCTTCGCCCACTGGCACGCTCAAAATCTTGCCGGTGCGCTTCACCTCATCGCCTTCGCGAATTTCGGTGTAGTCGCCCAGAACCACCGCTCCCACCTGGTCTTCTTCCAGGCTCAACGCCAGCCCTGCAATGCCGTGGGGAAAGCTGAGGAGCTCGCCGGCCATCACCTTGTCCAGGCCGTGCAGGCGGGCGATGCCGTCGCCGAGTGATGTGATGGTGCCGACTTCGTCCACCTGGACTTTGGAGTCGTAGTTCGCGATCTGCTCGCGAAGAAGTTGTGTAATTTCGTCTGCCTTGATCTGAGCCATTTATGTCCTTCGAGTCGTCAGTGAACAGCGTTCACTGTCCACTGTTTCCTATCCGCTGACCAATGTTTCTTTCAATCGCTGCAAGCGTCCGCGCACCGAGCCGTCGTACACCGTGGATCCGATACGAACCACTGTGCCGCCAAGAATAGAAGCGTCGAGCTTGAAGCTTGCCTCAATCTTGGAGCCAGCCAGCTTGCCGATTTGCCCAACCAGCTCGCCGCGTTCCTTTTCACTCAATTCTCTCGCGGTCACGATCTCCGCTTGTTGAATTCCCGACTGGTGTTGCAAAAGCGTTTTATAGGCGCGCGCCACTTCGTCCACCTGGCCGATGCGGTCGTTGTCAATCAACACTGCAATCAGGTTGCGCAACTCTTTGCGAAGTCCGAGCTTTGCATTAAGCTTGTCCAGAAATCCAACTTTTTCCGTCGAAGGAATTGCCGGGTTCACAAAAAATTCGCGCAACTCCGGGCTGCCGTTCCACGTCGCCAGAAAATCCGAAAGCTGTCCGTCAATCGCAGCCGTATCGAGCTTGGCGGAGGTAACCACATCGAGAAAAGCGCTGGCATAGCGGGATACAAAGGCGGCCATTTAGTTCTGCCCTCCTTTTTTTCCGGTCATCGCAACGTCGCCCAAAAATTCGGCGATCAACGCGCGGTCCGTTTCCGGCGTGAGAACCATCTGTCTCGCTGCCTGGTCGATAGCCAGGTCGGCGGCAAAGTGACGCAGCGAACGCCGTGCCTGCGCTGCCACCATGCCGATTTCCTGCTCGGCCGCTGCCACAATCCGACACCGCTCTTCTTCCAGCGCAGCCTTGATGCGCGCTTCGTCCTGGGCGCTCTCATGCTCCAGTTCGTTCCTGAACTTTGCGATCTCCTGGTCGAGACTGGCCAGTTTCGCTTCCACCGCGCTCAGCCGCGACTGCGCGTCCTCGGTCGTCTTGCGCGCCAACTCAATGTCTGTCCGCACCTTCTCCGCACGGCCACGCAGATACTTGGGCATGAATCGGTACAGCGGGATGCCGAGGACAAGCAAAATAATGGCAAAATTGATAACCTCGAACGTCCTTGCCGTACCTTCCACCGACATGTGAAGCACCTTGGCGGCTGACTTCACCAGCGAACTGTGGCGGAACTGTTCCGTGGCGGAATCTTCGGCCTTTTCCTCGGCTGGTCCGGATCCGGCATTCTGCAAAGCGGTCGCAGGCGGTTGTCCCGCGTGAGCTGTTTGCGCGATGGCTGCGCGGAAGGGCAGAACGGCTATCATGCCCGCCAGAATCAGGAGAGAAACGAACCGGAATAACTTCAAAGGAGTGCGCAAGTCCGGAGTCGAGAATTTCAACGGGAACCCCCGGCGGCGAGCGGCAAAACCGCACGAACCACCTGACTGGCCAATTCTCCAGCCGAGGCCTGAATCGTCTGCCGGGCTGCGGCCGTCTCTGTCTCCAGCGCGGCCCGCGCTTGGTTTACCTTCACGCCTGTCGCCTTGCGCGCCTCTTCCAAAGCAGCATCGCGTTCTGCATTCCACTGCTTTACCCGCTGCTCGCGAGCCTTGAAAAGTTCAGCCCGAGCCTGGCGCAGCTTAGCGGCATATTCGTTCGCCCGTTCCTCAGCCCTTGCAATCGCCTTGTGTGCCTCTTCCACCGCGCCTTCGGTGCGGGCGCGGCGTTCTCTAAGGGTGGCGCTTAGTGGATTTTGGATCAGAATCTGATAAGCGATCACCATGAGGATGAAAAGCAAAATCGTGGGTACGGCGCCGAGCAGAAGCGTCCCGAGTTGTTGAATTATTTCTTGCATGCTGATTGCGATTGGCTCAGGGGTTCAGAGGTGATCTTCACCAAGGTGGAACACTTTTTTGTATCAGGGGCGAACCCCCAAGTCAACGCAGTTGGCGCTGATTTGCCGGGGTCCTGTGACTGCTGTCACGAAATGGGAATTTAGTGCAAAAAAAGGCTTGCTTTCAATGAAAACAGGCCTAGACTAAGAATACCACCCAGACCCGGTTCAGGGTCCAGCGGGCAGTCGGTTTCGGGAAGTCCTTCCACTCCCGGGATCTGCTGCCCGCCTCTAATTTTCAGGCGCTTTTCCCTACCCCTTCATTCAGCACCAGTCGGCCCTCATGCGTGGGGTGAACGTCACCATTTCCGCCCTACGGCTTTGGCCCGGGAACCGGATTCTCGACCGTCAGCAATCCCTGCTTCCGTAACCAGATTTCCAGTAGATTAGGCCACTGGTCAAGGGCCTCGTCGCCCTTGCCCAAACCGGTACCGTGTGGGCCCGACGCGAAGATGTGCGCCTCGGCTGGTACTCCCGCCTTCACAAGCGCCTCGTAGAAGCGCAACCCCTGCTCCACCGGCACAGTCTGGTCGTCAAAGGTGTGATACCAAAAGGTAGGCGGCGTGTCCTTCGTTACGAAAAGATCAGGCGAGTACGCGACACGAAGTTCCTCGCAGCGGTCCATCAGGTTGAAGATCTTGCAATAGCTCAGGTGCGACGTGTCGCTGGAGATGGCCCCGATCCACGGATACCCAAGCACCAGGAAGTTGGGCCGGCTGGAGCTCCGCTCGATGGGGTCTTCCGCATCGGGTTTGCCGGGAATAAACTGCGTGCCTGAAAGAGCTGCCAAATGTCCGCCCGCCGAAAAACCCACTACCACGATGCGGTTCGGGTCGATATGGTAGTCCTGCGCCCGCCCCCGCACCGTCTGAATCGCCCGCCGTGCATCCAGCAGCGGAATCGGCAGCACGTACCCGCTTGAGGTCAGCCGGTAGCTCAGGATAAAAGCGTGGAACCCCCGCGCTGTGAACCAGTCGGCGACCTGCCGCCCTTCAAGATTCGCCGCCAGGTTGACATACGATCCGCCCGGGAAAATGATCACCGCCGAACCGTTTCCGTTTCCGCTGTGCGGCTCCATGATCGTAAGCGTGGGAATGTCCTTGCAGGCGCTGCCGTTCGCCTGCGGAGCGTCGCCGGGCCAAAGCCGCACCGTCTGGATGCCGAGGAACTCATTGTTCGTGCCGGCCACCGCGCACGTCTGCATCTGCGCCTGCGCCTGCGGGCACGCCAGCAATCCAGCAACCAAGAGCGCGAAAATCTGGTTCACTCAAGCCCTCCAAAGTTCAGGGAACAGGGACCAGGGAACAGCCTGTAATCCCACCATCTGACCTTTCCCGATACATCCTAATTGCTGGTCCCTATTCTCTGCCCTCTTACAGCCACACCGCTGTATGCCCTGGACAAGCATTTTCGGCCAGCACGCTCAGCTCTTCAGCCAGCTCAAATCCGTAGCGGGCAAAGTAGTACGCCGCCCCATGCAACCGTTCTTGCAGGGCTCCGTCGGGATACAGTGCCTGAGAGATTGTCTCCGCGTGACGCCCCAGAGATGTCTCTCGCTCCAGCTGGAAATTCGCAGCCAGGGTCCGCAGCCGGTTCATCTGGTAGCGGATTTTGCTGCCCGCAGTTTCTGCTGAACGCCCGAGTCCCGCGTCCAGTGAGCTCATCCACTCCTGCAACGCCGTTAATTCGGCGTCCAGCGCATTGCCCGAGGCCGCCAACTTCTGCTTCCCCTCCACCGGCATGGCGCGAGCGCCCAGCAGCTGTGCCAAGGAGACCGCCGTCTCGTTGAACACCCTTTCCAGCGGCAGTTCGTGCTTGCGCAGCAGCTCGGCGATTGCCGGCTCAATCAGCGTGGCTGAAAAACGGGGCGCGGTCGGAGTGACTCGCCCTAGAATGCGCTCAAACAACACCGCCGACTGCGCGAAATAAGCAATCTCCGCCGGTCCGCCAATGGTGACCGAAGTCGAAAGCAAGTAATCCTGAAATACCGGCCGCAGCAGCGCAGAGGGCGAAATGCGCTCCGGCTCGGCCTCCAGGATGCCCACCAACTCCGCGGTCGAATAACTCTGCCGTCCCGCCTGCCACAGTCCTGCAGGCTCATTCGCGTTGGGTGCAACGCGCTTCAGAGCCTGCCGCGCGCCTGTGGTTGCATCCACCAGAAACAGCAGGCTGGAGTGGGTGGCAACCGCAACCTGGGCGTGATAGCCGGCAGCCGCCAGCTCCTCGTTCCGCTTCACCAGCGCTGCATGCAGCTCGTCCGCGCGTTCCAGGCCAGCCCGCAACACCGGCTCTCCCATGCGATGCATCGCGTGGCTCGACGCGTCGAGAATCAGCAGACCCTGCGCCGCGAAAACCTTCGCGTAGAAATCCCGGAATGCCTGCGCGAACGTCCTGCCCGGCTTCCATGCATCCGCCAACGCATCCATGGCGTCGGATGCGCCCAGCAGTTCCCCCGCTTGCTCCACCAGAGGCGTAATCGACTCATCCAGGACAATCCCGCCTACCGGAAGTGCCGACCCACGGATATCGATTCCGTCCGGTGTATACAACAGCTTGCACAAGGCATGCCGCGCGGGAAAGGTAACGTGATTGATCTCGGCAAGGTCATGGTCTTCGCTGGCAAGCCAGAAAATGGCTGCATGCGGATGTCCCTCCGCCGTCGCCTGCCTCGCCCGCGCCACTGCCGTCGCCGCCTTGAACGGGGTAAACAGCGGCCCGCCAAACAACCCCACCTGCTGGCCGGTAACCACCGTTCCGGCCCCACCGCGCAGCGCTTCAAGTGCGGAAGAAGTGGCCGGCGCAGGATTCTGTTCCGCCAGCAATGTCAGTAGTTCCTGCCAGTGCGCAGGAACTGGCGGCCGTGCCTGCCAACCGCCGTCAAGCGGGAGAGAAGCATAGAAGGCCCTCGTTGCGGGCTCGCCGGCGCAGTAGTCCAGAAACAGCCGGCTTAATCCCGGCGCTACGGTAATGGGAAAGCAATCTACGGTCGGCAATTCACTCACTCGGCCTTTGAGGCTCTGTTAAGGATGCCACGCCGAATCGGATCGATGCAGAAGTGCGGGGCCTGAGCGTGCCGCGAGCGCCCAATGCGTATACTCTTCCTTGATTGCGCTTGCACTGCGCTTTGAGGAGTGAATGAACATGCCCAGTAAAACCAAAGCGGCAAAAGCCGCTGCACCTGTTGCAGAAACACCCGCACCGGAACCTTCTAAACCCGCCAAATCCGAGAAGAAGAAGGGAAAGAACAAAGCCCGGATTCAGGTCGTCGAAAAGGCGCAGCTCATTAGCTCCAAGGTTGTTTACACCGGTCCGCTCTTCCGCGTGATGCACGACAAGCTTATCGAGCCAGGCGGCAAAAAGAGCGAGCGCGACGTCATTCGACACAACGGAAGCGTAGTCATCCTCGCTCTCGACAGCTCCAAAAGCAAAAAGAATCCCTGGATAGTGATTGAGCGCCAGTATCGCCATGCCGCCAACCAGTATCTCTGGGAGTTGCCCGCCGGAAAGCTCGAAAAGGGCGAGGATGCCCTTGCCGGCGCCAAGCGAGAGCTCGAAGAAGAGACCGGCTACCGTGCCAAAAAATGGAAGCCCTTGGTCGAGTATTATGCCAGCCCTGGATTTCTGGGCGAATCAATGAAAGTTTTCACCGCGGAAGGTCTTGTAGCCGGCGACGCGCACCCCGAAGACGACGAACAAATCGAATTCCGACTGGTCAAGCTCTCTGAGGTCCTCAAGATGATTCAAAAGGGTGTCATCCTCGACGGCAAGACTCTAACCAGTGTTCTTTTGTTCGCAAGGCTCAAAGGCGATAAGCGGAAAAAATAAACACGCTCCCTTTTCTCGACGGCGGCAGCTTGACGTATCCAACTCACTCAACAGGACTTCCGCTTCAAGTTCCCACTTGGTTGGCCGCCGCGTCTCAGGTTGTGAAAACCTTCCCGGAAAACGACAAAACCTTTAAGCGGGATTCGTCGTCTTAAGTGGTATCGGCGGACGATCCCCTCGATCGCCGTATTTCCCCGCACGACCCAAGGAAGGCAGGGCGCCTGTGGCTCAGTACAAAGGGAAGGTCAAGTGGTTCAACAACGCCAAGGGCTACGGATTCATCGGACGTGAAGACGGACCGGATGTTTTCGTCCACTACTCATCCATTCAACTGGACGGATACAAGACTCTGAAGGAGGGCGATGACGTCGAGTTTGACATCGTCCAAGGACAGAAAGGTCCACAGGCGGATGCAGTCATCCGCTTCAAGGACGCAGCCGCCCACAACGCAGCTTAGACGCCCAGTGGCGACCGGGCTTGACAGGTGGATCACTCCGCCCGGCGATGAAACTGGAAGCGTGCCCGAGCCACAATCGGTCGTAACCGAAGTTGTGTTTGATCCGTCCTGATTGAGTATCCCCCGTTTTTGCTTTCTTGCTTGACGGGCACGCGAAAAGTGCCTCTTGCAACCTGTTCGCCCTTCTTCTCCCGTAAACTTGTGCGTGTCCGGAACTTCATTGATTCAGTTTGCGGAGACTTGATGGACAATCCAACCATGGCTCGGCTCTTGGAGCAAACCGCCGATCTGCTGGAGATCGATGGCGGCGATAGTTTCCGGATCCGCAGTTATCGCCGTGCCGCTGAAGCCGTGGAACAGACCACCGTGGACATCGCAGCCTGCGCCGGCGATGCAGCATGCCTTCTCGAGATACCCGGCATCGGCAAAAGCATGGCGGCGAATCTCGTCGCCCTCGCCACCACCGGCACACTCCGTATGCGGGAGGAATTGCTTTCCAAATACGGCCTTGGGCTGCTTGACCTCCTGAAGCTTCCCGGCATGGGCCCCAAGACCGTAGCGCTTTTTTGGTCTGCCGCGCAAATCGCAAGTATCGACCAACTCGCCGCTGCCATAGATGCCGGCGGCCTCGACACCCTGCCCCGCATGGGCGCCAAGCAGATCGAAAAGCTCCGCAAAGGCATCGACGACTACCGCCGCAGCTCGGGACGCTACCGCATTGACGTGGCCGAAGACGCCGCCCACCGCATCACCTCCTACCTGCTGGCTTTCCCAGGAATCGACCGCGTCACCCCTGCCGGTTCCCTGCGACGTGGCCGCGAAACCGCCGGCGACCTCGATCTCCTCGTCACCGGCCCCGCCTGCGCTCCTGGCCAGACCGCCGCCGCCGTGGAATATGTAGCCGCCTATCCCGCCATTCACAACATCATCGCCAAAGGGGAAAACAAAGTCAGCTTTAACCTCTCCATCGGTCTGCAAGTCGACGTGCGGCTTTTGCCCGTTGCCTCCTACGGCGCGGCGCTGCAATATTTCACCGGCTCCAAAGCGCACAATGTGGCGCTTCGCCAGCGCGCCCTCAAAATGGGCTACACCCTCAGCGAATGGTCCCTGGCGCGCCTCGACGACGAGTCCATCATCGTTGCCTCGGCTACCGAAGAAGAAATCTACGCGGCCCTCGGCATGGACTGGGTGCCGCCCGAATTACGTGAAAACCTTGGCGAAATCGAAGCCGCCGCACGCCATGCGCTCCCCTGCCTTATTCAGCAATCCGACCTGCGCGGCGACCTGCACATGCACACCACGGCCACCGACGGGCGCAACTCTATCCGCGAGATGGCCGACGCCGCCCTTGCCTGCGGCTACCTGTACATCGCCATCACCGACCACTCGAAAAATCTGGCAATGACCAACGGCCTCGACGAAAAACGCGCCCTTGAACACATCCAGTGCATCCGTGAGGTTGACCGCCAGATGGAAGGCCGCATCCGGGTCTTCGCCGGGATCGAAGTCGATATCCTCGCTGACGGCGCTCTCGACCTCGACGACGAAGTCCTTGCCCAGATGGACGTCGTCATTGCCAGCGTGCACACCCGCTTCGAGCAGAGTCGCGAAGAAGCGACTGCCCGCGTTCTCCGCGCCATTGAGAATCCTTACGTCCGCATCCTCGGACATCCCACCGGCCGAATGCTCTTGCGCCGCGAGCCGATTGCGCTCGACACCGGTGTCGTCCTGCGCCGCGCAGCGGAACTCGGCGTTGCCGTTGAACACAACGCCGCCCCCGAACGCCTCGACCTCTGCGACCGCGACCTTCGCCTTGCCAAGGAGCTGGGCTGCAAAATTGTTATCAATTCCGATTCCCATGAAGCCCGAAACCTCGGCTCAATGGAATACGGCCTGCGCCAACTGCGCCGCGCCTGGCTCGCACCTGCCGACGTGCTGAATACGCTCGGACAGCAGGATTTGATGGCCGCCCTGCGTCCCCGCCCCTGACCTACAACCAAAGGCATCCATTTCCGCGCGGAGGCCGTTACCCTTCCTCGTATAAACGGGTACTTTCCCCGAATATTCCTTCAGGGATTCTTGGCAAGTCATAGCTTAATGGGCATAAGATAAGGGCGTTATGAGTCTACTGCAGCATTCACCCGATATCGAAGACGACGTCAGCGGAGAGAGCTATACCAAGGGCTCTGGTCACTTGCTCTTGACCTCCGTGATCGCAGCCATTCTGGTCACCATTGGAATCGCTGTCTATGTGATTACCGGCCAAAAGCCACCCGCTGCTACCGGAGACATCATCCAGGTCTGGGCGCACGCTCAGCACACGCAAAGCTCTGGCTTTGACGCCAATGGCGCCCCCATGCCACAGGACAGCTTTGACCAGGTGTTGGTCTTCACGCACGTCACCCTGCATAACCAGAGCACCCAGCCGCTATTCCTGCTGAATGCCATGACCAATGCCACCCTGGATGACGGGATTCATTCCAGCTATGCTGCCACCGCGGTGGACTATGACCGCATCTTTCTCGCCTATCCTGACATTCCGGTTCAGCATGGCAAAGCGCTTGCGCTCGACTCCGCCATTCCCCCGGGCCAAAGCATCGAAGGGACCATCGTGTCTTCGTTCCGGCTCACAAAACAGCAGTGGGACGCGCGCAAGGACCTGAACTTCAGCTTCAACTTCCGCTATCAGCCAACCCTCAAACTCACGCCCCACTCCGCTGTCATTGACCGGTAGAAGCAGGCGCCGGCGCGCCCTTCGGCGTCGACAGGTAACCCGTCACGGTGTTCTTCGCGCTGACTGAGTTCACCACGATTTCAAACAGACCGGGCTCCTTGCCGCTATAAAACTGCAGCGGTTCGTTCAGGTTTCTGTCCTTCTTCTCGTACTGCTTGTCATCGGAGTAGACCACCAGCGTAAACCGGCTCTTCTTGGCGTCCGCCTTCTTCAGCTCCAGGCTCACCGTGCCCACGGGCTTTTTCTGGCCCTTCACCAGGGTGAATTCGTAGTAGTTCCGGTCGCCCTTATGCTTCAGCACTTCCAGCTCGTCGTGGTTGCGCGCGATCAGGCTGCTGTGGCCGCTGAGGTCGCCCTTCATTGAAGTCAGCTGCGCTACTGCCGTGGCAAGGTCGCTCTGCGTCTTGGCCACATCGGTCTTCACGCCGCCCACGTCGGTCTTCACATCGGTCACCGCACTTGACACAGCTGTCACCTGCTGTGCCGTCTGCTTCTGGGCATTTTCAAGTCGGCGATTGTCGGCTGCTTCCCGCGTCATGATCTCCTGAGCGCGATTGTCCAGTTGCTTCTGGGTCAGGCCGAGCGATGTGCTCAGCTCGTCCGTAGCCACCTTCAGCCGGGCGTCAGTCTCGCGCAACTCGGCTTCCAGCTTCACGTTTTGCTGCTTGGCTTCCGTCAGCTCAGTCTGCTGCGTGCCCAGCTTGCCCGTCAGCGTATAGGTCCAGATCAGCCCGCCGATCGCCGCAAGCAGTGCTATGGCAATCGCCGCCAGCAGTGCACCTGAATATGTTCTAGGAACTTCCTGTACTTCATCACTCATCTGTTTACCTTTCTACCTTTCTTCTCTCTGGGGTCCCATCCGGCGACCCAGTGGTGCAGGTCCTCAGCAAGACTTACCCTTCATCAATCGCGGCGTCCGTTCCGTTCTGACCTTGCCGCAAGGTTTCTTTCCGCAACTTTCATTGTCCCACCGGAGTTCCAGAGCCAAGGATCGGATCTGGAGATGTCGCTCCCGGCACCTCCGGGGGGAAAGTACAGGATATAACTAAATAATAACTATTGCGCAGAAAATGCCGCCGCCCCGGCCCCTCCAGCGTAGGTAAAGTAACTGCCTCGGGCTATTGCATTTCGCGCCCAATGGTGGTTATCCGCTTCCGGAGATCAGTGCGCAGCCGCCTGTTTTACGGGTTCTGTCAACCATGGTGGAAGTAGAAGATATTCCCGTCCAGATCCTGCACGGTGAATTGCCGTATTCCCCACGGCTTTGTTTGAAGAGGATCGACGATGTTCGCGCCGGATGACTGCAGTTCCTGGTACAAAGCATCAATCTCCTGGGTAAACACCCAGTGAATGGCAGGCTCAAAGGGCGGCTCGCGCTTGCGAAAGAAGATCGTCGCTCGATCGCGAGTGACGGAGCCAATTCCCCCGTCGGCGTAAAGCCATCCGATCTCAAAGCCGAGTGCCTCTCTGTAGTGCTTCTGCGCGCGTTCGACGTCCGCAACCGGCAATTCCGGCACCGGCGGGCCCATGGGGCTCATTTTCTCGTTTGCGCTCATAGGAACCTACTTTATGGAACAGAACCTCCCACGCGTGAAATTAGAACATTCTCCGCCTCGGTAGTGTCCTTAGATTCAAATTAGGACACGATTCGCCGTCCCACCCGCCGTGACAACCAAGCAACAGTTCCGTTATAAACATCTTTGCTGCAATTTCTGGCGCAGGGCCTTTTTCCAAGACCAAAACCTCCAGCTACACCGTCTCACTGAATGGGGGATACGGCCGAAGTCCACGCCGCGCTCGTCCAACATCATACGTAGAAGGAGACTCGCAAGCCATGTCCACCGCTGTCGCAGGGAAAGGTCTGGAAGGAATTGTCGCCGCAAACTCCGGTATCTGCTGGATAGACGGAGAGGCCGGCGTGCTGGCCTACCGCGGCATCGACATCCACGAGCTGGCGGAGAACTCAACCTTTGAGGAAACCACCTACCTGCTTTGGAACGGGATCCTGCCCAACGAACTGGCATTGCGAGAGTTCCAGTCCCAACTGGCCCTGGCCCGCTCCATCGATCAGCGCATCGTGGACATGCTGCGCAGCTTCCCCACTACCGCCACGCCCATGGAAGTGCTGCGAACTACGGTCTCGGCGCTCAGCTTCTATGACGCCGATGAGAAGGACAACTCCCACGATGCCAACGTCCGCAAGAGCTACAACCTCACCGCCCAGATCGCAATGATCGTGGCCATTTACGACCGCCTCCGCAAAGGCCTTGAAATTATCCCCCCTGACCGGTCCCTTAGCCACGCCGCCAATTTCCTGTGGATGCTCAACGGAGAAAAGCCTTCTGAAACAGCCACACGCACCCTCGATATCGCCCTCATCCTCCACGCCGATCACGAGCTGAACGCCTCCACCTTTGCCGCCCGCGTCATCGCCGCCACGCTTTCTGACGTACACTCCGCCATCACCGGCGCTATCGGCGCCCTCAAGGGCCCGCTGCACGGCGGCGCCAATGAAGCCGTCATGCGCCTGCTCTACAGCATCGATAAAGCCGGCGCCGACCCGGTGGAATACGTGAAGAACATGCTGGCCGCCCGCCAGAAGATCTCCGGCTTCGGCCATCGCGTCTACAAGACGGAAGATCCCCGCGCCACCCACCTGCGCCGCATGAGCGAGCAGCTGGGCAAAGACTCCGGCGATCCGAAATGGTTCAACATGTCCCGCGCCATTGAGCTATACATCAACCAAGACAAAAAGCTCAACGCCAACGTGGATTTTTATTCTGCCTCAACCTACGCCACCCTCGGCATCGACATCGACCTCTACACGCCCATCTTCGCCGTCAGCCGCATAGCCGGATGGACCGCTCACGTGATTGAGCAGCTCGATGACAACCGCCTTATCCGCCCGCGCGCCGAATACATCGGTCCTGAATATCCTTCCCACTGGATCCCCATCGACGAGCGCGGATAAGGTTGAATCAGGCCTAACCGCGCATACATTCACACCGTCAAAGCGGGCAGAGGAATCCTTGTGAAACTTCGGCTCGCTTTTCTTCTGCTTGCAATTTTCATCACCGCTGGAAGCGCTGCGGCTCATGGCCAGCGTGTCTATCCCGTCCAAGGCCCGCTTTCCAGCCAGGCGTCACCCCAGGTGTTCAGCGCCAGGATGCACGGGTCAACGAGCGGACAAATCACCGTGACTCTGGCAAACGGTGAGGTGTTCAACGGGCAGTGGTCCACCCTGATCGCTTTCACGGCCAATACGAACGCGAAGAAGTCCTCCGGCACTCCGCTGCAACCCAATCTGGCGTCTGCCTGGGATGCCGTCTACGGACAGGGTTTCTATCTCGCCAAGGTGCTTGGCGTTGGGATCGGGCAGTCTCTCCTCACAGGGAATCAAGGCACAGTAGTTCAGATGGAGTTTTTCAACGATAAAGTGGGCGTAGCGCTGGATAGCAAAGGAAATATTTTCAAAATGGTCTGGTAAACAACGCGCCCGCCCCATGACCACGCTCGACATCCTCAAAAGTCCGGCCGATTTTTCTTTGCGCCCTGCGCCCCCTCTCGCATATCCAATGCCCAAGGCAGGTGTTCATGGCGATTCAGCAAATTACCGTCGAACGCTTCAGCGTCGTTTCCTCCAAACCCTTTGCGGAAATCCTGGCCGCGATCCAGGCTCCGATCGGTCATCCTGACATGCGCGAGTTCGGGACCAAGGTCGCCGCTGCCAAATCGTGGCAGGAGCTTGAGCAAGTGGTACAAGGAATGATCGGGCCGTCGGGGTTTATGGAGTTCACGCGATTCAACCTCGGCCAGATACTTTCCAAGGACCAAGGTCCTTCCGCGCCAAAGATCGTGCGCATCGTTCTTGGCAATCCACTGGTTATGAAGCGCATGGCCGAGCATGTTCACGACACCGCCTCCTATGCGCCGGTGACCATCCTCATCGATGAGCGCTCCGACGGCGTTCATCTTTCCTACGACCGGATGGCAAGCTATCTGGAGTCGTATGGTAATCTGGCCGCGCTGGAAGTGGCGCGTGAGCTGGACGCGAAAGTCGAAGCCTTGCTTACCTCTGCAGCCGGCTAGAGCCTTCCCTCATCGTGCGAAGGTCCCCTCACCCCACCGTGTCGTTACAAAACGTCATTACAGGAGGTCACCCCATGATTCTTGGCATGACTCTCTCGACCTTTACAACCGTGCATGTGGCGATCAGCCTCATCGGCATTGGCTCCGGCTTCATCGCAATCATCGGACTGATGAGCGGCAAGCTCCTGCACGCCGTGACTGCGCTCTTTCTAGCAACCACCATCCTCACCAGCTTGACGGGATTTCTCTTCCCCTTCAACGGCGTCACGCCAGGCATAGTGCTGGGAATTCTCTCCATGATCGTGCTCATCCTGGCGATCGTGGCGCTCTACGCAAAGAAGCTCGCAGGCGCATGGCGCGGGACTTACGTCATCTCCGCCAATCTCGCTCTCTACTTCAATGTTTTTGTGTTGTTCGCGCAGCTCTTCGAAAAGGTGCCCGCGCTCAAGGCCATTGCGCCCACGCAGGCCTCTCCCGCATTTGGCGCTACTCAACTGGTCGTGCTGGTTGTCTTCATCGTACTCACAACGCTTGCGTTCAAGCGTTTCCGCAATCATGTGATTTAAAACGCTTCTATCTGCCGGCTTATCGCGAGCGTGAAGAGGTTGAATCAAGGACAAGTGGTCCCTTTGCGCCAGATTTTGTCTTGGCGGATATTTACCATTGGTTCGTTCCGGACTGTCCCATCCCGGAAGCGAAAGGGCACGCATCATGATTCTTGGGCTCAGTACGCCAACGTTTGTCCTCGTGCACGTCCTACTGAACGTGGTTGGCGTCGCGTCGGGTTTGGTAGTGGTTTACGGGCTGTTGACGGCCAGAAGGCTACCGTTTTGGACCGCCCTGTTTCTGATTTCATCGACGCTTGCTGT
>Ga0302319_10003586_pt1 | contig 32340 bp, 24 predicted proteins | sample Bog_T0_2_FD_203319 | JGI IMG/M metagenome (GOLD analysis project Ga0302319, IMG submission 203319) | Peat permafrost microbial communities from Stordalen Mire near Abisko, Sweden - Bog_T0_2 | ecosystem: Environmental > Terrestrial > Soil > Wetlands > Peat | place: Sweden: Abisko, Stordalen Mire... | reverse complement strand
CGGTTGAGGGAGGGGCTTGCTTTTTTTGGATGGGGTATGGGGGATCGGGTTGCAGGCCTGCCTGAAGGCACATTCAGTGGTTCGATCGATTTTCAAAATGCGTTTGCGATGAGGCGTAGGGGGGTGGGCAAATGCATTTCAGATTGTGGGATGATTCTGCTTTGAGAGGGCGCGGCTTCAGCCGTGCCGTAAGGTAAAAGCATCCCGCGGGGGCTAAACAGGCTGCGGAAAAAGGCGCGTTTTGCGCACGAAATGCCCGAAGAGCATACCTCAGCGGCTAAAGCCGGACTGATTCTATTGGCTTTATGCCGGGGATAAATCCCCGGCCTACCGCACGAACGAGTTTTTCCGCAGCCTGTAAAGCCCAACGTTGATTTGATTGGCTTTATCGGCATGCGACCCCGACCCAGAGGGTTCCCCGGTACCCCGGTCGTGCCCTTTCAAAACTTCGACTTGATCAGAGGTTCCTTAAGCGCGTCCTTTGAGGCCTCTGAGGGTCTGGAGACCCTCAGGACAGCCGATCTGGAGATCGGCGCTACCAATTTGCGGATAGGGGCTAAAGAGGCTGCGGAAAAAGGCCATCAAGATGGTTGACCGCAACCAGGAGCTTTAGCAGGGGCTGAAGAGGCTGCGGAAAAAGTCGGGTTTTGAGTCAAGATTCACAAAGAACATCCCTCGGGGGCTAAAGCCCAGCGTTTATTTTCAGCCACTTGCGGCACGGCTGAAGCCGTGCCCTTTCAAAACTTCGGCCATTTGGTAGTTTTTCCGCCGCCTGTAAAGCCCAACGTTGATTTGATTGGCTTTATCGGCATGCGACCCCGACCCAGAGGGTTCCCCGGTACCCCGGTCGTGCCCATATGCAAAGCGTTCAAGAATGGGCTCCACAAGGAGTTTTTCCGCAGCCTGTAAAGCCCGTACCCTTCCAACTGGCCCGCTGCATTTAGGACTGGCTGGTCTATTCGACGTGTTCGACTTTGGAGCCCTCGGGGACGGGGATGGTGAAGGTGTCGTCGGCTATGGGAAGGTTCTCATGCACGTCTTCGACGGTCAGGATGATCTGAATCTCTTCCTGGGGCCGCTTGATGGTGACTGTGGAGGGGTACTGGCTTCCTTCGTAATCCTGGTAGGCGCCGTAGATGACCTGGGTTTCCAGATTGCCGTCGCCGTCGTACAAATCCTGCTGATAGGGTAGCAGGTTGTCGCGCCGAAAGGTCACGACACGGACCGGGATCAACTGCTGCGTTCCAGGTTTGCGGCGGCTGATGCTGAGCACGTATTCGGGAACACTGAACAGGTGCTTGCGGGCGGTGTCTTCAACGGTTTCCGAGTCGGTGACCACGGAATAGAGGTCGTCGGGATCGAGTGCGCGGACCAGCATGGCATCGAAAAAGAAGCCGGGGCGGAGGTTTTCCCAGGTATTTTTCGACTTCTTTTTGGAGGAGTTCGAGCCGGTGATGAAGAGGCTTTCGTGAGGGATGGACAGACTGAAGTCTTTGCCGTCGCTGGCCATGTCAAAGACCCGGACGCCGATCAGTTGTCCGACCACGCGCAGCTCTTCCGGCTTGCGCATGAGGATGTGGCCTTCGACGGTGGGGTAGTCGGTTTCGACGCCTTCTTTGCTCTTGGACTTGATGGCGCGGAATTCGACCTTTGCGGTCAGGGAGCTGATGCCGTCCCAGCGGTGGTTAAGTCGTTCGACCAAATCGTCTGGAGTGACCGACTGGATGAGGAGTGGCGCTTTGGGAATGGGCAGTCTGCGGGTAGTGGGCAGCAGCGAGCATCCGGTGAGCAACAGGGGAAGTAGAAACAGGGTGAGGCGGACGGTTGATTTCATCGGCCACCTGCTCTTTTGATGGCATGGCGGTAGCCGGCTACGTTCTGGTTCTGCTGTTTGAGGTCGGCAGAAAAAATGGAATGGCCCTGGGGGTTGGCGCCGGCGGCGACGAAGTAGAGATAGTTGGTGTGAGCCGGGTCAATGGCCGCACGCAGCGATTTGGCGCCGGGGTTGGCGATCGGCCCGGGGGGCAGGCCTTTGTGCAGGTAGGTGTTGTAGGCGGTGTCGTAGGCCAGATCGCTCTTATAGATGGTTCCCCGCCAGCGGCCTTCGCGTTGAAGGCCGTAGATTACGGCGGGGTCGGTCATGAGGGGCATATTCTTGGTCAGGCGATTTTCAAAGACGCTTGCGACCACCGGGCGCTCACTGTCGAGAGCTGTTTCGCGTTCGACCAGGGAGGCGAGGGTTACTACGTTGTGCACATGCTCTTCCAGACCCAACTGGGCTGCGACGGCGCGGAATCGGCGCACCATGGTGGCGCAGATCTGCTCCGGGGTGGCTTTGCGGGCGAAGTGGTAGGTGTCCGGAAACAGGTAGCCCTCCAGGCTTGTGGCGCCGGGATCGAGATCGGCCACCAGGCCGGTTTGTTGAGCGGCGGCATCCAGAAAGGTCTTACGCGGCCCGAGGCCGGCTTGTTCCAGGCGGGCTGCCACGTCGAAGAGGGTTGAGCCTTCGGGGAAGGTGACCGTTTTTGTGAATACGTCGCCACGGGCGATGCGCGCGTAGATTTCGGCAACCTGCGCCGGACGATCGAAGCGGTATTCACCGGCGCGCAGGGTTCCACGCTTCCAGAAGCGGACCAGTTCGAAGGCATATTGGGTACGGATTACGCCGGCCTGCTCAAGGAGTTGGCCGATGCGGGCAGTGGAAGAACCATTGGGCACTTCGACAAAAGTCTCCTGCGCCGGCCCAAAAGGAGCCAGAACCGCCCAGACTCCGAGGCCGGCGGTCAGCAGAACGACCGCAAGAACAGCCAGGAGGATGGGTGCCGCGCGGGGCTTTTTCTTCTTTCTGCTCTTGCGTTTGCGGCCTACCATTCTGCGGCTATCAACCCTTCCTATATTTAAGACGCGTGAATCCCCTGAGGGGATTCTCTCCTTTGATTGTATCGGGCGGAAATCGGCGCGGGTTTGTTTTCATGTTGAGCGGGGGAAGGAGGGGTCTGGACGGAATCTCTCCGGCTTACCTTGGCAAGCGGCCCCCGTCTGATCGAATACAGAAACTCGGCTGGTTGAATCCGGCGCAATTGCGGCCCACCTCGGATTTGCTCGCGCAAAGGCGGCATTGACCTTGAAGACTAGTGTTCTCGCACTCTTGTTCTTATCCAGCACGGTGGCCTGGTCGCAGGCGGAGCCCGGCAGGGCAGCGTCTGCCACGCGGTTGGACGTTTATGGCGGCGCGGCTTTCACGGGGAACAACCCCGGTGTGGCCACGACTGGCTTCAATGCCGGGGTGGGCGCTCGTGTGCTGCCGTGGATGGCTGGAGTCTTCGACCTTAGTTCCTATTTTGGGAGCAACAGCGTGGCTGACACCGCTGTTCTGACGGACTATCTGGTGGGTCCACGCTTGTTTGCGCCGCGTTCTGGCAGGTCGCGCGTGAGGCCATACGCGGATGTTCTGTTTGGCGGGCAAAGCCTGCACCACACGAGCACCCAGCACTCGTACTATCCGGGCAACGGCAACGGGCTCGCTGTGGCCGCGGATGGAGGAGTGGATCTGGGGATCTCCCGGCATCTGGCGATTCGCGGTCAGGCTGGTTTCATTTATAGCCGCTTTGCTGTGGTTGGGACCGGGCTTACCGGGCCTTTGACCAATAACCGTTATCGAGCCGGGGTGGGGATGGTTTATCGGTTCTGATGGTCCAGGGGAGTCTTCACAGTCTAGGGAAGGTCTGCACAAGTGTCACTTCTTAACGAAGGCATCTCAGGGGCTGAAGAGGCTGCGGAAAAACTCTTGATCTGTGCGGAATTGATAGCCAAGAACCCGCGGGGGCTAAACAGCGAACGACCGGCGAATGGCAGGTCGTTCGCTGTTTAGCCCCTGAGGGAATGCCCACTCCAAATGGATCCACCACCCCCGCACTTTACAATTCCTTCAGATTCTCAACTGAGCCCTAATCTAAATTTAGGCCTTTGACCGGAGAACCCGTATGCCCCCCTACTTCCACCTCTTCGGCCCCGCTCACCTATTCATCCTCTTCGCCGTCATTTCCCTCGCGGCCATCCTCGCCCTCGTCCATCGCCGCCTCCCGCCCGGCTCCAAAACCGTCCGCCTCACCCTCGCCTCTGCGCTGCTCGCCGACTCAGCAGTCTTTTATGCCTACCAAATCACCCAAGGCCAGCTCACCTTCCCCGATCACCTACCCCTCGAGCTCTGCGACGCCTCCCTCTGCCTCGTCATCCTCGCCCTCTTCACCCTCAACAAGCTGGTATTCGACCTCGCCTACTATGGTGCACTCGCCGGCGCAACCATGGCCCTGCTCACCCCCAACCTCTGGGAGCCGTTCCCCTCCTTCGGCACTGTCCAGTTCTTCCTCGCCCACGGCCTCATTGTCACCGGCGCTCTCTATCTCGTCTGGTCCGGCCAGGCGCGCCCCCGCCCCTGGTCCGTTGCTCGAGCCATGCTGGCCGTAAATCTCTTTGCCGCCTGCGTAGGCGCCTTCGACTATGTCTACAAAACCGACTACATGTACCTCCGCGCCAAGCCCCAAAACGCCTCCCTGCTCAGCGTCCTCGGCCCCTGGCCCTGGTACCTCGTCGCCGCCGAAATCGCAGCCCTCGCCATCTTCTGCCTCCTCTATCTCCCCTTCCGCAAATCTCCCTCAGCGTGAAGGGTACGGGCTTCAGAGGCTGCGGAAAAAGTCGGGTTTTGAGTCAAGATTCACAAAGAACATCCCTCGGGGGCTAAAGAGGCTGCGGAAAAACCCTTGTTTTGTGTGGATTGGAGAGTCGAAAGCCCGCAGGGGCTAAAGCCCAACATTGATTTAATTGGCTTTATCGGCATGACTGAAGTCATGCCCTGATACAAAGCGTTCAAGAATGGGCTCCACAAGGAGTTTTTCCGCAGCCTGTAAAGCCCAGCTTTTATTTTCAGCCACTTGCGGCACCCTTCGACTTCGCTCAGGGCAGGCTATTGAAGCCGTGCCCTTTCAAAACTTCGGCCATTTGGTAGTTTTTCCGCAGCCAGTTTAGCCCCCGAGGGAATGCCATCTCATCCCAGCCAATCCACTCGCTGTGCAACCACCCGTCGCAGGATTAAGATGTTGGGTGCTCGAAACCGTCCCAGACGAGGCGACCCAAGTGAATTCCAAGCCCTCCATCTATCTCTTCTTCGTCCTCATTGCAGCCGCCATCCTATCCGGCTGTGGCGGAACCACAACAACCACCACCACGCCACCGCCACCGCCCCTGATCACCCCAGATACCCGCGCCACCGCACTCGAAGCGCAGATGACTCAGGCCCAGAAGCTCCAGCTCGTCATGGGAGGCGTCCCCGGCAGCCAAACCTCCGGCTACACCATCCCCCGCGGCGCAGCCGGCTACGTCCCCGGGATTCCGGCTCTCAACATTCCCACCCTCTATCTCGCCGATGGCAGTGTCGGCGTCGGCAACGGCGTCGGCCCCGCGACAGCGCTACCTTCCTCCATCGCCAGTGCCGCCAGTTGGGACACCGCCGAGGCCACCAAGTACGGCAACATCATCGGCTCCGAACTTGCCGACTACGGCATCAACGTCAACCTCGGCGGCAACATCAACCTCACCGGACGCGAGCCGCGCGACGGCCGCACATTCGAAACCAAGGGCGAAGACCCCATCCTCGCCGGAAAAATCGCCGCCGCCCACCTCAACGCCATCCAGGCCCAGCACCTCGTCGCCGACATCAAGCACTTCGCCTTCAACGATCAGGAAACCGGCCGCGGCACCGCCAACGTCCTCATCGACGACCGCGGCGGACGCGAATCCGACCTGCTCGCCTTCGAAATCGGCGTAAAAGACTCCAACGTCCAGTCCGTCATGTGCTCTTACAACCTCACCAACAGCATCTACAACTGCGAAAACCCCACCCTGCTCACCCAAACCCTCAAGACCGACTGGAACTTCCCCGGCTTCGTCATGTCCGACTGGTGGGCCACCCACTCCACCGCCAACGCCGCCAACGCCGGCCTCGATCAGGAACAGCCCAACCAGACTTACTTCGGTGGGCTCGGCGCCGCCATCACCGCCGGACAGGTCCCCCAATCCCGCCTCGACGACATGGTGCACCGCATTCTTCGCGCTATGTTTGAAGTCGGCATCTTCGACAACCCGCAGACCCTCCAGCCCATCCCCGCAGCCGCCGACGCCGCCATCGCCCAGGACATCGAAGAGCAGGGCGCAGTCCTGCTCAAAAATGCCTCCGGCCAACTCCCCTTCAACGCCTCAACCATCCAGTCCATCGCCGTCATCGGCTCCCACGCCGACACAGCCGTCCTCTCCGGCGGCGGCTCTGCCCAGGTCCAACCCACCACCGGCGTCCTCACCGGTCCCCAGCCCTGTCCGCCCTGCTGGGCCACGGTCACTTGGGACCTCTCTTCGCCCCTCAAAGCCATCCAGGCCGCAGCCCCCAGTGCCAAAGTCCAATACGCCGACGGCACCGACTTGAACGCCGCCGCATCTCTTGCCGCGTCCGCGCAGGTAGCCATCGTGTTCGTCAGCCAGTGGGCCAGCGAAGGCATGGACGAGACCAGCCTCAACCTCACTGACCTAACCAGCGCCCCCCCCAACTCCCCGATTGACCAGGACGGCCTCGTCGCCGCCGTAGCGGCCGCAAACCCCAACACCATCGTCGTCGTCGAGAGCGGCGGACCGATCGTCATGCCCTGGCTTTCCCAGGTCAACGCCGTCCTTGAAGCCTGGTACCCCGGCCAGTCCGGCGGCCCGGCCATCGCCGACCTCCTGTTCGGCGTCACCAACCCCTCCGGAAAACTGCCCCTCACCTTCCCAGCCAGCGTTTCCCAACTCCCCCGCCCCAACATCCCCCAGCCCCACCAGAGCGGAACACCCTTCAACGTCAATTACACCGAGGGCTACAACGTCGGCTACAAGTGGTACGACGTCAACAACCTCACACCGCTCTTCCCCTTCGGCTACGGCCTGTCCTATACCACCTTCGCCCTCACCAACCCCGCCCTCGTCAACAACCTCACCTCCACCACTCAACCAAACTTCCAGGTAACCTTCACCCTCGCCAACACAGGCAAACTCGCCGGCGCTGAGGTCGAACAGGTTTACCTCGCCCTACCCGCCAGCCTCAACGAGGCCCCCCGCCGCCTCGTCGCCTGGAAGAAAGTCCCTCTCCAGTCCGGCGCATCCCAACAAGTCACCATCGAGATCGACCAGAACGACTCATCCCACCCCATGTCCTACTGGGACACCGGCTCCAATACCTGGGTGGTCGCCCCCGGCGTCTACACCGTCTACCTAGGCAACTCTGAAGCCGCCTCAAGCCTCACCACTGTCGGCACAATCACCGTCCAATAAACCCGAAAAGGCCGGAATCCGCGATTGCTCCCGCTAACTTGCTACGTCCGCAAAGCGAACGCTAACTCGCTAAGAGAATTAGACCCATCCCCTGGGAGTCCGACCTTAGGACCTGGGATGTTTGTCCTCAACTACACTCGGCGGCGCCTGGAGATTGACCACCCACCCCTTTTCCCGTAGACTAAGTAATTGCGTGGGATGCGGATCGAGTTGCATTCTGACCCCGCAACATCCCCCCTGACCTGGGCTCTCGAACAAGGCCTATCGCTACAGGGCAAAAGATTAAGGAAGAACAATGGCAAACCATGTATCGTCGCTCAAGCGCGCCCGTCAGACCGTAACCCGCACTGAAGTCAACCGCGCCAATCGCAGCCGCGTCCGCACCAGCCTGCGCACCCTGCGCGAGGCCCTCGCCAAGGGGGACGTCAAGGTCGCCCAGGAACAGTACCGCGAGACCGTCTCCGTCCTCGACAAGAGCGTCCAGAAGGGCATCCTGCACGACAACACCGTCTCCCGCTACAAGAGCCGCCTCAATGCCCGCCTGAAGGCACTCGTCCTCGGCGCCAAGACTCCCGCCGCCGTCAAGGCCTAGAAACTCTGTTTCGGTCAACGTTTTGAAAGGGCACGGCTTCACAGGCTGCGGGAAGACTCGCTCGGGCGGTAGGCCGGGGATTCATCCCCGGCACAAAGCCAATAGAATCAATAGGGCTTTAGCCCCTGAGGTATGCGGTTCAGGCATTTCGGCCGAAAAACTGCCCTTTTTCCGCAGCCTGTTCAGTCGTGCCATAACAGACTGAAATGAATGCCGGGCTTTAGCCCCTGAGGCACTGCGTAGCTTTCGCAACGAGCGCCCTCAGATCATAGGTCGCAAACAGCCGCGATCGCTCCTGGCTCTTTGCGTTTCTGCTGTTCCCAATCATTTCCCATGCAGAACAAAAATGATTGCCGCGTCCGATTTTCGGATTTGAACCATCGCAACGCCTCCAACATCCCCATCCGGGAAGTGACGCTCAACATGCCAAACACCTTGCTCAAGACGAGCTGAGAATGGTCTTTCAGCCTCGACCTTGTCGTTGCCATAGATCGGCCTCAACACTGCTTCGGCTACTGCGATCGCGGTCTTGCTGTCGGGAACAAATCCATTCTTGGGCACATAACCTGAGCCGCTTTGACCGCTGGCCTCCAGGAAAAGCGCCGCCAAGATCGTCATCAAAATAAAAGCTCTACGCACCGTGCTCTCCTTCGATTCCCTCTCTAAAGCCGCTCAAAAATCCCCGCAGCCCCCATCCCCCCGCCCACACACATCGTCACCATCCCATAGCGCACCTGCCTCCGCCGCATCTCTCCCAGCAGCGTAGCCGTCAACTTGGCTCCCGTGCACCCCAGCGGATGCCCCAGCGCAATCGCCCCGCCGTTCCCATTCACCCGCTCGGGATCAATCCCCAGCGCCCGAATGACCGCCAGCGCCTGCGCCGCAAACGCCTCATTCAGCTCAATCAACCCAATCTCGTCCAGCGTCAGCCCAGCCTTCTTCAGCGCCGCCGGAATCGCCGTCACCGGACCGATCCCCATCTCCTCCGGCAAACACCCCGTCACCGCAAACGCCACCAGCCGCCCCAGCGGCGCAATCCCCAACTCCCGAGCCCGCCCGGCATCCATCACCAGCACCGCCGCAGCCCCATCTGAAGTCTGCGACGAATTCCCCGCCGTCACCGTCCCCTGCGCATGAAACGCCGGCTTCAGCTTGGCCAGCGCCTCGGCCGACGTGTCCTCCCGCGGCCCTTCGTCGGCGGAAAAAACCGTCTCCGTCACCACCGGCTTGCCCGCCTTCTTCCCCGGCGCCGCCGAAGTCACCGTCACCGGGATCAGTTCCTCGTCGAATCGTCCCGCCGCCTGCGCCGCGATTGCCTTTCGGTGGCTGCCAAGCGCAAACGCATCCTGATCTTCCCGCGAAATCCCGTAATGCCGCGCCACCCGCTCCGCCGTCAGCCCCATCGTCAGCAGCGCCGCAGGATAATACTCCGCGAGCCATGGATTCGGGCTTGGCTTCAGTCCCCCAAACGGAAGCATGCTCATCGTCTCCGCGCCCCCGGCCACCACCACCCGGTCGCCCCCCGCACGAATCCGCATGTCCGCCAGCGCTATTGCCTGCAACCCCGAAGAGCACAGCCGGTTCACCGTCATCCCCGGCACACTCACCGGCAAGCCCGCCCGCAGCGCCGCCATCCGGGCAATATTCCACCCCGACTCGCCCTCCGGCTGCGCGCAGCCCAGAATCACGTCGTCCACCTCCGCCCTGTCCAGCCCCTGCACCCGGTCCAACGCCGCCGCAATCGCGATCGCCGCCAGATCGTCCGGCCGAGTGGTAGACAAAGCACCCTTCGGCGCGCGGCCAACCGGAGTGCGAACTGCGCTGACAATTACCGCTTCCGCCATGAGAGCTGCTCCTTAAACAATGAACATATTCGCTAACCGCCAAAAATGCTGCGTGCCCCATCCATTCGCAGTTTCATCGTGAATGGGTGGGAAAGCAATGCTATTTGGCATCAGTTCGGCATATCCAGCACCGTCCAGGCGCTCTTTGCATAAAAGTGATAAATCGTCCCCTGGTCCACCACGGAGTCGCCCAGCGCATCGTGATCCACCCGCGGCGGCCGCTTCTCCATCCCGATTTGCGCATCATGAACCTGCTGCGGACTCGCCGGATCTATGCCCCAGTTGAACCCCAGCACCGCAGACCCTGAATGCCCCTGCAGCCGCTCCTTCTCCCGCGCCGAAGCCAGCACCGTCGTCCGCTGCTCCCCAACCTCCGCACCGCCGTCAAAAAACACCAGCAGCGACACCGTCCCATCCACCGAGCACAACACCGCCCAGTCCGAAGACCCCGCATGCTCCAGGCTGGCGTGCACCACGTTCTCCGGACGACGCGCCTCATAAGTCTGCGGAATCGTACAACCCCGCCGGTTCAGCGCATTCACAACACTCGCCGGCAGCTCCGGAAACGAACTCACCGGCAACCGCCGAATCAGGTAGGCAGTCGAATGCCCCGCCACCGTCACCTGCCCCTGCTCGTTCAGTTGCGCCGTCTTGGGCTGCGCGGGCATCAAGGCTTCCTGGCCCAGGGACGGCAACAAGCCCCAGGCAACCAAAGCCACCACGCAAAGCATGTGCATCGCCTTCATAGCTAGTTCCGCAGCGGCTTTCCCGTCTTCAACGTAAACGCAATCCGCTCCTGCGTCTTCCGCTCCCCGCAAAGAGACAAAAATGCCTCCAGTTCGAGGTCCAGCAAGTACTGCTCGCTCACCAGCGAACCCGCCGTCACCCGCCCGCCCGCCAGAATATAAGCCGCCCACCGAGCCACCTTCTGGTCGTGTTCTGAAGCAAACCCCGCCTCGCCCATCATGAAGACGCCCGTCTCCAGCAGCGCCAGAGTCCCCGTCCCAGGCGCGGGAATCTGCGTCCTCGGCTGTGGCGCCACATACCCGCCCTCAGCCAGTGCCACGGCCTGCGCCTTCGCATCCAGCAGCAGCCGCTCCCGATTCAGAGTAATCCGATCGGAAGCGGCCAGCATGATCAACGGCCGCGCCTCCGCCGCCGAAGTCGACACCTTGGCCAGCGCAATCGACTCGAACACCCGCTTCAAGCCAGTCCTGAACTCAGCCGACTGCGCAAACCTCGACGGCGGATCCTTGGGATCAGGGGAGACAAGCGCAACCGCCTGGTCCATCGCCCGCAGCAGCATCTCCTTCGTCCCTCCACCTGCCGGAATCAGCCCCACCCCCGCCTCAACCAGCCCGATGTACAGCTCCGCATGAGGCTGCCGCCGCGCCGCATGCAGGCAAATCTCCGCGCCCCCGCCCAGCGTCAGCCCAAACGGCGCCGCCACCACAGGCCGCGGACAAAACTTGATCGCCGCCGTCATCTGCTGGAAGGCGTGAATCACCCCGGCCACTTCGTCCCACTCGCCCTCCTGCGCCGCCATCAGCAGTTGCATCAGGTTCGCGCCCACGGAAAAATTCTCCCGGTCGCTCGCAATCACAAACCCCGCAAAGTTCTTCACCGCCTCCGAATCCGGCTTCAACACAGCAGAAATCATCGAAAGCACATCCCCGCCTATCGCATTCTTCAGCGAGTGCAGTTCGATGCACCCAATCCCATCCCCCAAATCAATCAGAGACGCGCCCGGATTCGCCTTCACCACCCCATTCGCCCGCCGAAAATCCGCAACCCGCGCGTGACCAGCCTGCTTCGGAATCGCCTCCCAAACCTTGGTCAGCGGGTTGAAGCACTGCGGCCCATCCGGCGAATACCACGAAACACGCGCATCGTCCTGCCCTGAATCCAGCAGCTCTTCTGCCGCCCGGCTCACCGGCAATCCCATCCCGCGCATCCGCCCAACCGTCTCCCCAACCCCAGCCGCATCCCACATCTCAAACGGCCCCAGCTCCCAGTTGAACCCTGCTTTCATCGCACGATCAATCGAAACCGCGTCCGCCGCAACCTCGCCAATCCGGTCCGCCGCATAGTTCCACAGCATACTCAAAAACGGCCACAAAAACTTCGCCGCCTTGTCCTTCGCCGGATCGTTCGCCAGCAGCAGCCGCAGCCGTTCTCCAACCGTAGCCGCATTCTTCGCCATCTCCAGCGCCGGCAGCGCCGCCTTGCCCGCCGGCCTGTACTCAAAACTCACCAGGTCCAGCACCTGCCGAACCTCTTTCCCTTGCAGGCCTTTTCCATCTGCCCCGCGGCTCTTCTTATAGAAGCCCTGCCCGGCCTTATCCCCCAGCCAGCCCCGCTTCACAATCTCTTCCAGAACAGCGCCAAACCCTCCCGCCGTCACCCCACTCGGGAAATTCGCCGCCACATGCGCCAGTACGTCGATCCCCACCATATCCGCCAGACGGAACGTCCCCGTCCGCGGCCACCCAATCGCAGCCCCGGTCAGTGCGTCCACGTCTTCAACCGTCAACCCCTGCTCCAGCATCAGGCTCGCTGCCGTAAACATCACCGCCACGCCAATCCTGTTGGCGATAAAGTTTGGCGTGTCGTTCGCCCGCACCACCTGCTTGCCCAGGTTCCGATCCGCAAAAGCCGCAAATGCAGCCACCAAACCCTCATCCGTCTCCGCCGCCGGAATAACCTCCAGCAGCTTCATATACCGCGGCGGATTGAAGAAATGCGTCCCAAAAAACCGCGCCCGAATGCCCTCCGGCAACCCCGCCGCAATCTGCTTCACCGGCAGCCCTGAAGTATTCGTCGTCAACACCCCCTGCGGCCCAAGATGCGGCGCCACCTTTTCCAGCAGCGCCGTCTTGATTCCCAGGTTCTCGGCAACCGCCTCAATCACCCAGTCGCACCCGGCCAGCTTCGCCAAATCGTCTTCAAAATTCCCCGTCGAAACCAGCCCCGCCAGCGCTGCCTCGTAAAAAGCCGCCGGCTTGGCCTTCCCCAGTGTCTCCAGCGCCCCCTTTGCCAGCCGACTCCGGTCGCCCTCGCCCGCCGGAACCATATCCAGCAGCAGCACCGGAATCCCGGCGTTTGCCAGGTGCGCGGCAATGCGCGACCCCATCGTCCCCGCCCCCAAAACCGCTGCCCGCCGAATCAAAAGCGGTGCTCTACTCGATATGGCACTAGTCATGAGAGTTCTCCGTGTTCCTGCGAATGGCGTGGCCTACAAAAGCACTGTCATCCCGGGCATCCTGACTCGCATTTTGCCAGTTACGGCTACCATGAACGCCAAAATCGTCCAGCATGTTCATCCCCACCACACTGTCATCCCGACCGCAGCCGAGGGATCTGCGGTTGCTCTTCGGGTTCGGTCATTCGGAGCATCTTGACTTGCGCCGCAAGCTACAAGACACAAGATCGATTGACCGATCCATCCTGGGATCCCGCCATCGTCGGAAATGCTCCCGGTTGCCAAAGCAGCAGCAAAAGCAGTGACCCACCAAACAATAAATACACCTGGGTGGAAGGACCGCCTAAAAAGCGCAGAACAAACCCAAACAGAGCCACCGACTCCGCCGTTGCAAACCGCACAATGTGGCCCGAAAGCCATCGACTACGGGCGGTTACATCTCGCGTTGCTGGATCGGACGGCATCGGAGCGCCCCTCAGCATCTGCTGAAAGAGGAAGCCTCCCAGAGCCGACGCAATTGCGCAGAAAACCAGCCCCCACCCCATGCTCGGGGCCACCGGCGGCTTCGAGGGATCGATTGGATGGAGTGTGCTGCAAACGTAGTAAAAGAGCAACACCGACACGATGAAGGCAACCTGCATTGTGCGAACAACTTTGATAGCTGGATTCATGCGGATCTCCCTCAAGCGGCTTTGACGTGCAAATTCTTCCACCGCGCGGAAACTCTCGCAGCATACGGAACCCCGCCGCCAAGGGTCAAGGCGCGGAACCCGGCAACAAGTCCCTACAACTTTTTCCGTAGCCCCTCAAAGACCAAATACCCAATCCCCGCCGAAACCATCGCAATCAAGAAATTCGTCCCTGAAAAAATATCCCGGATCGCAAAAGCCATCGTCTTCCCCGCCCCATTCGTCCCCGTAAACTCCCCCATCAGCAGGTTCGAATAGAACAGAAACACAATAAACGCGATCTCCACCACCGCACGCCAAAGCGGGATAAGCCGGCTCCGTTTTGCTGGGTTTGTCTCCATTGAGTCTTCAGACTAACAACAGAACAGCCGTCCGTTGCATCTTTGTCGTTAGGAACAACCGCTCTGAGCCGCGAAAGAGGCTGCGGAAAAAGTCGGGTTTTGAGTCAAGATTCACAAAGAACATCCCTCGGGGGCTAAAGCCCAGCTTTTATTTTCAGCCACTTGCGGCACGGCTGAAGCCGTGCCCTTTCAAAACTTCGGCCATTTGGTAGTTTTTCCGCAGCCGCGAAAGCCCGCAGTCACCCTGCCCGCAGCGTCAAGACCGTAATCTCCGGCGGGCAGTTCAACCGGAACGGAAGCCCGATCGTCCCAATCCCCCGGTTCACATACAAATGCATCGCCCCCAGCTGAAACATCCCCTCAACATACTTCTTGCCCAGCTCCGGCAATTCCAGAGCGCCCAGCATTGGTAGCCGTACCTGGCCGCCGTGCGTGTGACCGCTCAACATCAAACCCACTGACGCGCCCGACTCATGCTTCAAAACCGTATCGGCATAATCCGGCGCATGGCACATCAGCACCACGGGCTCGTCCGGCACATTCCGAATCGAGTAGGGGATCGCCTGGTCCAGATTCGGGTGGCCCAAAACTGGGTCATCCACCCCAGACAGCCAGATCTTCTCACTCCCTCGCTTCAACGGGACGCACTCATTGCGCAGTACCGGGATTCCGTTCTCCTTCAGCGGCCTGCCCACCTCCTCCCTTCCTACCCCGATATCGTGGTTGCCCAGCACCGCGAATTTGTCCTTGCATCGCAGTCCCGAGAGGATTCCAGCGCATTGCCGCGCAGCCTCAAACTGGTACTTCTGGGTACCGAACCCATCGGTTACAAAGTCTCCCGTCAGCACCACCACATCCGGCTCCATCCGGTTCACACGCTCAACCACCTGGCGGATAAAGTAAGGCTCGGACCACGCATCCAGATGAAAGTCGCTCAACTGCACAATCCGCATTCCATCAAACACCCGCGGTAACCCGGCCAATTTTACATCCGATTCCACTACCTCAACCCAATGGCGCGCAATCTCGCCAGAGTAAAGTGCCAGTCCCGCAGCGCCCCAAAATCCAGCCTTCAGCAGCCGCCTCCGCCCCGAAGAATAATCCTTTATGGATGAAAACAAAGCCATATTCAATCGTACACAGTCTGCGCACCTGACGCGCCCGCCCCTGAACCCTTTGGGTCGAGGTTTAGGTCGATCTGGGCGTCGCGCCTTTTTTCTGGCGCGAAGGGGCAAAGCACAGCGCCAATCTGGCGGCGAAGCCGCGTCTGCCCCACCGCAGGTGGCGTCTGCCCCACCGCAGGTGGTTTGACCCCCTCCGGTCAAGGGAACTAGCTTGGAAGAAGGCGACCGTTGCCCTTCCGGAACGCCTGGCCTCTAAAATCTGGCAAAAGCACACAAGGCCGGGCAAAAAGCACACAAGGAGATTGGATGCAAAGCAGAATGCGAACCGCGCTCCTCACACTGGGCCTCGCGGCAATTACCCTCGGCGCACCGTTCACCGGGCAAGCTCAGAACCTGAAGAGCTTCGAGCAGAAAATCACCACCAAGGTATTGCCCAACGGACTCACCCTCATCCTCTGCGACCGGCCCGACGCCCCGGTCTTCAGCTACGCCACCTTCATTGATGCCGGCGACGTCAACGACCCCTCCGGCCAAAGCGGCCTGGCCCACATGTTTGAGCACCTCGCCTTCAAGGGAACCAGCGAAATCGGCACCACCGACTACCCCGCCGAAAAAGTCGCGCTCGCCAAAGTCGAAGTAGCCAACAACGCCTATGAAGCCGAATTCCTCAAGCCCGTCGGCCGCGACCCTCAAAAGCTCGCTGAACTCCAAAAGGCCTTTCTCGCCGCCCAAAAAGAGGCAGAAAAATTCGTTGTTCCCAACCAGTTTACTGACATTGCCGAACGCAACGGCGCCGAAGGCCTCAACGCTGAAACCGGCCTCGACGACACCTTGTACTTCTGGTCCATGCCTGAAAACCGCCTCGAACTCTGGGCTTACCTTGAGAGCAGCCGCCTCGCCGACACCGTCCCCCGCGAGTTCTACAAGGAGCGCGATGTAGTCATCGAAGAGCGCCGCATGCGCACCGACTCCAACCCCGAGGGCCGCCTGTTCGAGCAGTTCCTGGCCACAGCCTATGTCGCCCACAACTACGGCCGCAGCTCCATCGGCTGGCCCAGCGAAGTCAGCCAGATCAACGCCACCGAGGCCATGGCCTTCCACAAAAAGTACTACGTCGGCGCCAATATCGTCGTAGCCGTCGTCGGCGACATTGGCGCCGCTGAAGCCATGCCCATGCTGGAAAAATACTTCAGCAAGGTTCCCGGCGGCCCCAAGCCGGAAGAGATGACCACCGTCGAACCCAAACAGTTCGCCGAGAAAACGGTCGTCATTCACGACCAAAGCCAGCCCATCTATATCGAGGGCTACCACCGCCCCGACTTCCGCAACCCCGACAGCGCCGTCTACGACGCCATCAGCGACATCCTGTCCAACGGCCGCGTCTCCCGCCTCTATCGCAGCCTCGTTCGCGACCAGCAAATCGCCGCCGCGGCAGAGGGCGTCAGCCCCTATCCCGGCGATAAATATCCTGGTCTATTCGTCTTCTTTGCTGCACCCCTCCCCGGCCACACGCCTCAGCAGATGCGCGACGCCATCCACAAGGAGATCGAGAAGCTCAAAGCCTCCGACGTCACTGACGATGAACTGGCCATGTTCAAAACCCGAACCCGCGCCGACCTGCTCCGCGGCCTTGCCGACAACCAGGGCCTCGCCAACGACCTCGCCGAGTACCAGACCCGCTACGGCGACTGGCGCGAACTCTTTCTCCAACTCGACAAGGTAGACAAGGTCACCAAGGCAGACATTCGCCGCCTGGCCAACCAGATCTTCATCCCCTCCAACCGAACCGAAACCTGGATCGAGACCGACGCTCCCTCCGCCAACCTGAAGCCCGAAACCGCAAACGGAGGCGCGCAATGAACAAAGCCAGCGTGAAGGGTACGGGCTTCAGCCCGTACATTGAATGCCAAAAGAACACCTGGGCTTCAGCCCCCGAGGCAACCCGCATCTCCAAATCCATCTTCGCCATAGCCATCCTCGCCGCCCTCGTCACCCCCGCGCTCTCCGCCCAGCAGCAAAAACCCTGGGAAAAAATCCCCATCCCCAAGCTCCACGAATTCCACCCCCAGCAACCCAGGCGCATCCAGCTCAAAAACGGCATCGTCCTCTTCCTTCAGGAAGACCACGAGCTCCCGTTCGTCTCCGGCTCCATCCTCATCCCCGGCGGCTCCCGCGATGAAGACCCATCCAAGGCCGGCCTCATCGGCCTCTACGGCGAGGCATGGCGCACCAGCGGTACTGCCAAAATGGACGGCGACGCCATGGACGACCTCCTTGAAGCCAAAGCCGCGCACATTGAGACCGGCGGCGACGACGACTCAACCGCCGTCTCCTGGGATTCGCTGAAAGGCGACTCCGACCAGGTCTTTTCCCTCGCCCTCGACCTCTTCCTGCACCCCAAATTCAACCAGGAAAAGCTCCAACTGGCCCAGCAGCAGGAAGCCACAGGCATCGTCCGCCGCAACGACGAAGAGGGCGGAATCGCCGGTCGCGAAGCCGCCAAGCTCGTCTACGGCCCCAACGGCCCCTACACCCGCCAGCCAGAACTTGCCACCATCGGCGCGGTCACCCTCGCTGACCTCCAGGCCTGGCACGACCGCACCATCGGCGCAAAGCTCATCGTCGCCATCAGCGGCGACTTCGACCCCGCCGCCATGGAAGCCAAGCTCCGCGCCGCCTTTGAAGGCCTTCCTCCCGTCAAACCCCTGCCCGCCCGTCACGATGTCTTCTCCGGCGCTGCGCCAGGCGTCTACTTCATCAACAAATCAGATGTAAACCAGTCCGACATCGAAATCGTCGGCATGGGCATCGACCGCCACAATCCCGACGTCCCCACCCTCGCCGTCATGAATGAGATCCTCGGCGGAGGCTTCACCAGCCGCCTCTTCCAAAAGGTACGCACCGAGCTCGGCCTCGCCTATGAAACCGGCGGAGGCATCTCCTTCGGCTACGACCACCCCGGCACCTTCAACGCCGTCGCTCTCACCAAGAGCGCCACCACCGTCGAAGCAACCAAGGCTGTCCTCGGTGAAATAGCCGGCCTCAACTCCCGGCCGTTTACCGACGCTGAACTCGCCCGAGCCAAAGACAACATCCTCAACTCGTTCCTCTTCAAATACGACACCCGCGATAAGGTCCTCGCCGAGCGCGTCCGCCTGGAGTTCTACGGTTACCCCGCCGACTACCTCGAAACCTACAAGGCAGCTCTTGAGAAGGTAACCGTTCCCGACCTCACCGCCGCCGCCGCTAAATACATTCACCCCGACAAGCTCGCCATCCTCGTCGTCGGCAACGCACCTGAAATCAAGCCCGGCCTCGACACCCTCAACCTCGGCCCCATCCACCCCATCGACATCACCATCCCCGGAGCTCCCAGCCAACACGGTTCCCCGGCCGCCGATAGCAACTGAAACCCTCCGTGCCCCATCCAAACCGCGGCAGTTTCGCGGTTTGGGTGGGAAAGCAAGATTCTAATTTTCAGCACAAGACACGTCTGCCGCACCGCAGGTGTCCCGGAGCAAGTTCATGGAAAGTGCAGGCCTCGCATCAGCCCATAATTTCGCCGTCGTCATCATGGCCGCCGGCAAAGGCACCCGCCTCAAATCCCGCCGCCCCAAAGTCCTCCATGAAATCGGCGGCAAGCCCCTCCTCGCCCACGTCATCGCCGCCGCTTCTCAAATCGTCCCGCCCGCCAGCATCTTCGCCGTCGTCGGCCACCAGGCCGACAAAGTCAAAGCCGCTGTTGCCGCCACCGGCATCCAGTTCGTCGAGCAAACCGAGCAGCGCGGAACCGGCCATGCCATCCAGTCTGCCAAAGATGCCGTCGCCGGCTACGACAACATCCTCGTCCTCTCCGGCGACGCCCCCCTCATCACCGCCGAAACCCTGGCCGCCCTGGTCCGCTTCCACCAGTCCCACCACGCCGCCATGACCCTCACCACCGCCGAGCCCGCGCAGCCCACCGGCTACGGCCGCATCATCCACCCCGCCACCGATTCCCCCGAAGTCATTGCCATCATCGAGCAGAAAATGCTCACCCCCGCGCAGCTTTCCCTGCCTGAAGTCAACATGGGCCTCTACGCCTTCCAGACCGCCCCGCTCCTCGCCAACCTCGCCAAACTCACCACTTGCAATCCCCACGGCGAGCTTTACCTCACCGACATGGCCCAGGTCCTCCACGCCGCCGGCGAGCGTGTCGTCGCCTTCAAGACCTCCGACCCCGACGAGCTTCTCGGCGCCAATACCATTGCCGAAATGATGGATCTCGACGCCAGCCTCCGCCTCGCCACCGCCCGCCGCCTCATGGCCTCCGGCGTCACCATCTTCCGCCCTGAAACCGTGGTCATCGACGCCTCCGTCGAAATCGCCCCAGACGCGGTCATCGAACCCTACGTCCAGCTCCTCGGCGCCACCCGCATCGGCCCAGACTCCCGCATCCGCTCCTACTCCGTCATTGAAAACTGCACCCTCGGCCAGGACGTCCTCGTCCGCCAAAACTGCGTCCTCTCTGACAGCGCCATCGCCGACGGAGCTCGAATCGGCCCCTTCGCCCATATCCGCCCCGGCTGCGAAATCGGCCCCGAAGTCCACATCGGAAACTTCGTCGAAACCAAGAAGGCCAAGCTCCACAAAGGCGTCAAAGCCGGCCACCTCACCTACCTCGGCGATACCGAAATCGGCGAAAACACCAACATCGGTGCCGGCGTCATCACCTGCAACTACGACGGCGTACACAAACACAAAACCCTCATCGGCAAAGACGCCTTCATCGGCAGCGACTCCACGCTCGTGGCCCCTGTCGAAATCGGCCACCAGGCCTACATCGGCGCCGGCTCCTGCATCACCAGAACCGTGCCCGCCGGATCGCTCGGCGTCGCCCGCGCCCACCAGGTAACCAAAGAAGGCTGGGCCACCACCCGCCGCGCCCGCCAGAAGGAAACCTTGGCTGAACGCGATAAACAAAAGTAACCGATCGCGGATTTCGTGTTGCGCTTCCCTTTCCGGCCAGCCTTCCTTACTGATTTCCCTTCCGCACCCACTAACCCCACTGAACAATGTGCGCCATTCTCTGCGGGCCGATGATCACATTGAACCAAAGTGGTCACCGTCCCTCTCGGATCAACATGGACCAATGCCGTCGCCCTCCATCTCTGCGCAAGCCACCCCCACCAGTGACAAAAAATCCTGCCATCTTCCCTGCGGCGCCGCCCGGATTTCTCTCCGCACTGCTCAATAAATCCATAAAATGACAATAGAATCAGGTATTTGCGGAATCCCTTCAAAAAGACGACGAAGCACTCCCCCCCAGCCCCACCAAGCCCTGCTTACTCGCCTCAACCGTCCTCCAGTACCGCCTTCCTGCTACCCGCATGCGCCGGTTTACGGGTTTTTATTGCCTCTATTTCCGCATTTCTGCGTCCTGAACCATGCTTCCTTCCGTCATAGCAAGAAAACAGATGCAACTTTCGCCCGTTCAAGCCACAATAGAGTCTCTCAATTCAAATCTGGGGTGAAGTCAGAAAGGTATTCCCCTCCGCTGCATCTGGGAGTAACCTTCCTTTAGAATGACCGGGGACTCGATCTGGGAAGCTAAACCCTCGCTCATTCTGCATCGCTGGCTCAGTCCAGAAGAGTCGTAAATGCAACACTGCTTTGATTTTGCCCAAGTTTTTATCTGCAAGAAACAAAAACGGACTTCTATGGATTTTTGAGGAAAACTACCCGGGCCCGATGTTCGCGAGAGAATCCGGACCGCACTTTGATAACTCTCCTCGGATCTTCTCAGATGGTCAGTCGCGTATCCCTTGCGGATTAGAACATGGCGGTTTTTCAGAGGTAAATGCGTTCTCAGTTGGCCCTTGTGCATCCAATTAGTTCGAGGGCGCAACAAAGAATGCTCCACTTCTGATGCGTTTGTTCTTGCAACCGATAGAACGGTCGCTAAAGATCGTGGGAGGATCTGGGATTGGCTTTGAATCTGACACGGCTGCAAGTAGCCTCCACTGCGTCTGGTTCTCGCGCGGAAGCAGAGGCCCACGCCTCCGCACGGCCGCGCCGTACCGCCCGCATTCTTGTCGTCGATGACGAACCGCATGTCCGCACCATGATCGGCTCCTCCCTCGAGCGCCAGGGGTACGATGTCCAGTTGGCTGCCAGCGGCCGCGAAGGCATTGAACTCCTCGAACGCAACGCCTTCGATCTTGTTCTCACCGACATCGTCATGCAAGACGGCAACGGCATCACCCTCCTCGAACGCATCCACAGCCAGCAGCCCCAGCTTCCCGTCGTCATGGTCACCGCCATCCACGACATCAGCGTGGCGATCGACTCCATGCGCCGAGGAGCCTACGACTACCTCCTCAAACCCTTCGAACGCGAACACCTCGTCAATACCGTGCACCGCGCTCTCGACCACCGCCAGGCCCTCCAAGACAGCCACAACTACCAGCAGAACCTCGAACAGGTCGTCCGCGCCCGTACCGAAATGCTCCGCCAGGCCATGGAGAATCTCGAACACTCCTACGACGTCACCCTTGAGGCCCTCGGCGATGCACTCGATCTCAAAGACTCCGAAACAGAAGGACACTCCAAGCGCGTCACCGCTTACACCATCGCCCTCGCCCGCGCCATGGGCATCGGACCCGCCCAGATCAAGGTCATCGCCCGCGGCGCCTTCCTCCACGACATCGGCAAAATGGCCATACCCGACGAGATCCTCCGCAAGCCCGGCCGCCTATCCCCGGAAGAACAGATCGTCATGCGCGAACACTGCGCTCGCGGCTACAACATGCTTCGAAAGATCCCCTTCCTCGCCGAATCCGCTGAAATCGTTTTCTCCCATCAGGAACACTTCGACGGCTCCGGCTATCCCAATGCGCTCAGCGGCTCTGAAATTCCCATCGGCTCCCGAATCTTCGCCGTAGCCGACGCCTTGGACGCCATCACCAGCGATCGACCCTATCGCAAGGCAAGAAGCTTCGACGCCGCCCGCGAAGAAATCCTGCGCTGCTCAGGAACCCAGTTCGATCCTGCCGTCGTCGAAGTCTTCCTCAAGATCCCCAATGAGCTCTGGCACGAACTCAGGTCCGAAATTACAGGCCAGAACAAACGCTTCTCCACCTTTGACATTGCGCCCATCCCCCACCCGCCGGAATCCTGATCCCCTGGGATTCATCCCTTTCCCGGCCTCCGTGCATCCCCAGCCACCCTGCCTGCATCCATCAACAGTCTCGGTTCGATGAGATCAGCAAGAAATGGAGGAAACCATGTCCGCTCTCTCCGATCAGCAGATCGTTTCCCTGCTTGAATCCGTGCCCGAATGGCACATCGAGTCCGAGGAACTGGTGCGCATCTTCCAGTTTCACGACTTCGTCGCCGCCATGCGTTTCGTCAACCACGTCGCGGAACTTGCTGAAGCTTCCGGCCACCATCCAGACATCGACATTCGCTACAACCGCGTCCGCCTCGCTCTCATCACCCACGACGCAGGGGGGCTCACCAGAAAGGACTTCGACCTGGCCTTCCAGGCCGACAAGGCAATCTGACTGCCTCGGCAGCCAGTCCCGCCCCATCCTCATTCCCCATCCGCCGCGTCCTCGTCTGGAATCCCAAAATGCGGACTCTGCCCATCATTCTCCGCTTGACGCAGCTTCGTGATCGTCTGCCTGTACCACCATGCGGCCACCAATCCCCCGGCAAAAGCCGTTGCGGCCGCCACCAACCCCACCTTGATCCAGCCTGCTCGCTCGCCTGAGTTCGTCTCGGGTTCACCAGAACTTTCAGATTCAAAAGAGTTTGCCATACTTGAGGATGTACCTGTCTTTCTCCAGCGCCGCTCTCTCTCGGCATCACCAGCCCGGAAAAGTCTTGCCGTTTGATGCGCAGCCCTGAAAAAGGTTTGCCGTTATCTTCAGGATTTTAATTTCGATTTTTGTATTTGACTTCACCCAAATCTATGCTATGGTGTATATATTCCAGTGAAGGAGCCGGTAGAGCTTGCCGATCCTGAGTTGGAAGTAAGTTGCGTCACTGGCCTCCCGGCACGAACAGCTAGACCGTTCGTGCCGCCTTTTTTTGCGGAAAAATCACCCCCGCCCCAGCTTTCGATGCCAAATCTCCCGTTCTCAACCCAGCGGGAAGCGTTTAAGATAGTCCCTGAGAGACCCCTTATGAAGAAGTTCATCAAGCACCGCTGGCTCGTCACCCTCGGAGTATTCGCGCTCACCGCCGCCAGCTACGCCCAGTGGTCCAACCCCGCGGACGACGTGCCTGCCTATCATCCCTCCGCCCCGCTCAAGGTCGCCGCCCTGCCCCCCATCCTCGCCGGCGCCAGGCTCACCGGAGAGAACTTCCGCAACCCCTGGCAGGTCCACGTCTATCAGCAGGTCGCCAAGGTGTCGAGCGTCGTCTACCAGCTTCCCTGCAACTGCCGCTGTGACCGCGCCCTCGGCCACACCAGCCTGCGCAGTTGCTTCGAGGGTCTGCACGGCACCGAGTGTTCCACCTGCGCCAAAGAGGGCTTCTTCGCCTACCAGCAGACCAGGCTCGGCAAAACCCCAACCCAGATCCGCGCCGCCATCGCCCGCCACGAGTACGAGTCCATCGACCTCGACAAGCAGTAGCCCCGGGCCAATCCACCCAAAGAGCACCTGTCATCCCGACCGCAGTGGAGGGATCCGCGGTTGCTCCTAAAAAAGGCAAATTTACCCCCCACCTGCATAAGATGAGACTCAACGCTTCTACCTCTCCCGGAGCGAGGGAGTGATCAGCGTTTGTCTCTCGGGAGCACAAACCTTTCTCTTTCGTGACACATTGCAGTTTATTTCCCTGAAACGCGCACAATGGAATCATGGACATCAGGCCAGACCCAGACCTCACCCCCTGCCCCCCTGCTGACCCACCCCCCCTACCCCCGAAAACACCCTTCCCAGGAAGCCAGCCTCCATCTAAACCACTTGGAATTAACAGTTTACAAAATTGACACGTATACTGATCAGTAAACATAAACGCCGAAAAACAGCCATTTTTTGCCAGAAATAGCCCTTCTTTCGCCGTATTACTCCGAGAGGTGGCCCTTTTTGGGCCCGCCTCTTGTTCCCCGCATCAAATGTTGAGTCAGCCGAATCGAACAAGCGGACGACAAGGAACTCAAACCCATGACCATCTTGATCCCCACTCCCCTGCGCCCCTTCGCCGCCGGCAGAGACTCCGTAGAAGTCGATGCGCCAACCGTCTCCCAGGGCCTCGAATCCCTCACCCAGTCCCATCCCGATCTGCGCAAACATCTGTTCACCACCGATGGCAAGCTGCGCGCTTTTGTTAACCTATATTTGAACGACGAAGACGTCCGCTACCTCCCCGAAAAGGAAGCAACAGCCGTCACCGCTGCCGACACGCTCTCCATCATCCCCTCCATAGCCGGCGGGAACCAGCCCCAACCCTAGACCCCAAACCCCATACCCGAGACCCCATGACCACCACGACCGACGCCGCCGCACTCCCCGAACTCACCACCGACGACCTATCCCGCTACTCCCGCCACCTCATCCTGCCCGAGGTGGGCATGGAGGGCCAGCAGCGCCTCAAGGCAGCCCGCGTTCTTTGCGTCGGCACCGGTGGTCTCGGCTCCCCGCTCGCCCTCTACCTCACCGCCGCCGGCATCGGGACGCTTGGCCTCGTCGACTTCGACGTGGTCGACGCCAGCAACCTGCAGCGCCAGATCATTCACTCCACCAAGGACATTGGCCGCAAAAAGATCGACTCCGCCGAAGAGAAGCTCAAGGCCCTCAACCCGGCCATCAACATCGTGAAGCATGAAACCATGCTCACCAGCGCCAACGCCCTCGACATCCTCAAGGATTACGACATCGTCGCCGACGGCACGGACAACTTCCCCACCCGCTACCTGGTCAACGACGCCTGCGTCCTGCTCGGCAAGCCGAACGCCTACGGATCCATCTTTCGTTTTGAAGGCCAGGCCAGCGTCTTTGCCACCGAGGAAGGCCCCTGCTACCGCTGCCTCTATCCCGAGCCGCCCCCGCCCGGCCTCGTCCCCAGCTGTGCCGAAGGCGGCGTCCTCGGCATCCTGCCCGGCCTCGTCGGCGTCATCCAGGCCACCGAAGTCATCAAGCTCATCCTCGGCAAAGGCGCGCCCCTCATTGGCCGCCTGCTGCTTGTCGACGCGCTCAACATGCGCTTCCGCGAGCTCAAACTGCGCAAGAATCCCGAGTGCCCGGTCTGCGGAACCAACCCCACCGTCACCAAGCTCATTGACTACGACCATTTCTGCGGTATCGTCCCGGAAACCCCTCAGGAAAAGAACATGAAGAACGGCATTCCCCAGATCACCGTCAAGGAATTCAAGGCCCGCCGAGACTCCGGCGAAGACATCTTCCTGCTCGACGTTCGCGAGCCCTACGAGTACCAGATCGCCCAGATCGGCGGCACGCTCATCCCCCAGAACGACGTCCCCAACCGCCTCGCCGAGATCCCACGCGACCGCGAAATCGTGGTCCAGTGCCGCAGCGGAGCAAGGTCCCAGCGCATCGCCGAACTCCTCAAGCAATCCGGCTACACGCAAGTCGTCAATCTAGCCGGCGGCATCCTGGCCTGGGCCGACGAAATCGACGCCAAGGTGCAAAAGTACTAGCAATCACCCTGGTTTTCGCTTTTGGCAAACTTGGCCAATTCGCCTATACTCGCTACGAGGTGTCCGATGCCCACTCGCAACGTCAATCTCACTCCGGAACTCGATACCTTCATCGCAACCAGGGTCGAAGCGGGGCTCTACTCGAATGCCAGCGAAGTGATGCGCGCGGCATTGCGGCTGCTGGAACGAGATGAGCGCGAGCACCAGGAGAAAATGGCCGGGCTGCGAGCTGCGATAGAAAGCGGAATTGCCAGTGGTGTCGCCGAACCGGGAACCTTTTCCAGGATTCGCGCAAAGCACGGACTGCCCGAAAGTGCCGCCTGACTGTGCTGCAATTCCATGTATCGGCGCAAGCCGAACAGGATATTGATCGCATAGCCGCCTATACGACTGAATCCTGGGGATGGCGACAGACGGCTCAGTACCTTGCCAAGCTCGAAGAGAGCTTCGCGATGCTGGCACAGAACCCTTCGGTTGGCCGATCCTGTGAATCGATCCGCAAGGGCTTGAGGCGGTTCGAGACCGGCAAGCATGTGGTTTTTTATACTCCCGACCCGACAGGGATTCTTGTGGTCAGAGTGCTGCACGAGCAAATGCTGCCCATGAATTACTTCTAACCGTCTCTCCCATGCAATGCATGGTTCGGCAAACCTGGTTCTCCCGAACCTTCCTGCCCAGGCACGCGCGCAAGCGAGCGTCTGCCCCCACCGCAGCCCCGCTAGTGCGCCATCTCCACCGGTCCCGGCCGCATCGGCTCCGCGCCCTTCCCGTTCTCATCCAGCTTGCCAAAGATCATCTTCCCGCTCGCCGTCTGCAGCACGCTGGTCACTGAAATCTCGACCGCCTTGCCGATCAGCTTGCGCGCATGATCCACGACCACCATCGTCCCGTCGTCCAGATACCCGACGCCCTGGTTGAACTCCTTGCCCTCTTTGAGGATCAGCACGTGCATCTTCTCGCCGGGCAACACCACCGGCTTGAGAGCATTGGCCAGGTCATTGATGTTGAGAACCTCAACGTGGTGCAGGTGTGCCACCTTGTTGAGGTTGAAGTCGTTGGTCACCACCTTGGCCTCCCACTTCTTGGCCAGTTCCAGCAGCTTCAAATCCACTTCGCGAATCGACGGAAAATCGTCCGACACAATCTGCACCTGGATATGCGTGCTCGACTGCATCTTCTGCAGCATGTCCAGGCCGCGCCTGCCGCGCTGCCGCTTTGACCCATCGGTCGAGTCGGCCACCACCTGCAGCTCGCGCAGCACAAACTCCGGCACCACCATCATGCCGTCAATAAAGCCGGCCTCCGCAATGTCGGCAATTCGCCCGTCGATAATCACGCTGGTGTCCAGCACCTTGGCCGTTCGCCGCGTCGGCTTCTCACCGCTGAAGATGGTGCCCAGCGCCGCCGGATTCAGCAGGTCGCCCTTGCTCGCCCCCACCAGCAGGCCCACATAGGTCATCAGCAGCAGCACAAAAATTTGCAATGCCGCGGAGTTGGCGCTGCTCAGCGGCGCAGACTTCAGCACCAGGCAGAACAGGAACGCGCCAAAAATGCCCAGCACGCTCCCAGCCACCGCGCCAATCAGGCGTCGCAAAGTCAGCGCGCGAACGCGAAGCTCGAAGACGATCACCGCGGCAGCCGCAACCCCTCCCACGGCAGCACTCACCCATCCATCCAGGCCGAATGGGTGAAGGAAATAACAGACTCCGGCCAAAAGAGCCACAAAAAGAATACGAAGCAGAATGAGATCCATAAAAAGCCAACTCCCGCTTGCGCTGAGAAAAACCCTCCAGCCTGGGCACAAGTGGCGAGTATGCCCACTTCCCCTCAGAGTCGTCAAGAGCAACTTAACCGCTTTGCAACAACCCGTACTCCACAGTAACCATTCAAAGCCTTATCAACCGGCCTCAGGCAGACAGACAGCGCCGTTGCCGAGCCGAGTCCCCGCTGACTTGCCGACTCGCTTGTCCCGCGCAGCGGACGCTGACTCGCTGAATCTCAACCCATCCCAATTCCGGCCAGATATTCATTGCTTGTTCACGTCCACATAATACAAATCCGTCGCCACCTGGAAATCATCCTTCCCCACCGCCGTCTCCATCCACTGCCACTTCGTCGTCGGCTTGATAATCTCCCACTTGTCCGCCGTGCCCACCTTCACCGGCATCGCAAAATCGTCCTCGTCCGCGTCCCACTTGTACATTGCCATTCCCGGCTTTTCCCCAAACAGCAGCTCCAGCCGCGGAATGTGCGCATGGCGCAGATATTGGTTGAAAATTGGCGTCAGATTCAGCCCCGTATGCTGGTTCCACCACGCCACCACGTCTTCGGTCATGATGTTCTGATACTTGAAGTGCTGGTAAAACTCGTGCAGCAGCGCCCACCACTTGGCGTCGTCGTTCACCACGCTGCGAAGCGTATTGATCATCAGCGCGCCCTTGAAATACTGGTCCTCGGTGGGCTGCGCATTCACCCCGCGCTCCGCCACAATCGGCCGCAGGTTGATCACCTTCGGCTTCAAGCCCCCCATGTACTTCAGCGCATCGTCGTGACCCCAGCGATACTCCACATAGAGCGTTTCCAGGTACGTCGTCCACCCTTCGTGAATCCACATGTCCGACGAGTCCTGCGCCGTAACGCTGTTGCCAAACCACTCATGCCCGCTCTCGTGAATGATGATGAAATCGAACCGCGTGTTGATGCCCACGCCCGTCCAGTCCCGCCCCAGGTAGCCGTTCTTGAACAGGTTGCCATAGGTCACAGCGCTTTGGTGCTCCATCCCCGAGTAAGGCGCCTCCACCAGCTTGTACCCGTCCTTGATAAATGGATACTCGCCAAAGTAGTGCTGATAAGCCTCGATCATCCCTCGAGCCTGCGCAAACTGCACCTTCGCCTTGTCCAGATCCTCCGGCAGCACATAATAATCCATCGTCAGCTTGGCGCCCGAGGGCTCGGCCATCTCCTCGCCAAAGTGAACGTAGTTCCCAATGTTCAGCGACACATCGTAGTTGTTGATCCCATAGCTCACATGCCAGTCCCAGCGCGTGTAGCCATCGCCCAGGTCGGTATGGCCCACAAGCCTTCCATTCGATACATCCATCAGCCCATTCGGAACCGCAACGCTGATGTCCATGCTTTCCCCTTCGTCGCGCCACTGGTCCTTGTCGGGCCACCACATGCTTGCGCCCGTCTCTTCGCAGGCGGTATTGATCCACACATGCCCGCTCGGGTCCTTCTTGAAGGTCATCCCCCCAAAACGCCCCGTCTCCTCCGGATGCCCCGAGTAATAGAACTCGATCGAGTACGTCTGCCCCGCGCGCAGCGTCTGGGGAAAGTCGATGAACACCGCGCCATCGTCGCGCACATAGGTGAGCGTCGTGTCGCCCAGCAGAATCTTGTCAATCGAAAGAGTGTCGCGCAGGTCGAGCTGAATGCGCGTTCCATCCTTGAGCATCTTGAAGCGGATGGTGTTCTTCCCGCTCACCCACTGCTTCTCCGGGTCCACGCGAATGTCCAGGTGGTAATAGAGCAGGTGGTTGTTTGCCCGATACGGCCCATACGCCCCGCGCAGCATGTCGTAGTGGGTAGGCAGCGGCGCAACGGCATCAATCGGCCGCACATGCTGAAGCTTCTGCACCAGCACCTGCTTTGCGGCAGCCTCAGGAGTCGCCTCAGCCTGCGGTGCCGCTGTAGTCGCCGGCGCCGGCGCAGCAGGTGCGGGCGAGACCGGTGCGGGCGGGGCCTGCTGTGCCAAGGTCGCCTGCAAACCGAAAGCAACCCCAGCCAAGAGAATCGGAAATCCGGATGATTTTGCTCGAATCCCAAAAAATCGCATGGCGCTATCCTAATCTCCCAAGCCACGCACGCAAAACCTTCCCCGAAGAAGTGGTCGTGGAAGAGTCGTGTAAGAATAGACGAATCGGACTGCTTCCCCAGGCCGCTCTTCCGCGTCCATTCACCAGCAGCAAATCGATTTTGTCCAACAGGCGTAGCAAGGCCTTTTCCCAGCCCTTGCCAAGCTGGAACTTAGCGAAAAGGAACTGCGTAACTGTGACTATGAGACTCCCCGCAATCGGCCTGAGCCTGGTTTTCTGCGTCGCGAGTCTCGCAGCGGCGAAATCCACCCAGAATATGCCAGCCAAGCCGGCTCCAGCGCCCACCGTTGCCACTGTTCCCCTCATCAACCAACCCCTCAAGCTCGACGATTTCGCTGCAATGACCCCGCGCCCCGAGCTGCGCGGAAAGCTTGCCCATATCACAAACTTCGTCCAGAACTCGCCGGCCGATGGCAAGCCCGCAACCGAATCAACGGATGTGTGGATGGCCTACACCCGAACCACCCTCTACTTTGTCTTTCTATGCCATGACGGCCATCCTGACCAGCTACGCACACACCTCGCCCGCCGCGAAAATGTCCAGACAGACGACAATGTTGAGGTCCTGCTTGACCCGTTTCAGGACCACCGGACCGGGGTCCTGTTCCAAGTCAACGCAAATGGCGTGCAGGCGGACGCCTCGTGGAGCGAAGCAAACGGCCCAGACTACAGCTATGACACGGTTTGGGATTCCGAAGGCCGCGTGACGAAAGATGGCTGGATGGCCCTGATCGCCATTCCCTTTCGCAGCCTGCGTTTCCGCGCCGGGCAGCAGGATTGGGGCGTCGTTCTTCAGCGTACCCTGCCGCGCAATTCCGAAGCGGATTTCTGGCCGCGCGTGGCCGCCAATGTCAGCGGCGTACTTACTCAGGAGGCTACAATCCGCGGCATTGAAGGCGTGACCGGCTCGCACAACTTCCAACTGAACCCATATACGCTCGGCCAAAACGAACGAAAGCTCGTTGACCTCGACCCGACGAATCCCTTCTTCAGTTCGCGCCACTTCGAAGCCACTGCCGGCGGCGAGGTCAAGCTCGTCATCAAAGACAGCGTCGTGGTAGACGGCACCGTCAACCCCGATTTCAGCGATATTGAGTCGGATCAGCCGCAGTTCACCGTCGATCAGCGTTTCCCTGTCTTCTTCCCCGAGTTGCGCCCGTTTTTCCTTGAGAACGCGAGCTTCTTCAACACCCCCATCACCCTCGTCTACACCCGCACCATCGCCCATCCAGAGTTTGGCGTGCGCATGACCGGCAAGGTGGGCCGCAACAACCTTGGCGTCTTTGCCATTGACGACCGGTTGCCCGGCGAGACCGTCGCGCCCAATGACCCGCTCTACGGAAACCGCGCCTTCATCGCGGTCGGCCGCGTGTCGCGCGACATTGGAACAGGCTCAAGCCTGGGTGCAATCTACACCGACGATGAGTTTGGCGGCGGCTGGAACCGCATCGGCGGCATCGACGTCACCGCGCGCTTCGATGACCACTGGACAGCGCAAGGCCAGATCGTTGAGAGCTCAACACTGGGCGACCTCGACCAGGGTCAGCCCGGCGGCACACCTCCGCCTTACTCAGCCGGCCCCGCCAGCGACCTGCAGTTCCACCGCAACGGCCATTCCTTCAACCTCTACGACGAATATCAGGACGTCAGTACCGGATTTCAAACTGCTCTGGGCTTTCTTCAATCTTCAAATATCCGCTCTGACCACCTGCACACCACCTACCAGATCTACCCCAAGCACAGCAGGATTCAAAGTTGGGGCTTCGAACAGAATCAGAACCTCGCCTTCGACCACCAGAACGATCGCGTCTACCACTACACCACCGTCGATCCATTCGTTCTGCTGCCGCGCAATTTCGTCGTTGCTCCGCTGATTGGCCAAAACTCTGACACCATAAGCCCTGCCAACTATCCCGCCCTCGCCACATTCAAGAACTTCACTGAGAACTTCGCCGGCCTCGTCCTGCGCGGCGCTCCCTGGAGCCAGCTCAATCTCAATCTCGTCACCCTGCGCAGCGGAAACGTGAACTACAACCCGCTTCCCGGGCAGTCACCCTTCCTGTTGAACCAGGAAATCGTCAACCTGCTATTTACCGTCCAGCCGTTCAACCAGCTCACCATCGACAACACCTATCTGCTCGATCGCGACCACGCTGCCGCCGACGGGGCATTCGTCTACGAAACCCAGACCATGCGCACCAAGGTCAACTACCAGTTCAGCCGCTCTATCTCCGCGCGCGTCATCGCCGAATACGATTCCACCCTCGTCAATCCCGCCAACACCTCACTGCTGCGCACAAAACAAGTGGCCACCCAGGCGCTCCTCACCTGGCTGCCCCACCCCGGCACGGCCGTCTACCTTGGCTACAATAACGATCTGCAAAATCTTGACCGCGGTCTTTGCAATCGCCTGCCCAACGGCGCCTGCGATCCCAACAACACAACCTTCCCCAGAGCCGGCCTCTTCCTCAACGACGGCCGCCAAATCTTCATCAAAGCCTCCTACCTCTTCCGCTTCTAAGGAACCTCCGATCAAGTCGAAGTTTTGAAAGGGCACGACTTCAATAGCCTGCCCTGAGCGAAGTCGAAGGGTGCCGCAAGTGCCGCAAAATCAACTGGGCTTTACAGGCTGCGTAAAAACTCGTATCGGCAATCGATTTCAAATGCTTTGT
>Ga0302319_10003583_pt1 | contig 32351 bp, 35 predicted proteins | sample Bog_T0_2_FD_203319 | JGI IMG/M metagenome (GOLD analysis project Ga0302319, IMG submission 203319) | Peat permafrost microbial communities from Stordalen Mire near Abisko, Sweden - Bog_T0_2 | ecosystem: Environmental > Terrestrial > Soil > Wetlands > Peat | place: Sweden: Abisko, Stordalen Mire... | reverse complement strand
TTGACGGCTTCACGTTTAAAGGTTTGGTCAAACTTCTGACGGGTCTTAACGGTGTTCTGGCTATTGGCTTTAATCATTTGATTGTCTACCCAATTTACCGTCCGTCAAATCGAAGCAGCCTCAGGACGGCGGACAGGCAGAGAACGCAAAGAAGAGAAAACCTGAGTTCCCAAATTCAAGCGGCCTTGTTCATGACCACGGAGACGCGCAGGCCCAGTGGTTTCAAAATTTCCTGCAAGGTGGTAAGGGTGGGATTCCCATTTTTAGAAAGAATCCGATAGAGACTGGGCCGCTTGAGCCTGACGCGTCCGGCCAGATGGCCCATACCACCGCCCGCCTCGACCACGTCTTTGAGGGCAAGCAGAAAGGCTGAGTCATCCCCATCCTCGAGCACTTGGGCCAGATATTCGGCGGCGTATTCAGGATCCCGCAGCCGTTGGCTTAAATCTACTTTATAATTTTTAAGGCGCATCTTTCTTAAATTGTAACCACAGTTTCTGGGCCCGTTGGATGTCGCGGGTTTGGGTGCTTTTGTCACCGCCACCCAAAAGAATCACGACTTGCCGGCCATGCAGTCCGTAATAAATTCGCAGGCCCGGACCCTGAGCAATCCGCAACTCAAACACCCCACCGCCCACCGATTTGCAATCACCAAAATTCCCGGCCCGCCCCCGGGCAAGCCGGGCATCCACGCCCACTTGCATTTTCTGGGTGCGGAGGGAATTAAACCAGTCGTCAAACGTAACGTGACCGTTTTGAAGCTCCAGCTTCTTGATCTCCCGCTCCATCACCAGCGAATTGTAACCTATAAGTGACAGTTTTGTCAACTTTTGGGTGAGGTTTGAACCATTTGAGAAATTAGCCGCGGATGTCATATCGGAGCGGGGCGGGAGCGGGTTACGTTTCGTCCTGTTTTTCCGGCGAGGGTTGTGGGATGCTGACGGTTTACGGGCGGACGACATGAACCCTTTGTTTGGCATCATTTATGAGGACGACGACCTGCTGGTGATTAATAAACCGGCGGGGCTGGTGTGTCATCCGACGAAAGGGGATGTATATTCCAGCCTGATCAGCCGGGTGCGGATCTATCTGGACGACCAGGCGACGGGGCATTTGGTGAACCGGCTGGACCGGGAAACGAGCGGGGTGGTGCTGGTGGGTAAAAATTCAGCAGCGGCGGGGGAACTGGGGAAGTTGCTGGAGGCGCGGTCGGTGGAGAAGGAGTACCTGGCGATCGTGCATGGGCGTGTGGCGGCGGAGTCGGGGTCGATCACGGAGCCGTTGGGGAAGGATGAGGGGAGCGTGGTGGCGGTGAAGGATTGTGTGCGGGCGGATGGGGCGTTGTCGCAGACGGATTTTTGGGTGGAGCGGAGGTTTGTGCGCGGAGGGGCGGCGTTCACGTTGCTGCGGGTGGTGCCGCGGACGGGGCGGAAGCATCAGATCCGGATTCATCTGGCGCATGCGGGGCATCCGTTGGTGGGGGACAAGTTGTATGGCGGGGACGAGGATTTGTATCTGGCGCTGGTGGAGGACCGGCTGACGGAGGAGCAGCGGGCGCGGCTGATGTTTGAGCATCAGGCGCTGCATGCGCGGGTGCTGCGATTTGAATGGCGCGGGGTGGCGCGTGAGTTTGTGTGCGAGCCGGAGGCGTGGTTCACGGAGTTTATGGGTTGAGGATTGCCATCGAATTGGCGGTGTTGCGTTGATGACGTTTTAAGATTAGGGAAAAATCAGTCCCTTCGGGAATAGATACGTCCGCCCTCACCCCGGCCCTCTCCCCGTGGAGAGGGAGAATAATCCGCAGAACCACCTTATATACAATAATTTTCGAGGCCGGATGGTTTCCGGAATTTACTGGGTGACGAGGATTTTCAGCGATTCAGCGGTGGGGTGGGCGGCGAGGTGGACGGCGGCGGCGGTTTCGGCGAGTGGAAATTGATGGGTGATGAGGCCGCGGACATCGAGCTGACGGTGGAACACGAGGCGGGCGACTTCTTTTTGGAGGGTGAAATCTGAGGAATAACTGCCCAGCAGGTCTTTTTCATCCACACATACGGCGGCAAGGTCGAGCGGGGTGGCGGCGCCGCGTTTGGTGTGGGCGAAGAGCATGAGCTGGCCGCCGCCGCGAAGCCAGCCCTGGGCCTGACGGACGGCGTCGTCGGAGGGGACGGCGATGACGGCGGCATCCAGGCCGCGTTGGCGGGTGAGGCGCTGGATGACGGCGGTGGCGGCTTCCGCCGGGCCGGTGATCTGGAGGGTCGAGCGGGCGCCAAATTTTTTGGCAAGCTTGAGGCGGGGGGCAAGGAGGTCGGTGGCGACAACATGCATGCCGACGAGCTGGAGGAGGCGGGTGAACATGAGGCCGATGGGCCCCTGCCCGGCCACGAGGACGATGTCGCCGGGCAACAGGGCGAGGCGGCGGACGGCCTTGAGGACGGTGTTGACGGGTTCGAGCATGGCACCCTCGGCAAAGGTGTTGGCGGCGGGGATTTTCACGACGCCGGGGAGAACGAAGGGCATGACGCGGACGTATTCGGCGTAGCCGCCGCCGGCGGGTTCGAAGCCGGCGGAGATGCCGGTGCGCTTGTAGGTGGCGCACTGGGCGTAGGCCTGGTGCTGGCAGTAGTGGCAGGTCAGGCAGGGGACGTGATGGTGGAGGGCAACGCGGTCGCCAGGGCGAAAGGCGGTGACGCCGGCACCGGGCTTGACGATGGTACCGGCGGTTTCGTGGCCGAAGACGCGCGGCGGAGGGACGGTGCCGTAGTGAATTTTTTTTATGTCCGTGGGACAGACGCCGCAGACGGCGACGCGGACGAGGAGTTCGTGGCGGCCGATGCGGGGGACGGGCACGGTTTCGAGCCGGAGGTCGTTGGGGCCGCGGTAGACCACGGCGGACATGGTTTTGGGGACGTCAAACACGGGGAGGAGTTTAGCGGCGGCGGCGAGGGGAGGACACTGTTTTTTTAACCACTGGTGGCGGCGGGCGCTGGTTGAAGAGTTAGTCGCTACGCGAACATGATACGTCCGGTCTGGCGGCGCACTGCTTTTGCGGGCACCATTCGAAAAAGTTCTTGCAAACCGGTGGTGCAGGAGGAGAATCACGAAAACAACAAAAAGCCCATGCGAGTTCAGGCTGTAAACCACCGTGCTGTCATGAAATTTAAATTATCTCTGCTGAGCCTTTCACTCGCGGTATTTCTTGCTTCAATCACATGGTGCCGGGGCAATCTTCAACCAATGTTTGAAATCGATGGTGTGGTGGGTGATGCCAGCCTGATTGCACACGGCTTTTTGGATGAACATGGGAACCTGGCGGCCAGCGAAGTCTTCAAAGGCACGCTGCCGGCCCAACCCATCACCGTTGCCACCGGTGGAAATATATATCAAGGACTCCTGGCCGGCATGAAGGAATCGTCCGGCAATTCTTCCAACACCGTTGAGGTGGTGGCATTTCTGGGGGCACAGCAGAAGGACGGTTGGCAACCATGCTGGGGGTCGGCCGCAGTCGCCGGATTGGCGGGGACCAACGTGTTTTTGGCGGGAGCCGGCGGCGGAAAAATATTTAATGATTGGAATATACCGGTGGGGTTGGATCAACATTTCAATCGGGAAAGCTTTTTCGCCGCCATCAGGGAAGAGGTACGACTGGATGAACAACTCGATGCGCTGTGCGCCTTGCCGCATACTGCCGGTAACGTTCAAGAAATCCTCGCCTTTCTAATGAAGCATAAAGGCTGGCATCATCAACGGCGGGTTCAAGAGTCGTTGCGGCCGATCGCTTCATGGCAGGAACCGATTAATGCGGATGTGCAGGCGGAGGTTTTGAAAGAAATCGCCGACACCGTGGATGTCACCAACAAATGGGTCCTGCTGAAGTTATCGGCCAATCTGCACCTGTCCGGCGAGGCCTTTGATCCCATCGCATCCTTGATCGGCACCAACCAACCGCCGGAGGTTCGCCGGGCGGCCATGTGGACGTTGTACCGCATTGATCAATCCAGAACCACGGCTCGCCTGCTGCCGGGGATTAATCTTGCGGAACCGGAGCTTTATACCGCGTTGCCTTTGCTGCAATCGGAAGATTCGGCGACGGATTTGAAAATCGCCGAGGTCCTGCTTTCCCTCTCCCATGAACTCCGCCAGCAAGCGATCAAGAGTCCTGGCCCGGACTCTTTTAATGATGAAGAGGCCCTGCGCCAGCAACTCGTCCGACATGTGAATCCCGACCTGATGACGTTCTATTTTGACTGGCTGCTCCAAGACCAACCGGCGAGTGCGGCCTTTGTTTGCCAGGACCTGCAGGCCATGCTCGGCGTCCGGTGGAACGCGGACCAATTGAAAACTTGGTGGGAGCTAAACCGAAAGAGGATCCAAACCACCTTCAGCCTGCAGAGCGACGCCGGGCGCCAGCAGTGGTTTTCCGCCTATCAGGATGGAGATGAGGCCGCCAAACATTTTCTCGTGCGGTTGTGGATGCTCACCCCGGCAACCAATCAAGTCGCGCTGGTCAAGATGGCCATGGAGAAAAAAACCGCAAAAGCGGCCACGGCGGTGATCACTGAATTATGGAACGCCAAGCATCTGGGCAATGAAGCCATCCAGGCCATGTTCGAAAATTTCATGAAAGTTGACTTTGTCGATCTGGATAAAGACCGGAAGAATCGATTTAAGTCTCAGCACCGGCTGCAGGTGAACTTAACCTTTAATTATCCATTTAACACCTGCATTTACTACCGCGTCCCCATTGCTGTGGACGGCAATCTGCTGCCATATACCGGAAGCCTGAGCCAGCTTTGCCCGGATCCACAGACCAAGGAATATCAGATTGGCGCAGTCGGGGGCTATCTTCCGGGCCAGGTGGCGACAGGCACATTGGAAGTCTACCAACGCGAACATTATCCCGACGGCAAGGAGCTTTGGCATGCCCAATGGGACCTCGGCTCGATTCCACTGGGCGAGTAGCCGTAAAGTTTTAAGCGCAAAAAAGGCGCAGGTCCAAACGTAGTGGCAGGCAGAGGGTTGGCGATGGTGGCGGCGTTGGTGGTCGGATGGCCGGGGATATCCGCCTGACGGCGGATTTAATATTTGGGCGGCGCGGCAGCACCGACCCTACCCAGTATACGATTTTCGGGTAGTGGAACGGTCGAGCGTTGGTGGCAGGGGCGGTAAAGCCGATGGGCTGATCCTGAACTTTTCAGGGATCGGAAAGGGGGCGGCGGCGGTAGTAGAGGAACGCAACCAGAACCGTCAACCAAACCAAGCTCGTAAGTATCAATTCTAGAGATTTCATGGTGGATAATGGTTGGTAAAATGTTGGAATTGATCCGGGAGGCCGGGGCATCAGGCGAATTCGGCGTCGGGGTCCTCGGAGAAGAGGTCGGGACGGCGGAGTTGTTCGCGAATTTTGCGCCGTTCATGGCGGTGTTCGGCGGGTTTGGCGGTGCGGAAGATGGCGCCACCTGGGCGTTCGTTTGCGGGACTGACGGTGGTGGAACCGGATTTTAAAATGTTATTTTTTTTCATAGTTTGAGCTTGGTTGTAAACACGTTAACGATTATCCCCGGTTGACCGGCAGGCAGATGTGGTTCTTTATCAGGACCAACAAAAACATAATACGACAACATTGGTCGTTATTCAAGAAAAAGTTACCTTTTTTTGGATGGGTCATTTTTGGTTGAAAATTCTGGTCCGCAGCGAAGGTTGGGCGTAGGGCGGAAGCGAGCATCACGGAAAAATTATCGCAGGTTCAACTTTTCATGGGCGGGGCGGTCAGCTTAATATCGGCTTATGATTATTGCGCCTTCGTTGCTGGCTTCGGACCACACCCGTTTTGGGAGTGAGGCGGAGCGGGCGGGGCGTTCGGGCGCGGAGTGGCTGCACCTGGACATCATGGACGGGCATTTCGTGCCGAACATTTCGTTCGGACCGGAAGTGGTGCGGGCGATCCGGCCGTTGACGAAGTTGTTTTTTGACGTGCATCTGATGTGCTCGCAGCCGGACATTCTGCTGGAGCCGTTTGCGAAGGCGGGGGCAGATCAGATCAACATCCACATCGAGCTGGGGGAACAGGTGCCGGCGTTGATCTGGAAGATCAAGTCGCTGGGCAAGAAAGTGGGGCTGGCGGTGAATCCGCCGACGCCGATCGCGCTGATCCAGCCGTATCTGGAGATGGCGGACGCGGTGCTGGTGATGACGGTGAACCCGGGGTTCGGGGGGCAGTCATTCATCCATGAGACGTTGCCGAAGATCCAGCAGGCGGCGGTGTGGCGGCGGGAGCGGAACCTGAAATATCAGGTGGGGGTGGACGGGGGGATCAATTTTGAGACGGCGGGGGAATGTGCGGCGGCGGGCGCGAATGCGTTCATCAGCGGGACGACGTTGTTCAAGGCGCATAATTTGCGGGCGGCGGTGAAGAAATTGCGGGGCGTGGTCGACCGGCATGATCCGGCGCTGGCGGACCTGGCGTTTTGAAGGATTAGCCGCTGCGCGAACAGGATACGTCCGCCCACATCCCGGCCTTCTCCCCCAGGAGAAGGGGAATCATCGGCAGTTGGTTAGCGATGGTGGCGGGATAGGTTGTGGGGACGGCGTGATGCGGGGCAGCGGCGGCAGATTGTTGTGGCGTTGACAAAGGGGGTTAATTTTTTGAAGATGCGGGCATGATTAATAACGGCATTCTTAACCCTCAAATACTTTTCCTGCTCGCGCGGGTGCGACACACGAACGCGCTGGTGATTTCCGACCGCGGTTTTCCCTTCTGGCCGCAGATCGAGACGGTGGACATCTCGCTGGTGGACAATGTGCCGACGGTGCTGCAGGTGCTGGCGGCGATCCGGGGGAATTTCAACGTGACACAGGCCTATATGGCGGGGGAATTCAAGAAGAACAATTCGGCGGTGACGCGCGCGGCCTTTGGCGGCGCACTGGCGGGGGTGCCGACGACGTTTGAGCCGCATGTGAAGTTCAAGCTGCGGGTGCCGCAGGCGATCGGGCTGATCCGCACGGGGGACACGGTGCAGTATGCGAACATGATTTTGATCTCTGGCTAGAGCATTACGAAAAGCAAAAAGTGAGTTTACCGTGGCTGGAAGGCATGAAATTCCAATCAGACCGTGAACCCAGGTTTTGGCAGGCTTGAATCATGAAAAAATATCTCGGCATTTTATGGGTCTGAGTGCTGGCCAGCCCGGCCTTTGCCATCGCGATCACCGGGTTTAAGGACACGGACACCGCCATCAAGCGATCGCAGGATATCATCATCGCCGAGTGCGTGGCGATTCCCACAAACAAGCCTGTGATGAAAGATGGCCATGAGGTAATATACGGGATGATTGACGGACTGTATAAAGTCGAGGTCAACATCCTCCGGACGCTCAAGGGCGGCAATCGCCCGGGGCGAAAGATCATCGCCACAATCTATCCGATGACGCCCGGCAAAACCTATTTATTAAGCAGCATGGGCGGTGGCGTTGGGCCAACGGGTGAGATTCCGGCCACGGATTTTATGACGGTGCCGGAACTTTCGGTGGTGGAGATTCCGGCTGATTTTGATCTGGCGGAACTTGACGGCGGGGCGTCAAGAAACAGATGCAAAACATTTTCTCGAGTCATCTATACGAAGTTGAGCAGAAGGTGGCCCCGTTACTGAAGGAACAAGCACGATTGGAAAGAGCGGTGGCGGACCGGGAGTCCGAATGGTTCATATCGGACCTGCCGGTCAAAATAGGTCCCATCACCGAGGTGTCCACGACGAATGCAGACGGGATGGTGTGTCTAGAGTTGGCGGGCCAAAAGCTGGAGTGGAGCTGGGGTTCGCCCGGCAAAAGCGGTTACTTCTATTATCAACAAGTAGATCCGCCGCAGGTCATGCACTGGGAATTTTCAGCCACCAGCGCCAGCCGGATTGAGGATCTGGCCGGCAAATCTTTGAAGGAAAAATTTATCGGGTATGGCCGGCCGGGGAGCGGTGGTCAGGCCATTGATGTTTCGGTCGGCCAGGTTTGGCTGGTGCGAACTGTGGATGACCCAGGCCGGGTCTACATCCTTCAACTCACCGGGATAGGCCAGGACGAGGAACGGTTGACGGTCCGGTATGGGCTGATTGATCCGTGAACCGCTATTAGAAAATAACAAAAAACGCCCGGAACGTTGGTTCCGGGCGTTTTTGATTTTTACAAGCTCAGGCAACCTTGCTATCATGGGCTTCCAGCACCTTCCAGGAGAGGCCGTAGAGGGCGATGATGGCGAAGCAAAGGAGGGGCATAAAGAAACCGAAGCGCATGCCCCATTGATCCGCCAGCCAGCCCATGAAGAGGGGCATGATGGCACCACCAACGATGGCCATGACAATGAAGGAGGAGGCCCGCTTGGTTTGTTCGCCCAAGCCATGGATGCCGAGCGAGAAGATGGTGGGATACATGATGGACATGAAGAAGAAGCTGGCAAAGAGGCCGCCGACTGAAATCCAGCCGAGTGGGGCCATCACGAGCACCATGGAAATGAGGCTCAGCACGCCGTACAATGCCAGCATGAGATGAGCCTTGAAACGGCGCAGGGCAAAACTGCCGGTGAACCGGCCGAGGAGGAACAGGCCGAAGGCGCCGAAGGAGAGCAACCGGCCGGCACCCTGATCGGTGATACGATATACGGCAGCTTGAAGATAGGGACTGCGTTTGATTTGATCGGCGGGATATACGCTTTCAAACAAACCCCGGTTCAAGCGAATCAATTGTTCGCCGTTGGGATTTTGACCGATCAATTGACGGGCATTGTCCGGGAGCACCACTCCGGCAAAACGCTGGTCGGCAAAGAAGGCGCTGCTCTGGAACACCTGGTTGAGGCCCTGGACCAAGATGTCTTTTTTCTTTTGGATGATGTCGGCATCCAAATCGGCGGCGGACACCTTGTCCGCATAGGGGGCGTTAATCTGGCCGGCCAGGGCCACAAAACTGGGGGCGGCCAGGAACATTTGGTTGGTGCTGAACTGGCTCCAAAGGTAATCCGAGACGGGCCTGGTTTTGGCATCAGAATCATTTTGCAGCTTGGCCACAAAAGCGGAGACATCAGTGATGTCCCCGGCGGACAGCATGGCGGCCGGATAAGTCATGCCACAAGGCGGCCCGGGCAAGATGACGTCGAGGCCACGGCCCAATCCGGAAAATGTTTTGGCACCGCTTTGGGTGAGCACCGGAGTATCGGAGGAGATGTAATTGACAAAGTAACTAAAAACCCCGGTCTGGGCGGCCACATAAAAGAACTGGGCGGCGATGGCGAGGATAAAATGCCACCGTTTAAACAAAGGTTTGACTGCAGTGGCGGCCGTGACCGGACCGGCGACCTTGGTCTCCTCGATGTTCTGCAAATCCGGCACATTGCTGACCAAAAAAGCCAGGAACAGGAGGGTCACGATAATGCCGATGATGAGGTATGGCTTGTAAAGATCAGCATTGCTGGTGTTGGCCACGCCGGTTGATGACAGCACGAACATACCGCCCAAGACGGGGCCGATCATCCAGCCCACGCCGTTGCCGCTCTGGGCGAAATTGATGCGAACGGTGCCGGATTCCGGCGGTCCGAGCAGGGTGGCGTAGGGATTGGCCACAGTTTCCAGACAGGTCAGGCCGGTCGCCAGAATGAACAGTCCGAGGAGAAAGGACCAATAGGTGCCAATATGCGTGGCCGGAATAAACCAAAATGCGCCCAAAGCAACCAAGAACAACCCGATCAAGATGGCGCCTTTGTAACCGTAGCGCCGGGCCAAGATGCCGGACGGAATGGCCATGAAGAAATAGCCCATGTAATTGGCGAATTGGACAAACGCTGACTGCATCTTGTTGATTTGCAGGGAGTCCTGAAAATGCTTGTTCAGAATGTCAATCATGCCGTTGCAAACGCCCCAGAGCAGGAACAGCAGGGTGACCATGGTAAAAACAAAGGCGTAGTTTTTCCCATCGGCGGTGCGAAAGAGGCTGGTGCTTTTGGTCCCGGACCGGGACTGACTTGGCTGGGTAGGTGCAATCATGGTGTAATAATTAGTGTTTCACGCAATTTGTAACTGTGTGCTGATGCCATTTCAATATTTTAAAGCAGGGGGCGCGTCAAGTTTTTCATTTCGGGAATTGCGGGGGGCTGGGCGGGTCTGCTAAAACCACGGCAGAAGCCATGCGCACAATATCCAATAAAATCAACCATCCGCTCCGGGTCGGGCTCTTTGGCATCGGGCTGGAGGCGTACTGGCCACAGTTCAAGGGTTTGAAGGCGCGGCTGGAGGGGTATCTCGGCGAAACGGCCCGGCGGCTGGGGCGGCCGGGGGTGGAGGTGGTGAATCTGGGCCTGATTGATTCGCCGCCGAAAGCGTTGGCGGCGGGGCATCAATTCCGGGCGGCGGATGTGGACCTGATTTTTTTGCACGTCACGACTTATGCGCTTTCTGCCACGGTGCTGCCGGTGGTGCAACGGGCGCGGGTACCGGTGATCATCCTGAATCTGCAACCGACGGCGGCGATTGATTACGCTCGGTTCAACCGCATGGGTGATCGCACGGCAATGACGGGTGAATGGCTGGGGTCTTGCGCGGCGTGCCCGGTGCCGGAGCTGGCGAATGTGTTCCAGCGGGCGGGCATTCATTTTCACCAGCTCACGGGCCGGCTGGATGAGGATCCGGCGCTGTGGCGCGAGGTGGACGCCTGGATCGAGGCCGCCCGCGTGGCGCAGGTTTTATTTCACAACCGGCTGGGGCTGATGGGGCATTACTACGGCGGGATGCTGGATATTTACACGGACACGACGCTGCAATGCGCAACCTTTGGCGGACATCTGGAGATGGTGGAGGTGGATGAACTGGCGGCGTTGCGCCGGATGGTGAAGGCCGGGGCGATCAAGGCGCGGGTGGCGGAAATCAAAAAGGTTTTCGACGTGCAGGCGGACTGTCCGCCGGCCGAACTGGAACGGGCGGCGCGCACTTCGGTGGCGCTGGACCGGTTGGTGGCGGAACATGATCTCGGCTCGCTGGCGTATTATTATTCCGGCACCGGCAATGCGGAAAATGAGGACGCCATCAGCTCGATCATTCTGGGCACCTCGCTGCTGACGGCGCGTGGGATTCCGGTGGCGGGGGAATATGAGATCAAGAACGCGCAGGCCATGAAGATCATGGACGCCCTGGACGCGGGTGGTTCATTCACGGAATTTTACGCGCTGGATTACGACGCGGACGTCGTGTTGATGGGGCATGATGGTCCCGGGCACATCGCGATCGCGGAGGGCAAGACCAAGGTGCGTCCGCTGCAAGTGTATCACGGCAAGGTGGGCCGGGGGCTCTCGGTGGAGATGTCGGTGAAGCTCGGGCCGGTGACGCTGCTCTCTGTGGTGGAAACGGGGGCGGGCAAGCTAAAGCTGCTGGTGGCCGAAGGGGAATCCGTGGCGGGACCGATTTTGGAAATTGGCAACACGAACAGCCGGTATCGATTCAGCCCGGGGGCGCGGCAGTTTGTGGATGACTGGAACCGCCAGGGCCCGGCGCATCATTGCGCGGTGGGCGTGGGGCAGATCGCCCATAAGATTGAAAAGCTGGGACTGTTGCTGGGCGTGGAAACGGTGCGGATAGGTTAGGAGCAGCCTAACACCGCCCTCCAGCAAGGCAGCAGAAAAGCGTGGTGGTATGAGAGATCAGCCCCACCCCTCCCCTACCCTCCCCCCCATTTATTCAAATGGCGGGGAGGGGGTTACTTGGGTTCGTATTCGTGAGGCGTTATTGACAGGCTCGGGCGTCGTGCACGGACAGTGTCAAGATGCACCTAATAAACTAGGGCACCGTGACTTGGAGGGTGTTGAAGCCCCGTTCCATCCCGGCAAAATCACTGGCGAACTTCGTGATGGTCGGATCTTTCGGGTATTCCATATGGGCCTGTTTGAGCAGGGCTTCGGCATCGGCCGGGCGGTTGAGGATGGTGAGCAGGAATATTTCCTGGATGACGGGCGTGGTGAGGGCGGGATATTGGCGGTGCCGGGCCTGATACAACGCGAGCGCCTGTTGGTAGGTGGCGCGCGCCAGGGTGGTCTGCCCCAGCCGCACGGAGGCCATGCCGTAGCCGACCCAGGCCTCGGCGAACTGCGTGTCCCGGCGGGTCGCCTCGGCAGCGAGCCGCTGGGCGTTGACATAATTTCCGGCGATGTAGGCGGCGGCGCTGCCGTTCATCAAGGATTGGGTGTCGGCGGCGTCCTGAGGTGAGCGGTTGCAGGCGGTGACCAACAACAGGGCCAGCAACGGGATGAATTTAAATGGTGACATTCAATTGACGGTTATTACGACAGCACAATAAGACAGGGTCGGCCGGTGGTGTCAATCGTGAATGGCGGACGGCAGACGAGGGTTGAAAGATTTGTCGCTGCGCGAACAGGATACATCCGCCCTCATCCCGGCCTTCCCCCCCGGGAGAAGGGGAATCGTCGGCAGGTGGTTGGCGAAAGATGCGGAGCTGGTGACAGGCATGGCGAGGGAAAAGGCGAACTATTGTCAAAATTTCGACAGGTTCCAACCAGCCCTTATTTTGAGATGCGGAGGGCAAGTATTGTGAAATGACCGGCCGGGCGGGTTCCGCTAAGATGGGTTGTTTTATTTTGAAGCCGGTGCCTGAACAATCAACCCCGCCGCCCGCGCGCCCACCACGCGATGTCCGGCTGGATGCGTTGCGCGGTTTGTTTCTCATCATCATGGCGGGGGTGCATGTGCCCATTCACCTGTTCCACAAGTTTCAGGATCCGCTGGGCTGTGCCGGGGCGGCGGAGGGGTTTATTTTCCTGAGCGCCTGTCTGACAGGTCTGATTTATGGGCGAATCCATGCCCGGACGGACGGGCCAACCATGTGCGGGCGGATACGGAAGCGGGTGCAACGCATTTATGGCGTGCATCTGCTGGCATTGCTGCCGACGGTGCTGGTGGTGTGGGTCATCGCCCGGTGGGTGCCGCCGCTGGCGATCCATTTCACGGAGTTTCTCGCGCGTCCGTGGGGCAGTCTGGCGCTGATGCCGCTGCTGCTGCACCAGCCGCCGCTGTATGACATTCTGCCGCTGTACGTGATTTTTCTCGGGCTCACCCCCGGGCTACTGTTATTGGCCCGGCGCAGCGGCTGGCTGCCGTTGCTGGGGGTTTCCGGCCTGAGCTGGCTGGCGGTGCAAGCGAAGTTGGACGCCCAGATTCCCGGTCATTTCCTGAACTGGCTGCCGGTGCGTTGGGGAGCTTTTGACTTGTTTGCCTGGCAATTGATCTGGGTGGCGGGCGTGGCACTGGGGGAGACGGCGACACGTCGCGCAATTCTGCCACGCCGCTGGCGACCGCTGCTGATGGTGATGGCCAGCGCCATCATTCTGCCAGGGCTGATCATGCGACATGGTTTTTGGCCGCCGCAATGGTGGAATGACGATTATTTCCTGTGGATGGACAAATGGACGCTGGGACCGCTGCGGTTGCTGGATTTCGCGGCGTGGACGTTGTTGCTGGTGGCGTGGAACCCGCATCCTTCGGCCCGCTGGCTGGCGCCGCTGGCGGTGCTGGGGCGGCATTCGCTCGCGGTGTTCGCCCTGCATCTGCCGCTGGTCATCACCGCCACGGTGGTGCTGCAAATGACCGATCTGGCCGTTGGCTGGCAAAATGCGCTGGGGCTGGTGGTCTTCGGCATCATGTTTCTGTGGGCCGCCTGGCTGGATTCCATCGGCAAGCGACAGCCGGCGAAGGCTGTGGCGAAGAAAAACAACTTTTTTCAGCTTCACGCAGGCTTAAGGTTGGCTGGTGTAGAGTGGCAGCATGATAAACAGGAATGCTGCCACGGACCGCCGGTCCCCGACGAACTTCGCCGGGGCGCAGGCACCGCACCGCGGCATCTTGACCCGGTCGGAGACCGGCCACGCTTTCCGCACTCCTACCGCTGTACTTACCGCATCAAGTGGTGCGGTCGGCGGGTGCGGGGAAATCAAAAACCGCAGTCAACATCACATATTATGAAAACGAAACTCCTCATCCTGGCCCTGGCGCTCGGTGCCTCGACCTATATCGTAAACGCCCAAGATGGCCCGCCTCCGGGAGATGGCCAGCAACCTCCGGCCGCCAACAGCCAGTCCGGCGGGCCTAATGGACCGCGCGGCGGCTTTCACCTGCTGCCCCCGCAAGCCCGGCAACAATTGAAACTGACGGCTGATCAGCAAAAGCAACTCACGGCCCTGGAAGCTGATACGAAGGCCAAGCTGGCGAAGATCCTGACGGCCGACCAGATGAAACAGTTGGACAAGATGCGTCCGCCGCGTCCCCAGATGGGCCAGGGTGGTCAGGGCGGTGGATTCAACCGTGGCCAAGGGGGACCTGGTGGTGATCAAGGCGGACCCAACGACCGGCAAGGCGGTCCTGGTGGTCCAGGCGGGCCGGGCGGCGGTCCTGATAACGGTCCGGGCAATGGTCCTGGTGACTCTGGCAATGGGCCGGGCGGCCCCGGGGGTCCTGGTGGACAAAACTAAGCTGACCGAATAGTTCCGTCCGTGCCGGAAGCAACCAACAGCCCGTCTGAATCTTTCAGGCGGGCTGATTTTTTACCGGAGATGGGTTTCAGGGCGTATACGACTGGCCGGCCATCCCATAAAGCATCTCCAATGAAAGCCAGCCGAGGTAATAACCGGTTTTTTCCACAGGGTCCAAATCCGCCGTGGGCGAAGGCACCTGCTTCACCACGCCATCCATGCCGTCGACCGGGGTGGTCTGCGAAGACGGTACGGAATCCTGACCGGAGGTAGCACAGCCGGAAAGGAGGCAGGCGCCGAATCCGATCAGCAAGCATATCATGGTTGTGCGGAGCGGTTTCATGGCGACCGACTGCGGACTAAAACTCACACGCCGGGACGGGGATGTCAACGGCGAAGGGCATGGGGCGGTGGGTTGGACGCGAGTGACTGGTTTTGTCACCGGGAAGATCAGCCCGTGGCTGTCTCCAGCCGCAGTTGGCGGCGCAGCCAATCAGCCAAATCATCGGCGCGGCGGCGGTCGCCCCAGTCGGCCAGCTTGTGCTGGCTGGGTTCACCACCCCGCAGTTGGAGGGTGGGGGCGTAGGTGTAGGAAATGCCGCCCTTGCTGCTGCGATGGACGATCTGTTCCACGAATACGCTTTCGACGGCACCGAAGCGGATGGTCAGGCGTTCCTTGCGGCCAAAGGTCAGCGGCAACTCCAGGGTGCCGGCGGTGTCATTGATCAAGAGGTCATCGACGCCCTGACGAATCTTGAACCATTGCCAAAGCGCGGTGGCGAGGCCCGCCAGATACACGAGGACAAGGGACGCCACCGCCAAGGGGATGGAAGGCTGCATCCCGGTGCTGAAGCCGACAATGAAGATGGACACAAACGCCATTCCGCCGGTGGTCAGCAGGCCCCAATAAAAGACGGAGAGCTGCGGCAGCCGGACGTGGGTATTCAGGCCATCGGAGAAAATCTTCACACCGCCGGCGACGGGGTGGAAGATGAGTTCGCGCAACGAGCCACCCAGCCAAAACAGGAAGCCGAGCATGATGCAGTTGAAGGGTGTCAAAAACAGCCCGGGGAAAAATTCCATGCCGGTGATGCCGGGGAAGAGCAGCGATTCCTCCGGATTGTGCGGGTCGTAATAGACTGGCACCGATGAGCCCGCCGGATGGGCATCGACCAGAACCTGAGCCTGGTTTTCGCCGGAGCCCTGGGTGGAGTTGTTAAATCGCAGACGGCTGCCATTATAGTGTATCCGCCCAAGCTTAAAGGAATATTCAATGTCCGCCGAATAAGAAATACGGCCCTTGGAACCGTGATGAATGGCAACTTCGCTGTGAGTGACGATGCCGTCGACGGAGGGGAAATGGCGGGAGTCAAACTGCCGGCCAACATCATGGGCAATGGAGACATTCATCACCAAGGTGATGGCGGACCAGATCAGGGCGAAAATGGCCAAAAAGACATTTTGCATGGACGAAATTTAGGCGGTTGACCCCGGCTGGACGATTATAATTTGCCATTATTTTTTCAGGCGTAGAGCGAAGTCGGCCAGTCGTTTTATTGGGTTTGGAGTTGCAGCACGCTGATGGCATAGGGAGCGAAGGTGCTGGTGAAGCTGGCGCCCAGGCCGTCCACGGGGGCGGTGACGGGGACGACTTTGACGGGATCATTAATGGTGTCGGTATCATCCGGATGGGCGGAGGTGAGGACGGTCAAGGTCCCCTGCCCCGCCACCTGCCGGGCGCCCGAGATGGCGAATTGCACGATCTGCGGGGTGGGATTGATGTTCACCAATTTTACAAAGAGCGCACCGGTGGCGTGGTCGAGGGTGGTGCTGAAGAAGAAATTGGTGGGGTCGGCCGACATGGACACGTGCACGACGGTGTCGCCGCGATGAAGCTGGAACATCTGCTGGGCGTAATAGGAGGGGGAAACGTAGCTGCGGAGGGAATCGTAGCCGATCAGGTTCGGGTTCCACTGAAAGGCCGCCGGCTCGACGCGCGTGAGCAGGGGCGCATAACAGTTCATGACGATGACATCGGCATTTCGTTCCAGACCGGTCATGAAAGCGGCATCACCCAGGGCGGCGTGGAGGTTGGGCGTGGGGGAATCCTTGTAGGCCCAAGGCATGCGGTTGTAGGCGGTCTGACCGTCCGGGGTCACGCGGGTGATCTCGCGGGCGGCCCATTCGCCGACGAATATTTTGGGTTTGCTGCGGTCGTAGTGATCGTATTTGTGGGCGAGCTTCATCATCTCGCCGGAAGTGGCGTAGTAATGATCATCGAGGACATCGGGCACGCGGCTGGTCACAGGAATGGTGGCGATGCATTGCAACGCCGGATGCGCGGCCTTGATGGCGTCGTAGAACTGGGCGAAGCGGGCGTTGTAGGTGCGGCGGGCGTCGCCCACAAAATCTTCGTTGCCAATCTCGACGTAATGCAGGGAAAAGGGCGCGGGGTGACCGTCGGCCAGCCGGCGGGCGCCCCAGGGGGTGTTGGTCACGCCGGTGACATATTCGATTTCGTCGAGGGCGTCCTGCACATAGGGTGCGAGGGCGGGCCCGGCCGGAATAACGGTGCCGGCGTGGTTGGTGTCGTTCGGCAGGGAATAACCGGCATAGACGGCAAGCACAGGTTCGGCGCCGATGTCTTCGGCCCATTCGAGAAATTCCAGGAGACCCATGCCGTCGCTGGCGGGATAGCCCCAGGTGCCGGCGTGGCCGGGACGGAGGGACAGATCGCCGAGGGTTTGTTTCCAAGGGAAATGCGAGTCGACGGTTTTGCCCTCCAGATAGTTGCCGCCGGGGAAACGGAGGAACGCCGGATGGAGCGCGGACAATGCCTGCATGAGATCCACGCGGTTGCCATTGGGGCGATCGTGCCAGGTGGGCGGGAAGAGGGAGACGAGATTGAACCAGTAGACTCCAGGCTGCGACAGGGAAATCACGAAGCGCGCATGGTTGTCCGGCGCACTATTGCCGGTGGTCAGCGTGACGGCATAGCGCTTCCACTGGCTGGTGAGCTGGGGCACTTGCGCAGTAGCGTATACCGTGTGGCCGTCCGCGCTTTCCAAGGTCAACGTGAGCGGGCCGGCGGTGTCGGCGCCAGCTTTGGCATAAAAGGAGGCGCGGTAGGTGGTCGTGGGGGCGGCGGGCACGCCCCAGTAACCGTCGTTGGCAATGCCCAACCGGCCGGACGTGGCGGCGGGCACGGTCAGTTTCAGGCAGGTGGTCAGGGCAGCGTTGATGGGCTGGGTTTCATCGAGCGCGATGGAACCATCGGCGACGGCCCCGACGAGCGACCAATGAAGGGGCCGGGTGGCGTCGTCCTTGAAGCTGCGGTTCTGGATGAGTTCAGCATACAGACCGCCGTCGTAGGAATGATTGATTTCCTCGGTCATGAGGCCGTAAAACGTGGGGCTGATGGGGATGCCGGGCCGGGTCAAATCGATCAGCATCCGAGGCGGATGCGCATCCGCCGCGAGTGCTGAAAGGGTGGCGAGCACAAGGGCCGCGCTGGCGGCGCAAGCCAGTTTGGCAAAGCGGATGGACAGATGTTTCATCGGATCTTGATGTTGGTTTGTCGGAGAGAGCTTGGCTGATTGATGCGGAGATGGAAACCCTCTTTTTTAATCCAGTAACACGACCGCTTTACAGGCGGGGGGTTTGGGTGTAAACGAAGGGCGCATGTTGGACCATCCGATTTCGCGCCGCCGGTTTCTGGGGGCCGCCGCCCTGGCGGGGGTGACGTTGCCCGGGGCCTTGCACTCGGCGCTGACCGCGACGACCGCGACGGTCGTTGATACACAGCCCGCCATGCCGGTCATTGACACGCACATTCACTTGTACGATCCGCTCCGGCCGCAGGGCGTGCCGTGGCCGGACCCGGACAACAAGGTGTTATATCAGACCTCGCTGCCGGCGCGTTACCGGCCGATCGCGGAACCGCTGGGCATCGTGGGGGCGATTGAAATCGAGTGCAGCAGCTGGCTGGAGGATAATCAGTGGGTGTTGGACGTGGCGGCGAAGGAGGACATCATGGTAGGCACGGTGGGGCATCTGGTGCCCGGGGCACCGGGATTCCGGGCGAGTCTGGACCGGTTCCGGCAGAACCCGCTGTTTCGCGGAATCCGTTACGGGCTGGGCCGGCAGGGCGGCCAGGAATTTGAGCGGCCGGAATTTGTCGCGGATCTGCAAGTGCTGGCGGAGGCGGATCTGGTGCTGGACACGGCGGATCCGAGCCTGGCATTGCTGCAGGACGTGGTGCGGGCGAGCGACCAGGTGCCACATCTGCGCGTGGTGATCGATCATCTGCCGCAGATGTCGCCGCCCACAGAACCGGGGGCGCAGGCGGCTTACGCGGCCTGCATGAAGGTGTTCCGGGAGCGCCCGCAGATTTATGTGAAGGTGTCGGAGGTGTTGCGCCGAGTGAAGGGCGGGATTCCCACGGACCCGGCGTTTTACCGTCCGCGGCTGGATGAAATTCTGGAGGTGTTCGGCAGTGACCGGGTGCTGTATGGCAGCGACTGGCCGAACGGGGATCAATGGCTGCCGGTCCCGGTTGGGTTCAAGGTCGTGCAGGACTATTTTCTGAACCGGGGACAACTGGCGGCGGAGAAGTATTTCTGGCGCAACTCGGTGGCGTGTTACAAATGGGTGCGGCGAACGGCGGTTCAGCGGCAGCTTAAGGGATAAATAATCAATGTGCCATCAGCAACACCCGGGTGAAAGGGTGCAGGCTGGCGTATAAAAATAGCGCGAGCAGCAGGAAGGGGAGGAACAGACCCAGCACCAGCCAAGACCGGAACGTGAGGATCAGCCGGAACCGGTATTGGGCCAGGGCCGTGCAGACGGCCCAGAGCGAGGGGACCAGCAACAGGGCGATGCCGTGCTCACGCAACTGCAAGGCCAGCCAGGTCCATTGCAAGGTGTAGTTACCATCGGGATAACCATCCTTTTTCATGATTATGCTCAGGGTAAAAAAACCGAGCAGGACCATGGCCCATTGGAGGGCGGTCAGAATGGCGATTTTACGAAACATAACGGGTGGCCGGACGCGAAACAGACCGAACACCTGACGGGGCAGATTTTATAACAGCAAAGGCTGCCATCATGGTTATTAATGAAAAAATGGCGGTGGCTTCTGGCCAAAGTTAAAACTTTCTTTGATGAAAATCTAGAATTTTAGGGTATCCCCACACCCTTCCCCACAGCAGGAAGGGCAACGATTCTCGAAAACCATTGCTGGACAAAGGTTTTCCAATGAATTGGAAGTTTTCCCCATCCCCGACTTCGGTCGGTTTTCAGGCTCGCGCGGCTCCATAATATGTTGATGGATGCCGCGCTCGCCGAAAACCTCCCTCGTTCGCTCACGCTCCCCACGGGTTCACCCACGGACGGGTTCCCGTTGCGCATCATTATAGCTAGTCTCATAATCTCTGGCGCATTTATCCCATCCGGCTTTGGTGCCGAAGAGCCCATCAAATACACCTTCCCCGTCTGGTGGAGACGACGGACGACCCGCTTCAAAATCCGCCCGGCCCTTGTCATTTGAGTAACTCATAGTTTTTCCTTTGTTAGACGTTAACCGCGTTTTTGTCGTGTATAAACTCGCACGGCTTTTGCAGTTGTCAAATTGGGCAGGTTTAACCAAATAAAAAGACCGTTCACGTCTGAGGTGAACGGTGGGCAGGCTTTTCTTAAACATGGAAAACCATGTTTAATCTCATAGCTGAATCGACAAAAACGCAGTTACGGGACCGGAAGGGAAATAGCCTTCTTGTGCTTAATTATTAACCACTTATGAATATTTGTCAACCAGGCCTTGTTCTCGGTCAGGGATATTTCATCTGTGAGAATTAAGTTGCGGTGTTGCCGGTGATGGCCTGCCTATGCCCCCTCCGGCTGGCCACAGGCAGATGCCGTTGCGCGGGTTAAGGCCGATCTGGCGGCCTGCGAGAAACAAACCGATCTGTTGCTTGATATGCGCTTGAGCGAGCATATCAATGAAGCCGAATACATTTCCAAGAAATGTATTCTGGTGAATCAAAAGGCGGAGTTGAAGGGCAGATTGGAAGCGTTTGAACACAAACGCCAGAATCGGTTCGAACCGGCCATCCGGTTCATTTTGGACGCTAAAATGGGCACTTTATCGCTCGCCGAGGGGAACATTGAGAAAAACCGCGATTTTCTCAAGAAAATCGGTTCGAACTTGAAAGTGGCGGATAAATCGTTAATGGCGGACTTCAAAAAAGACTGGAATTTATTGGCTCTTTTCAATTCCAGCCTCACGTTCAAAAACGCGCGGGAGCGCGAAATTGAACAAAAATCGAATTGGCGGAGAGAGGGGGATTCGAACCCCCGATACGGCTTTTGACCGTATACCGGTTTAGCAAACCAGCGCCTTCAGCCACTCGGCCATCTCTCCCGCCTGTTGTCTGATCCAGGACCGCGACGGAAACCGGGGCGGTTCCTGAATTTTGCAACGACAAAAGGATGAACCTGGCCGGGCATGACAATCAAGGATAAAAAATGGCAATCGCGGTGGGGGTACTGGCGCAGATGAAAAAAGGGCGGGAACCTGTGGTTCCCGCCCCTGAGTGATTACGCCGTCTTACCAACGATGTCCGCCGCGGTAATCAACCCGGGCAATGTAGCCTGGCCGATGGCCCCAAAAGCCCGCCACCCAAACGCGGCCGGCCGGCCGCGAGACCCAATAACCGGGGGTCCAGACGTAGTCCACACCGGGACAGGGCGGGACGGCGGAGACGATCACGGAAGCAGGCGCGACGACAACCGGCGGGGCAACCACCACGACGGGTGCGGGAGCCACCACCACCGGAGCGGCGACGACGACGGGGACAGGCAGGTCGAAGGAGAGGCCGAAGCGGACACCGGCATTGGCGGACAGGGCGGACAGGGCGGACGCGCTGACCAGCGCGGCCAGGAGAAGTATTTTCGTTTTCATATTTTGATTCACGTTAGTTGTTTTATTTACCGTTCATGAACCAATACGAGGATGCAGGCGGCATCTTGCATTAGATGCAACTACATGAAAACACGTGTTTTATGAAAAATAGCCGGCAGGCGTCAAGGGAGTTTGATGGCGGCGGCGGAATTGACGAGCCAGACGGTCATCTCGCCCTGGCCACGGTTGGCCCAAGCGTAATAAGGGATGGCCTTGAAGTCCTGGGTGGTCTGCCGGACCTGGCCGCTGGCGTCCTTGCCGAGCCGGCGGGACTGGCCGGTGATCACTTCGACGCCATTCAGCAGGGCGGGGTCAAAGCTGGCGGCCAGGGGTTGATCGTCCGGCAGCAGGAGGTTACGAACTTTGCCATCGGGGTTGTCCGGCCATTCGGCGCAGAACACGATGGGCCCGCGTTGGAGCGCCACGCGATTGAGGTCGGCTTTGACGTGTTCATTAGCCACGACCCGACGGATGGGCATGGGCAGGTGCAGTTCGATGGTGTCGCCGGCTTTCCAGACGCGGGTGAGGATGCCGTAACCGAGCTCCTCTTTCAGGCGCACGCGCACGTCGTTGACCTGGAGGGTGACGGGTTCCTGGACGGGATCGAGAAAGCGGTAGAGGTCCCCGGGCACAGGTTGGTTTTGAGCCCAGCCGGGGATGCGGACCTTGATGGTGAAGGCGGAGGACTGGTCGGGAGCCACGGTGATTTTAATGTCGCCATCCCAAGGGTAGCGGGTGGCCTGGGTGATTTTAACTGAAGGTCCTTGGTCCAATTTCACTTCCGCGTTGCCGGAGGCGAAGAGATTGACGTAGAGGGCATCGCCTTGTTCAGCGTAGAAATAGCCCGGGAGGGAGGGCAGGAAACGGGTGATGTTGCCCGGACAGCAGGCGCAACCAAACCAAGGGCTGCGCTGGTTGTTGCCGGCGGATTCAAGGGGATTGGGATAAAAGAATTTGGTACCGTCCAAGGAGACGCCGGAAAGGAGGGCGTTGTAGAGGGTGCGTTCGAGCACGTCCACGTATTTGGCGTCGCCGTGGAGGAGAAAGAGGCGCTGGTTCCAGAAGTCGTTGGCGACGGCTGCGCAGGTTTCACAATAGGCGGTGCGGTTGGGCAGTTCATAATTCGCGCCAAAGGCCTCGCCGGACGGTTTGGCACCAATGCCGCCGGTGATATAAAGCTTATCGCCGACACAATTTTCCCAGATGCGGTCGATGGCCCGGAGGTATTGGGGGTCGCCGGTGAGGGCGGCGACATCGGCCATGCCGCTGTAGAGGTAGCCGGCGCGGACGGCGTGACCGATGGCCTCGGTCTGGTCGACGGGGGGGATGCGGGATTGATGGTAGTCATCGCCGCCGGGGCGGGTGCCACGGACATCGATGAAGAATTTGGCGAGGTCGAGATAGGATTGATTGCCGGTGACGCGGTAGAGTTTGGCGAGGCCCATCTCCACGATTTCGTGGCCGGGCCAGTAATGCAATTGATTGGTGCCGGGGCCGAAGGTGCGAACGAGGAGGTCGGCCTCGCGCAGGGCGATGGCGAGGAGATTGGTCTGACCAGCAGCTTGATAATGAGCAGCGGCGGCCTCGAACAAATGGCCGGCATCATAGAGTTCGTGGCTGAGATTCTGCTCATTCACCCAACGCGTGGGGCCGGACCAATCGTGCGGATGCGCCGGGTTGATGGTGCGGGTGGTGTAGAGATAACCATCCGGTTCCTGGGCGGAGGCGAACAGGGCGATGAGTTTGTCCAGATAGGCGGACATTTGCGGATCGGACTGCACGGCCAGCGCGTAGGAGGCGCCTTCCAAAACTTTGTAAGGGTCGGTGTCGTCGAAGGGATAGCCAGGGGCCTTGAGATTAGTTTCCGGCCGGCCATGCAGGACGTTGGCAGCGCGCACAAAATTATCCATGCGGCCGGATTTTTCGCATTGGGCAAGGGCGTAGGGGATGGTAGTGATGCGGTTGGTCTCCAAACGCGGCGCCCAGAATGCATCATCCAGATGCACGGCCGTGAAGGGAACCGGCTTGACGGGGTAATCATGGGCGAGCACCACGGGAGCCGCGATGACCATGGGGCAAAGCAGGAAGTTCGCGGTACTAGCGAGAAGCGCGGCGGTGAATTGAAGGGGGCGATAGTGGGGTATCGGCATGTCAAAGAGTTAAATTGAGTTCCGGGTGGTTGGCAACAGTTTTGGCAGCACCAAAAATATTTAAAAAAGATATTGCACAGCGAACCACGTATGTTAGTATCCCGGTCCGCTTTCATTACAGAGGGCGGAGATTTACAGAAACCATTAACAGACAATCGCTCTTTGTATGGCTGGACAACGCATTCGTATCCGTCTCAAGGCCTTTGACCACCGGGTCATCGACCAATCCGCCCGCGAGATCGCGGACACGGTTAAACGCACTGGCGCCCGTGTGGCCGGACCCATCCCACTACCGACGCGCGTGGAACGGTTCACGGTTCAACGCTCACCCCACTCGGATAAAAAATCCCAAGAAACCTTCGAACAGCGCACGCACAAGCGGCTGATCGACATTCTGGACCCGACGGCCAAGACAGTGGATGAATTGAAGAAGCTCAATTTGCCCGCCGGCGTGGACATCACCATCAAAATTTAAGGCGAACCTTTACCCATATAATATTATGCCTATCGGATTACTCGCCAAAAAACTCGGCTCCACGCGCGTCTATGACGCCAATGGCCACGTCACCCCGGTGACCGTGGTCCTGGCCGGGCCGAATCGTGTGCTGCAAGTCAAGACCCAGGCCGGCAAGGACGGTTATAATGCCGTGCAGCTGGGGTTTGATGACCAGAAAGAACAACGTCTGACGAAGGCGTTGCTCGGCCACATCAAGAAACAAAAGGGTGTGGCGGTCAAGCGCATCAAAGAATTTCGTAATTTCTCCAAGGAAGTCAAACCCGGTGATGTCATCGGGGCCGCGATTTTCGCGGTGGGCGACTATGTGGATGCCATCGGCACTACCAAGGGCCGTGGTTTTGAAGGCGTGGTCCGCCGCCATCGGTTTGCCGGCGGTGATTCGACGCACGGCGCCAAGGGCTGGCACCGCCGCGGCGGAGCCATCGGTCAGCGCCTGTTTCCCGGCACGGTCATGCGCGGCATGAAGATGCCCGGCCACATGGGCCAGGACACGCGCACGACGCAGAACCTGCAGGTCATCCAAGTGCGTGACAGTGAGAATTTGCTGCTCATCAAAGGCTCCATTCCCGGGGCCGAGGGCGATTACATCGTGATCCGCGAAGCCAAGAAACGGCCGCAGGGTTGGAAGCCGCCGGTAGTGGCGGTGAGCAAGAAGGACGCCAAGAAGGTGGCCGCCGACGCCAAGAAGGCGGAAGCCAAAGCCGACGCCAAAAAGTAAAGCACGACCATGAAAATTTCGATCAAAGACATCAAGGGCAAGGATCAGGGCGAACTGGAAGTGAAGTTCGAGTTAGTGGAGAACGGCCGGGGCACCCAGGCGGTGCACGACGTGGTGGTGGCCTATCAGGCCGCCCAGCGCAGCGGCACGGCCTGCACCAAGACGGTCGGCGAAGTGGCCGGCACCAACCGCAAACCGTGGAAGCAAAAAGGCACCGGACGCGCCCGCGCCGGCTCCTTCCGTTCCCCGTTGTGGGCGGGCGGCGGCGTGGTCTTCGGACCGAAGCCCCGCGATTTTGCCAAGAAGGTTTCCAAGAAGACCCGCAACCTCGCCCTGCGCAAGGCTCTCAGCGAGCGCCTCAAAGCCGGTGACGTGGTGGTGGTGGATGACCTGAAATTGGCCACGCCCAAGACGAAGGATTTTAACAACATCATTGTGGCCCTGGATTGCCTGGGTTCCACGCTGATCATTTCCAACACGGCGGATAAAAACCTCACGCTGGCCGTGCGCAACGTGGTGAACGTTGATCTGACCAACAGTGATGCCCTCAATACTTATGACATCCTGCGTCCGGACAAGCTGGTTTTCACCCGGAGCGCGTTTGAAAAAGTTGAAGCCCGTTTGATCCAGGAATAACATGAACGCTTTTGAAATCATTAAGACGGTCCGCCTGACCGAAAAAGGCACGCGGCAGAGCGAGAAGTACAACCAATACACGGTGGTGGCCGACCGGCGCGCCAACAAGACCGAGATCCGCCAGGCCGTGCAAGAACTTTTCAAGGTCAAGGTCACTCGTGTGAACACGCTGAATGTCCATGGCAAGGCCCGCCGCAAGCGGACCGCACAGGCCGGCACAACGCCCGCCTGGAAGAAGGCCATAGTCACCCTCAAGGATGGCGACAAAATTATTTTGACCTAGGCTTTTAACACCACCTCATGAGGCGCGAAGTGATTTCACTTCGCGCTTTTTTGTTGATCCGATGGGCACCGATTAAGGCCATTCAATTGAATGGCTCCATCAACGGGACTTGATGTCCCAGGCGTCGCGCAGGCCGTCGCCGAGAAAATTCAGGGCCAGCAGGGTCAGCACCAAGACGCCGCCGGGAAACACGATCAGCCACCAATAGATGCGGATGGGATTGATCTGGCCCACGCCTTCGGAAATGAGCGTGCCCCAACTGGCCATGGGTGCCTGCACGCCCAGGCCGAGGAAGCTGAGGAACGATTCATAAAGAATGATCGCAGGCATGGTCAGGGCGAGGTAAGTGATGACGATGCCAAAAATATTGGGGATGATGTGCTTGGTGATAATCCACACCGGCCCGGCCCCGAGCGTGCGGCTGGCCTCGACAAAGGCCCGGGTCCGCAAGGTCAGCACCTGACCGCGCACAATCCGGGCCATGGTGAGCCAGGAGACCGCGCCCAGACCGACAAACAGCAGCACCACGCGCAGCGCAGCGCCAAGGGCGGGTGAATGGGCCACCCAGGGCAGTTGCTTGATCATTTCACCCAGCGTGGTGATGAGCACGATGACGAAGATGATGGAAGGCAGCGAATAGAGCACGTCCACCACACGCATCAGGAAGCTGTCGACCCGGCCGCCCACATAGCCGGCGACGGCGCCCCAGGTCACGCCGATGATCAGGCTGACGAGCGTGCCGACCACCCCGACGAGCAGGGAGATTTGGGCGCCGTAGAGCACCCGGGAAAAAACATCGCGGCCATGAACATCCGTGCCGAACCAGTGGCGGGCGTCGGGCGGGGCGAACTGCAGGTCGGAGAGCTGATCAGGATTATGAACCTGCGCAAAGGTGCCGCCGATGAGGGACAGCAGAAACGGCCAGGCGATCAAGGCCAGGACCAGCAGCCCCAGATACCAGGCGCTCCAGAGAGCCGGGCGGTTCCGGTGAAAACGGCGCCAGGCCTGTTGGCCAGGGGAGAGATGAAGGGGCGCGGGTTTACTCATATTTCACGCGGGGATCGAGCAGGGTGTAGGCAAAGTCCACAACCAGATTCATACCGATGAGCAGCATGGCATACAGCAGGGACAGCCCGACGACCATGTTATGGTCCCGGTTCAGGGAGCTGTTGACCAGAAATACGCCGATACCGGGGATTTGGAAAATATTTTCGATGATGAACGAGCCGGTGAGGAGGTCGGCGAGCATGGGGCCGGCATAGGAGACCACCGGCAGCACCGCGATGCGAAAGGCGTGCTTGAAGAGGAGTTCGTTTTCGCCCAACCCCTTGGCCCGGGCGGCGGTGACGAATTCCGAATGCATGGCATTGAGCATGCCCTCCCGCATCAGCCGGGCAACCTGACCGGCGAAATACAAGCCCAGAGCAATCGTCGGCAGAATGACATGCAGGGGGGATTCCCAGAGGGCCACCGGCAGCCATTGCCATTTCACGGCGAAGACAATGATCAACAGCGGAGCCACCACAAAGCCCGGGACGCACACGGCCAGCAGGGCGAGCAAACTGCCGACGTAATCCGGCCAGCGGCCGCGGCGGGCGGCCGTAAAAAATCCCAACGGCAGGCCCACGCCGAGGGCGAACCCAAAGGCCAGCGCCCCGAGGGTGAGGGAAACGGGCAGTCCCTGCGCGATGATGTCGCTGACCGAGTGATTGCGGTATTTCATGGACGGGCCGAAATCGCCGTGGGCCAGGCCGTCCAAGTAGCGGAGGTATTGTTTCCAGATGGGCTCATCGAGATGGTATTCGGCCTGCAAATGACGTTCGATCTCCGGGGAGGCCGGCACGCGTTCGCGGTCAAAGGGGCCGCCCGGAGCCATATGCACCAGAGCAAACGCCAGCGCGCTGATGATAATCAACAACGGAATGGCGAAGAGGATGCGACGGAGAAAATACATTCAGGGTGATGGGGCGACCCGGTGGAGTGCCTGCAGGGGGTGGTCATCCAGCAGGTTCTGATAAAGGCCCTGGATGTAGTTGGTGTTAAAATAATTGACCCCGACAAAATTGTATAAGGACACGATGGGCGCCGCCTGCGCCACCAGCAGGGTTTCGGCGTGTTGAAAGATTTGGGCGCGGGCGACGAGGTCGGGCTGTTTCCCGGCGGCCTGGACAAAGGCGTCGTAGGAGGGATTTTTCCAGCCGGTCTGGTTGTTGCCGTCCTCGCTGGTGAACATGCCCAGAAAGGTCTGGGGATCATCGTAATCGCCGATCCAGGAGGCGCCGGCCAGGTCATAGTCCAGATGGGCCTCGGAGCTGAGATATACCTTCCACTCCTGCGGATGCAGGGTCATGGTGAGGCCAAGATTGTCGCGCCACATCTGCTGCAGTTCCACGGCCACATCTTCACTTAGTTTGGCGGTGGAGCCAAGGTATTCAAAGCTGGGGAAGCCTTTGCCGCCGGGATAGCCGGCCTCGGCGAGGAGTTTGCGGGCGGCCCCGGGATTGTAGTCCAGGCCGGGGACGGGGGTGTAATTGGCCACGCCGGCGGGGACGAGGCTGGAGGTGATATGTTCGCCGCCCCGGGTGATCTTATCCACAATCTGCTGCCGGTCCACCGCCATGCCCAGAGCGCGGCGCACGCGCGGATCATCAAAGGGCTTGCGGGTGACATTGAAGCGGATGAAGGCGGTGCCCAAATAATCGAACTTGTGGACGTCCGGCCGGCGCAGAAGTATGTCCAGCAATTCCGCCGGCACGAGATTCTTGTCCCAGACGATATCCGCCCTGCCCTGCTCATAAAGATTGAAGGCGGTGCTGGGCGAGATAATGGGGAGGAGGTCGATAATGTTGGCCCGGGTGTGGGCGGCGTCCCAGTAGTGAGGATTTTTTTTCAGACGCACCCGGTCGTTCAACCGCCAGTCCACGAGTTCAAACGGACCGCTGCTGGGCAACGGCCGGGCCTTGATCCAGGCATCGCCGTATTGCTCGATGGTGCGGCGGGGCACCACATCCAGGGTGGGAAAGGCGCAGAGATCGATGAAGAACGCGGTGGGCTGGTTCAATTCCACGCGCAGGGTGTAATCATCCAGCGCCCGGACCCCAACCAGCGACGGGTCCTTGATTTTGCCGGTGTTATAGGCCTCGCCATTTTTGACGTAATAGAGCTGGCCGGCATATTCGGAGGCAGTGTCCGGATTCAACACCCGCAGCCAGGAATAGACGACATCGCCCGCGAGAATCGGTTCACCGGTGGACCAGACCAGATTGGTGCGCAGGTGAAAGGTGTAAACCCGGCCATCCGGTGAGAGCTCGTAACGCTCGGCCATGCCGGGTTCGGCCCGGGCGGTTTGGGGGTTGAGGCGCATGACGCCCTCGAACAGGCCGCCGTACATGATGCGCATCTCGGGTTCGCCGGTGATGATGGCGGGGTCCAGGGATTCCGGTTCGGCGCCGTTGACGATGGTGATGTCCGCCGGGGGCTCGTGGCGGAGACAGCCGCCGAGCAGGGCGACGACGGCCAGTAACAAGAAAAAACGCGCCCGCAGCAGATATTGCCGGGCGCGTTTGAAGAGTAGCATCGGATCAGTTTTTATTGGCCGGGACCACCGGCGCGCCAGGAGCGGGGGCGGATGACGGGGCCGAAAACACCCGGAAGGTATTGGTGTTGGCCGGGGTGACGGCGGGCTGCTGGACCACGGGGGCCGGCACCTGGACCGGGGCGGTCGACTGCTGCTGCGCCGCAACCTTGCGGGCGAAATCCTTGTCGTGACCATCGGAACCCAGGTTATCATGGACCCAGCTGAGGGCGATGATGATCAGAAAGAATATGCCGGTGGTCCAGGCAGTGATTTTGGTCAGCACGTTGCCGGAACCGGCGCCGAACAGGGCGTCGGCTGCCGCACCACCAAAAGAGATGCCCGTGCCTGCGTCCTTCTTGGGCAACTGGACCAAGACCAGCAGAATCAACAGTGCCGCCGCCAGCACCAACACGACCGTTAACAGACCAAAGAGAAATATCATGGCTATAAATTATATGGAATTTTTGATAATGTCAGCAAAACTTCTGGGCTCCAGGGCCGCGCCGCCCACGAGGGCGCCGTCGACATCCGGCTGGCTCATGAGTTCCTTGGCGTTGTTGGCCTTGACGCTGCCGCCGTATTGGATGCGGACGCGACGGGCGACGGCCTCGTCGAAAATTTTCGTGAGCAATTCACGGATGAAGGCGTGCGCGGCCTGGGCCTGCTCGGTGCTGGCCGTTTTGCCGGTGCCGATGGCCCAGACGGGTTCATAGGCGATGACGGTCTCAGTCATCAGCTCCTTGGTGAGGCCGGCGAGGCTGCCGCGAACCTGCGTCTCGAGCACTTTTTCCATCAGGCCACCTTCGCGTTCCGCGAGGGTTTCGCCGACGCAGACGATGGGCTTGAGGGAGGTGCCATGGACGGCGGCGGCCTTTTTGGCGATCAATGCATCGGATTCCTTCTGATACTGGCGGCGTTCGCTGTGGCCGAGAATGACGTAGCGCACGGAGAATTCCTTGAGCATGCCGGCGCAAATCTCGCCGGTGTGCGCACCGAAATTGTTTTCGCTCATGTTCTGGGCGCCCAACCGGATGTTGGAGTCCAGAATCTCCTTGGAAACGGATTCAATGGCGGTGAACGGAGGGCACACCACAATGTCCACTTCCTTGACACCGGCGAGTTCGCGTTTCAGATCGCGGACAAGGGAGAGCCCCTCGGCGACGGTCTTGTTCATCTTCCAGTTGCCGGCAATGATCAGCTTGCGTTCTTTATTCATTTTAAAAGTTGGGGAAAATTATTTGTCGGACAAGGCGGCCACACCGAGGAGCACGGCACCTTCCAAAAATTCGAGGCTGGCCCCGCCGCCGGTGCTCATGAAGGTGACCTGGCTGCCCAGACCGGCCTGGTTGAGCGCCTTGACGCTGTCGCCACCGCCGATGATGCTCTTGGCGCCGTTCTTTTGCGTGGCTTCGACGACCGCCTGTGCGACGGCGTTGGTGCCGGCGGCAAACCGGGCGTCTTCGAACATGCCCATCGGGCCGTTCCACAGGATGGTTTTGGCGCTGCGGATGATCGCGGCGTAATTCTTCGCGGTTTCCGGTCCGATGCTGAAACCTTCCGCGTCGTCGGGGATGTCGCCGGAGATGGTACGCACATCGACGAGATCAAACACAGGCTTGCCCTTTTTGTTGAGTTTGCCGGTGGCCACGGGGGTGGCGATGATGGTGTCGGTGGGGAGTTGAAAATTCACGCCAAGCTTTTTGGCCTTGGTTTCGGCGGCGAGGGCGGTGCCGGTGTGATCGGGTTCCACGAGGGATTTGCCGGTCTTGACGCCGTGCGCGAGCTTGAAAGTGTAGGCCATGGCCCCGCCGATCAAGATGGTGTCCGCTTTTTCGAGCAGCCGATCGATTACCTTGATTTTGTCGGACACCTTGGCACCGCCGAGGATGACGACGAACGGACGAGCGGGAGCTTCCAACTCGTCACCGAGAAATTTCAATTCACGTTCCATCAGGAGGCCGGCGGCGGCCTGACCGCCCCGGGCGGTGACGATGGCGGCGACCCCGGCGGTGGAGGCGTGGGCGCGATGCGCGGCACCGAAGGCGTCGTTCACATAGACATCCGCGACCTTGGCGAGTTTGGCGGCAAAGGCGGGGTCATTGGCCTCTTCCTCGTTGTAATAGCGGACGTTTTCGAGCAACAGGATTTCACCATCTTTCAGGGCGGCGACGGCGGTCTCGACGGCTCCACCGATGCAATCCGGGACAAAGCCGACCTTCTGGCCGAGCAATTCGCCGAGCTTGACGGCCACGGGCGCCAGCGACATGGAGGGTTCGCGCTTGCCCTTCGGGCGGCCGAGATGGGCGGTGAGAATGAGCTTGCCGCCTTTTTCGATCAGCAGTTTGAGGGTTGGCAGAGTTTCCACGATGCGGGTGGCATCGGTGATGACCATCTGTCCGTCCTTTTCCGCCAGGGGAACGTTGTAATCAACGCGCAGGAAGACGCGTTTGCCACGCACATCCAAATCTCGAACTGTCAGTTTTGCCATAAAAGTTAAAAAAGTTAGACCGCAAAAAAACCAAGCAGAAAGCATAGAAGTTTTCGGGGTATAGTAAAGTTCAAACTGCACCAGAAACAGGCGGGCACGATGGCGGGTGGCGGACCAAACACCATGAGCAACAATCATATAGAAAAATGGTGGATTGCATGGGCGTTGCAGTTTGGTTGAAAATTGGTTCCAAGGCTGGACTCAGAACGACTCAGCCGCACTGGCGGGAAGGCGTGGGTTGAATGGCTGGCAGCATTTCAAGCCTGTGAAACGCGGCGGTTTTAGATTGAGAGATCAGCCCCACCCCTCCCCGACCCTCCCCCCCATTTATTCAAATGGGCCACGAGCAGATTGAGCGAATGCGTGGACGTCAGCAGCGCCAACAAATACACGCGCCACAGTTGCGCCGCACTCAGGTCATGCCGCCGCCCGCCCGTAAAATGGCGCGGGCAAACCCCGGCTAGGCAGTCGTCCGGGACGTAAGGACTCATCAGTTCGAGCAGTTGGCTGGTGCCA
>Ga0302319_10003577_pt1 | contig 32424 bp, 34 predicted proteins | sample Bog_T0_2_FD_203319 | JGI IMG/M metagenome (GOLD analysis project Ga0302319, IMG submission 203319) | Peat permafrost microbial communities from Stordalen Mire near Abisko, Sweden - Bog_T0_2 | ecosystem: Environmental > Terrestrial > Soil > Wetlands > Peat | place: Sweden: Abisko, Stordalen Mire... | reverse complement strand
CTCCATCTTTTCAACCTTGCACTTCTTACCCGTCTTGGCCAGCAGCTCTCCGGCGGCCGCGTCGAAGGTCTCCTTGAGGATCTCCGCCCAGCCCGCCTTCTGGTCCGCGCCCTCGCCAAACAGAGGCACGTCCAGCAGCCCGGCGTCGAGCATCACGCTGAAGCGCCCTTCCTCATCTCCGGAAATGACTGCGGCAAAGCCGAAGGCGTTCGCGTCCAGCGGCTTGGGCAGAGAGTCGGCGAGCTCGGGCTCACCGGCCAGGGCCTGTTGAAACAGATCTGCGGCAACTTGCGCCCAGCAATCGAGATAGGTCTTCATTCGGCTGCCTCCGGAATGTGCGCGCAGGCAACTGCGCTCTCGATCCGGGCGGCGCGGTGCGGCCCCTGACGAACGGCCCTGGCCTCGGTCAGCGGCCTGCCGCCTACGCGCAGAATCGGAGCGGTATTGACGGGCAGATCGAGCCGCAAGACAGAGCCGGGTTCAAGATTCTCGATGACGCTGGCCGCCAGGCGCACCGAAGGCAGCTGCAGCGAGCAGCCGAAGCGGATGCGCCGCGCCTGCGCGCCCATCCGCGCCTCGGTGTCGCCGGCGTGACGGCGGCGGCGGCTCCAGTCGGAGGTGAGCCGGCGCAGGATGGTATTGGCCACCACGGCGGGAAAGGCCAGATTGAGCAGCCCGGAGCTGTGCGGCATGCGAATCTCGAAGCTCAGGCAGAGGGTCTTTTCGTTCACTGAGATTACCCGCGCCACCTGCGTCTGCATCTGGCGGCGTTCGAAGTTGAAGCTCAGCCCGACCGGCTGCCAGGCCACGGTCAACTCACGGCAGATAATCTCGACCACGCTGGCCAGGATCGATTCTTCAATATCGGTCAGCTCGCGCAGCGGTCCATCCTTGCCGTCCCCGCCCAGAAGCAGGTCAATGACCGGCGGCGCGAGACCCAGATCGAGCTGCAGCACCGAGAGCGCCCCCAGTGGCTCCAGACGGACCGAAGCCACATAGCTGATCTCGGGAATGCGCAGCAGAAACTCGTTGAATTGAATCTGCTCGGCCGAGACCAGGTTCACCTGGAAACGGGTACGCAGCCAGGCGGAGAGATTGTGGGTCAGGTTACGGGCGAACAGGTCGTTCAGCATGCTGATGGCGCGCAGTTGCTCGGTCGATATCTGGCCCGCGGAGGAAAAGTTGTAGGGCACCACGCGCGCCCGCACCTCGCCGCGCGCGGCCTCCGGGGTGGTGCTGCGCGCGGCCTCGAACAGCGCATCGATCTCATCCTGTTTGAGCGTTTTCTCAATCAATTCTCATCTCCCTGGCCCTCAGCGGCGTGTACCTGCATTCGCTGCGTCTGGATCTCTGCCGTTTCCCGTTGCGGTTGGCGCCCATTGCGCTGCTGCCCGCGCCGCGGTCCCGGTTTGCTGAAGGCGCCGCGAGTGGCCAGATCCCGGAGGGCGCTGCGCAGATGCACCACGGCCGCGGCATGCACCTGTGAGACTCGCGATTCGACGACGCCCAACGCCAGGCCGATCTCGCGCATGGTCATCTCTTCGTAGTAGTAGAGAGTCATCACCAGCCGCTCGCGGTCGGGCAGGTGCGCAATGGCGTCCGACAAACGCTCTTCGAGTTCGCCGCGGAGACAACGAAAAAGCGGGTCCTCGTCGGGACGGCCGGGCACATAGGCCAGTTCCTCCTCGCCCGAGTCTTCGTTTCGTTCCATGTGCAGCGTGCCAATCTCCAGGCCCTTCAGGTCGCCGAGCAGCTGCTGGTAGTCGTCGAGCGAGACTCCCATCTCGGCGGCGACCTCGCCCTCGCCCGGCGCGTGGCCGATGCGCGCGGTCAGCACACGGATGGCTTCTTCGACAGCGCGGCCCTTGCGGCGCAGATCGCGCGGGCTCCAGTCAAGCGTCCGCAGACTGTCCAGGATCGCGCCCCGGATGCGGAACTGGGCGTAGCTGCGGAACTGCACCTTCTTGTCCGGATCGAACTTTTGGAAGGCGTCCATCAGGCCGACGATGCCGGCCGAGACCAGATCCTCGATGTCGACGTGCTGCGGCAGGCGCTCATGGATGCGGCGGGCAAGGAAGCGAACGATGGGCAGGTGTTCGAGCAGCACACGCTCCTGCTCGCCGGTCAGCATGGGCGCGGCCGTTACCGGCGGATAGCCGTCCACTGACGCGCCACGCCGCGCCCTGCCCTGTTTGCCTGCCAATGCCGCCGATCCCATATCCATCCTGGCCCTCCCCGTCAGTTCTTCCGCCATCGCCCGCCCCCGTCCTGCCCCCAGAAGAAATCAGCGCACCGTGGCTACCGGACGCAGCCGGATCTCGGCCGGCACCTCGCCCGCAGAGACCACCGACAAGCGCGGCAAAACCGGTTCGAGCCAGCGCTTGAGGTGATAGCGGGCCGGACTAGGGCAAAGGAGCACGGGCAGTGCCGCCGGAGATACGTTGCCGATAAGTTGTCTCAAAGAATCGGTAAGACGGCGCAACAGCGGAACGCCGCTCGGGTTTGCCGCCGCCAGCAGCCGGTTGCCGGTCTCGGGCGAGAATGTCGATAGAATCTCCTCTTCAAGCGCCGCATCCAACAGCAGCACCGGCAGTTGCCCGTCTCCATCCAGCAGCGGCTGCACCAGCCTCCGGCCCAGCACCTGCCGCGCGGCCTCGACCAGGGCCACCGTGCTCTTGTTGACGGGAGCCGTTTCAAGCAGCGCTTCGAGAACCGCGCCCAGGTCGCGGATCGAAACCCGCTCGCGCAAGAGTTGCTCCAGGACCCGGCCTACCTCGCCCAGAGTCAGTAACTTCGGCACCAGTTCTTCCAGCAGTTTGGGATGGCTGTCGTTGAGCGAGTCGAGCAGCCGCTTGATCTCGGCCCGGCCCAGAAGCTCCCAGGCATGGCGGCGGATCAGTTCGCCCAGGTGCGTCGTGACCACAGTGGTCGCATCCACCACCGAATACCCGGCGGCGATCGCCTGATCCTCAAGCGCCGGCGCAATCCAGACAGCAGGCACGCCGAAGGCCGGTTCGCGGGTCTCCTTGCCGGCCAGGGGACGGCGGCCGGCTTCGCCCGAGACGGCCAGCAGATTGGCGCCCTCGGTCTGCCAGCGGCCAATCTCCATGCCGCGCAGCGAGAACAGGTACTCGCGGGGCCTCAGGCGCAGGTTGTCGGAGATATGCACGGGAGGAACCAGGAACCCCATCTCGGCGGAGAGATGACGGCGCAGCGAACGGACCTTGTTCAGCAACTGCCCGCCCTGCTTCTCGTCGACCAGCGGAATCAGCTGGAAGCCGATCTCCAGGGTCAGATCTTCAAGCTTGAGCAGGCCGGCCAAGTCGGCGGCCTGCCCGGCGGCATCGGATTTCTTCTTCTCGGGAGCAACGGCTTCGACGGCCCGCAGAGCGGCAGCGGATGCCGACAAACGGCGCGCGCCCCAGTAGAGGCCGCCGGCCACGGTGAGAAACGCAAACTTGGGCAGTCCGGGGATCAGGCACATCGCTCCCGAGACCAGGCTGGCGAGATAAAGCGTCGCCGGCCGCGCCAGTAGCTGCTGCCGGATCTCGCCGCCCAACATGCCGGAGGAGTTGGCGCGGGTCAGCGTGATGCCGCCGGCCACCGAGACCAGCAGCGAAGGGATCAGCGTCACCAGGCCGTCGCCGACCGTCAGCACCGTATAGGTGCGAGCCGCCTCGGCCAGGTCGATTCCTTGCTGCAGGGTGCCGATCAGCAGGCCCGCGATGATGTTGATGGCCGTGATCAGAATGGTGGCCAGCGAGTCGCGCTGGTTGAAGCGCGCGGCTCCGTCCATGGCCCCGTAGAACTCGGCCTCGCGGGCGATGGCCTGACGGCGCCGGCGCGCCTCGGCCTCGTCAATTAGCCCGGCGTTCATGTCCGCGTCGATGGCCATCTGCTTGCCCGGCAGAGCGTCGAGAGTGAATCGCGCCGTCACCTCGGCGGTACGCACGGCTCCGTGCGACACCACCAGGAATTGAATCGCGACGAGGGCCAGGAACAGCACAAATCCGACAACGTAATTGCCGCCCACGACAAACTGCCCGAAGGCCTCGATCACCCGCCCTGCGGCGGCGGTTCCCTCCGAGCCGTGCAACAGGATGCGGCGGCTGGAGGCGATGTTCAGCGACAGGCGGAAGAGCGTGAGCAGCAGCAACAGAGTGGGAAAGACCGAGAGCTCGACGGCGCGGCGGATCTGAATTGCAGAAAGAAACACAATGATCGACGCGGCCATCGACAAGGCCAGCAGAAAGTCCAGCGCCGCGGCCGGAAGAGGAATCAGCATCACGAAGATGACGCTGATTGCGGCCAGCGGCAACACATACTCGCGCAACCGCTGCCAGATGGATTGCGCGGGCAGAGTGTTTGCAGCCAATGCGGTCGAACTCATTCGGGACCTCCTCGATCGGGTGGAACGCCGCCGGCCTCGGGCATTTGGCCAGGTCGGCTTCGGCGGGCTGCCTCGCTCACGCGGGCTGCTTCGCTTGCGCGCGCCGCCTGCTGGCTGGCGCGGGCCTGGGCTTCGCGGGCGCGGCGCTCGCGCATCTCCGTCTCCACGCGCTGCCGGTAGAGGTAAGCAAGAATCGCGGCCACGGCGGCGTAGAGATCGACCGGAATGGTCTGACCGACCTCGACGTGGCGATAAAGCGAGCGGGCCAGCGGCGGGTTTTCGACGATCGGCACCCCTGCCCAGCGCGCCTCTGCCTTGATCTCCTCGGCCAGCAGGTTGCGGCCCTTGGCCAGCACCTTGGGAGCTTCCATGGTGGCGAAGTCGAAGCCCAGAGCGATGGCGTAGTGCGTGGGATTGGTCAGCACCACGGCAGCCTTCGATACGTCGGCCTTCACGCGGCGGCGGCGCATCTGCCGCTGCAGGCTGCGGATACGGCTGCGAATCTGGGGACTGCCCTCGGTCTCCTTGTGCTCGTCGCGCATGTCCTGCTTGCTCATCTTCAGGCGCGACTCGCGCGATTGCCATTCGACCAGAAAGTCCACAGCCGACCAGCCGAACAGGAGCCAGGCGGCGGCCAGCAACAGCCCATACACATCCGAGCCGAGATTCTCCAGCCGCACGATCGAGAAGGGTGGAATCGACATCTGCCGGGCGATGCGCTGGACGGCGAAGACGGCAAGCAGTGCGGCGGGGATCAGCGATTTGCCCATCCGGGCGGCGGCGCGCAGCGAGAACAGGTTTTTGATATTCGAGATGGGATTGATGCGCTCCGGCTTGAAACCGATGGCGCCGGCATACACGTTGACTCCGCCGGTTTGCAGCACGCCAGCGCCGAGCGCGGCCGCCGCTACGGCAACCATCACCGTGGCCGGCGCGGCCAGCACCGAGAGGACAAGCCTGCGCAGCGCAATCATGGTCGGCTCAAGCTGAGACGGCTCCCAGTGCGAGGAAGCTCCCAGCGCCAGAAACCCCGTGAACGTGCTGCGCCATGAGACCAGGATGCGCTCGCCGAGCGCGCCCAGCACCGTTACCCCGGCCAGCGTACCGGCCGCCGCCGACAGCTCGCGGCTGTGCAGAATGTCGCCTTCGCGGCGCGCCTTGTCGCGGCGATGCTGCGAGGCCTGTTCGGTGCGCTCTCCGGGCATTGGCTATCTCCCCATCGCCTGCGCCGCGGCCGGAACCGCGATCAGCCGTTCGGCCAGATCGAGCAGTCCGGCGAAGCGCGCCTCGACGAACCGCGGCCAGAGAGCCAGGGAACCCATGAGGATCAGGAATCCGGCAATAGTCTTGAGCGGCACGGTCAGGTTCATCACCGGCAGCTGCGGACTGAGCTTGCCCAAAAGGGCCACGGCGACCTCGACCAGCAGCGTCGCCGCCAGCACCGGCGCGGCCAGCTCGACAGCGGCCAGAAAGATGCCTCCGGCGGCGCGCACAATGGCCATCGCCGCCGTGGGAGCAAGCGTGAACCCGCCCAGCGGCACCACGCTGAAGCTGCGCACCACCGAAGCCAAGAGAATGCGATCCAGGCCAGCGGCGATGATCACCAGAGTTCCCATCAACTGAAAAAGCTCGCCCAAGAGCGGCGTCTGGATGGGCGATGCCGGGTCCATCAGGTTGACCAGCGAAAAGCTGAACTGCAGTCCGGCGATCTGGCCGGCAAACAGCAGCATCTCGTTCATCAGCGCCAGCGTGAGCCCGTAGACCAGCCCCACGGCCAGCTCGCCCAATAGGGGAGCAAAGCCGATCGAGACCCGCGCTCCGGGCAGCGAAGCCACCAGCGGCGCCAGAAGATAGGCCATGGCGCCCACAAACACCGCCTTGGTGCGTATGGGAAGCGCCGTCGAAGAAAGGAACGGAGCAAAGACCACCACGCCGCTGACTCGAACCAGAGCCAGCGTCATCGCGCTTAAAAATGTTGTCCAGTCCGTCATCGTCCCCAGCTCTCAGCTTTCGACCTGCGCTTCGTTGTCTATCTTTCGCGCCCTCTTCCGCATTCCGTTTGTTCTTCCGCCTCCCCATCTGAAAGCTGATGGCTGAGAGCTGAAAGCTGTTCTTCTCATCCCAGAAAGCGGTGAAAATCGCTCAGCAGCAAGCGCGTGTAGTTCGCCATCCGCTCAAGAAACCACGGCATGCCCACCAGCAGAATCAGAGCCACCGCGCCCAGGCGCGGAACCGAGGTCAGCGATTGCTCCTGCAGGCTGGTCAAGGTCTGCACCAGACTGAGGAGAAAGCTCAGAACGGCGGCGGCAATCAGCACCGGCGCGGCCAGAATCAGGGATTCCTTCAGCAGTTGGCGCATCAGTTCGGCAACCAGGTCGGGCGTCATCGGCAATCTTCCTTAAAAACTCTTCATCAACGAGCCGGCCAGCAGATTCCAGCCGTCGACCATGACGAACAGCAGGATCTTCAACGGCGTGGAGACGACAACCGGCGGCAGCTGGAACATGCCGATCGATGTGGTGATCGAGGCCGTGACCATGTCGATCAGCAGAAAAGGCAGAAACAACACCGCTCCGATAGCGAATCCTGCCTTCAGCTCCGACAAGATATAGGCCGGAACCACGACGCGCATCGGCAGGTCGTCCGGAGTATTGGGCCGAGCTATCTGTCCGGCGGCGGTAAACAGGGCCAGGTCTTTCTCGCGCGCATACCGCAGCAGGAAGTGCTTGACCGGCTGCGCGCCCCGGTCGATGGCCTCGAAGCCGGTGATCTGGCCCTGCCGGTAAGGCTCGACGGCGGCCTGATCCACCTGGTTCAACACCGGGGTCATCAGAAACCAGGTCATCATCAGCGCCAGCCCCATCAGCGTGGGGTTCGAGGGCGCGGTCTGCGTGCCCAGCGCCTGACGCAGAAAGTGAAACACCACCAGCAGCCGCACCAGCGGCGTCATGCACATCAGAATCGCCGGCAGCAGCGTAATCAGCGTCAAAACCAGCAGAATAGTCCAGGGAGTGGAGTCCGACGGATGGAGGTGCGCGTTCAGGTCGGGCAACAGCGGGGCCGTCGCCGCCGCGCTCGCCGCGAGCATTACCATGAGACCCTCTGAGCGCGGTGCTCCGCGGATCTGCCGCCGCCGGGCAGTGCGCAGAAAGCCGGCGCGCCTTCTTGCGACGTCGCCACCAGAAACCGGCGGCCATCCACCTCAACCAGCGCCAGCGACTGCTTCGGCGCCAGCGCAATGCGGTCGAGCAGAGCGAGCCGCGACAGCGCACGGCCGCGGCCGGCGCGCTTTTGCCGCAGCCACTCGATCAGCCTGATGGCCAGCCCACCCTGTCCGAGTTTCAATTGTGTCCGCATCTCTTCGGTTCCGCTCCGCTTCATCTGCCGCCCAATCTCCTTGTGCCCGCCGCCTGCGCGTGCAACCCGCCGTCGTCCCAGCCGTGCTCACGCCAGCCGTGTCACGCGCACGGCCAGTTGTGTCTCAACCACTTCGAATTCGCTCCACGCCAGCTGCACGTCGCCTGCCGCCAGCGGCACATCTTCCCCGTTGCCCCACAGCGTCTCGATGACCCGTCCCGGCTCCAGCGCCAGCAGGTCGCGCACTCTGAAGTCGCGCACCGGCACTGCAACATCGAGCTCAACCGGCAGCAGCGCGACCGGCCCTGAAACTCCGGACGGCGGTCCAGGCTCCGGCTCCATGGCGGGCACCGGAACCAGCGCCTGGCTCGCCGCCGGCTCATTGCCGGTGTTCTGCGATGCCAGTTCCGGTTCAGAGACGGCCGCCGAAGGCAGTGGATGTGTGGTTGCCATAGCGCTTGGAATCCTGCAGAAAGGTGACCAGAAGCTGGACAGTGGGATTGGAGGAATCTCATGAGAGGGCCGCACCGCCCCCCGCGCCCCATGACGTCCAGTCCCCGGCCATGCGCATCGCTGCTACACTGGAATAGAGCTGAATCATGAAGAGGCGACGGCTTGACGCCGTCCGCAATCGAGGTCGAAGAACATGCCAGAACAGAGTGAAAACAAGGTTGTTACCGCCACCAGCCTGCGCCTGAAAGTGGGCTTGGCCGAGATGCTCAAAGGCGGCGTGATCATGGACGTGATGAACGTGGAACAGGCCCGCATCGCCGAAGAGTCCGGAGCGGTCTCGGTGATGGCGCTCGAACGGGTGCCCGCCATGATCCGCGCCGAAGGAGGAGTGGCGCGCATGGCGCGGCCCAGCCTGATCAAGCAGATTATTCAGACGGTTTCGATTCCGGTGATGGCCAAGGCGCGCATCGGCCACTTTGCCGAAGCGCAGATTCTGCAGCAACTGGGCGTGGACTTCATCGATGAAAGCGAAGTGCTCACTCCGGCCGACGAGGCCCACCACATCGACAAGCACGCCTTTGCCACGCCGTTCGTCTGCGGCGCGCGCAACCTGGGCGAGGCGCTGCGCCGCATTGCCGAGGGCGCGGCCATGATCCGCACCAAGGGCGAAGCCGGCACCGGCGACGTGGTGCACGCCGTGCAGCACATGCGTCAGATCACGCGCGAAATGCGCGCGCTCACGGTTCTCAGCGAGCAGGAGCTGTACGCCGCGGCCAAGGAGCACCAGGCGCCCTACGAATTGATTCGCATGGTCGCCAAAACAGGCAAATTGCCGGTGCCCAACTTTTCGGCGGGCGGAATCGCCACGCCGGCTGACGCGGCGCTGATGATGCAGCTTGGCGCCGAAGCCATCTTTGTCGGCTCGGGAATCTTTATGAAGGAACGCGCCACCCCGCTGGATGTCGAGAACGATCCCAAGGAGCGCGCAGAAGCCGTCTCCCGCGCCAAGGCCATCGTGACCGCAACCACGCACTACAACGATCCCAAGATCCTGGCCGAGGTAAGCGAGCAGGTGCAGGGCGCCATGAAGGGTCTGGCCGCGGCAGCTCTCGATGAGTCGCAGCTTTTGCAAACGCGCGGCTGGTAAGCCGGCTGGTGGAGACCGCACAGCGCCGGGAAACAAGAAGCGGGCAGACAAGGCTTGTAGATAAGGCTGGGAGATAAGTGTTGAACAATGCACGCACTCTGCCACGGATAGGCGTACTTGCCATCCAAGGCGATTACGATGCGCACGCCGGAGCTCTATCCGAAGCAGGTGCCGAACCGGTCGAGGTTCGCAAACCCGAGCAGCTCGAAGGGTTAGACGGGCTTGTCCTGCCGGGCGGCGAATCGACCACGATGCTTAAATTCCTTGAGAGGCACAGTTTCTTTGAGTCTCTTAAGCAATTTGTTCAGAAGAATCCTGTCTTTGGCACCTGCGCGGGAACTATCCTGCTGGCGCGCCAGGTGCTGCACCCTGCGCAGGCGAGCCTCGGCGTTCTTGACGCCGTTGTCGAGCGCAATGCCTACGGACGCCAGATCGATTCGGCGATTCTGACAGCGCCAACTGAATTGCCCGGTGGCGAACTTGAAATGGTCTTTATCCGCGCCCCGCGGATCGTCTCCATTGGCCCCGATGTCCAAACTTTGGCCCGCCGCAATGGCGATCCGGTTCTGGTGCGTCAAGGCAATCTCATGGCGGCCACGTTTCATCCCGAGCTTTCCGAGGACCGGCGTGTGCACCGGCTGTTTGTTCAGATCGTGGCTGGCGCAGAACGCAAATAAGGCGCTCAACTACGGAAATCGCGTGCGCCTTCCCTGCAAGCCAGTTCTACCGTTCAATGAACATCCGGTTTCGATTGTGGATGCGTCTAAGCCAAAGGTGGAGTAACCTCGTGTTCACAGGGGCCTCTTATGCCTTCCATCTTTACGCCCTCCCCAGCGGAGACTGAACGGAAAGAGCCCGGATTTGGCGGCAAGCCGCCCGTGGACCGGCGTCCAACCGGTGGCGGGGGCGGCGGCGGCGATGACGACTGGAATCCGCAGCGCCACGGTCCGCGCGCACTGCTCCATCGCACCCGCGCCTTCGTCTTCTGCGCACTGGCCGGCGACATGATGTTCTTCGTGGTGCTGGTTGCTTTGTTTTACGCGCGTCAAACTGGTACGCAAATGGACCCGCGCACGCTGCGTCAGATGGGCGACTGGCGTCCAGTTCAACTGCCTCCCATCTTGTTTCTCAATACGGCCGTTCTGGCCTTGAGCAGCCTGACCATGGAGCTGGCCCGCGAGCGGATCTTCCGCGAGATCGACGTGCTTGAGGAATGGCTCGGACTTGGCCGTCCTGCGCTACGCCGCTCCCTGCCCTGGCTTTGGACCACACTGGCTCTGGGTCTGGTCTTTCTCGCCGGGCAGGCCGTGGCCTGGAGGCAACTCACCGCGCAGGGATTCGCCTTCGATCGCTGGGCAACGCCGGCAAGCTACTTCTTCTATCTCATCACCGGATTACACGCCGCACATCTGGCCGTTGGCGTGTTCGCGCTGTGTTTCTGCGTCACTGCATTGGGCTGGCTCAAGCGCGTCGAGTCGCGCCAGGTCGCCGTGGATGCAACCGCCTGGTTCTGGCACACAATGGGCCTGGCGTGGCTGGTGCTGTTTGCTGTGCTGGTCTTCGGACAATAGGTCCAGAAAACTAGAGTGTCACCGGGCTGCAATTCTCAACGGACGCGCGAGGAGTTTCACCACACCCACGCCGTTGCAAGGACTGCTGGAATCGCTCAAACCCGGAACAGCGACATTACCCGCCGGCTCAGGCTGGGCACTTGAGGACAGGCGAAATAGATCTTGCGATTGATCGACATCAGCAACTGCACAGCCTGCAACTGGCCGTCGTTGGCAGAGAGAGTTCTGCCTTCGTGTACAAATTCGTCGGTCAGGTACTCGATGGCATGTCCAAGTTTTTCAAGGGCGTGGCCAGCCTCGGGGCTGATGCGGCGCCGGCAGTTTGCGCGCGTGGAGAGTGCGCTGAGGGCTTGTTCCGAAACGGGGATCGAATATCCGGTGGTCGTTGAAGCTGCCATGTTCCCTGTCCTCACCCTGTTTCTCGGCCCCGTTTGGCAGAATCTTCAGATGACCAACGTACCGTGCCCAAAACCAGCACCACGAAGTATCGCGTACCGAAACAAAACTGTAAAGTGATAAAGCGCACATCACACTCGCGACTCGAATTATTTGTATTTGTCCAACCCGATCCCGCGAAACGCGCCGCTCCTCGCCAATATCCCTTGGTTTTCCGCGGTTTTTTGTGCACCTTGACGGGACGGGGCTGAAAACCTAATCTCAAACCAGCGCCCTTTCGATTGGTGATCCAGCTCATACCAGCCAACCGGGAGCAATCCGAGCGCATTTCCGGACTGGGAGCGATGAACCCGATCCCTTATTACTGGCAGTATTTACCCCTTTTAATGCAGATCTGCGCCGCCTTCGCCATTGGCCTGGGGATGGTGGTCGCATCATGGTTTGTGGGCAGGCACCGCAACACCAAGGTCAAATTGGCCACCTATGAGTGCGGCATTGAGGCCGTAGGCGACGCGCGCGGGCGTTTCAGCGTGCGTTTTTATCTGGTGGCCGTGCTTTTTATCCTGTTCGACGTGGAAGCGGTGTTTATGATGCCCTGGGCGGTGGTCTATCGCAAGCTGCCCGCCCTTACCGGCTGCTCCCGCTTCTTCGGTTTTTGGGAGATGATGGTTTATCTCGGCTTTGTCGCAGTAGGACTCTACTACATTGTTAAGAAAGGCGTCCTCGACTGGAGCCGGGATAAGGCGGACCTCTGAAATGCCTGAAGCCATCAAACCCACGCTCGCTGGCAAGGCTTCGGTTCTCGATGCAATGCCGGACCATCCTGCGCTAAAGGCGATCCAGGCCTGGAATGCCGCTGCTCTGCAAGATGCGCGCTTTGATCGCAATGAGCTTACGTTAACCATTGCCGCCGATCAGATTCGCAATGCCGCAGCCGCAGTGCAGGCCGCGGGCTATAACTTTTTTGAGGACATGACGGCAGTCGACTGGTTCCCTTCTTCACCTCGCTTCCAGTTGAGCTACCACATTCTTTCTCATGCATTCAAAGAGCACATTCGTTTACGCGTGATGCTTGAAGAAGCCGACCCCGCGGTGGAATCCATCACGCAGGTCTGGGCCGGAGCCAACTTCTACGAGCGCGAAGTCTTCGATCTGTTCGGCATTCGCTTTGAAGGCCATCCAAATCTGCGCCGCATTCTCTGTCCTGACGATTGGAACGGGCATCCCCTGCGCAAGGACTATCCGGTGGAGGGCTACCGCTAATGAGCCAGCTCGCAGGCATGCCAACGCTCGAACCGGCAGAGGGCGCGCACGATCAGCACATGGTCGTGAACATGGGCCCGCAGCACCCGGCCACCCACGGCGTTCTTCGCCTGGTGCTTGAAATCGACGGCGAAATTATCGTTCGCGTCTATCCTGAGATCGGCTATCTGCACACCGGCATTGAAAAAACCTGCGAGGCCAAGTTCTACCAGCAGGTTGTGCCACTCACCGATCGCATTAATTATCTCGACCCTCTCTCCAACAATCTCTGTTATGCGCTGGCTGTCGAAAAGCTTCTGGGAATGGAAGTGCCCGAGAAGGCCCAGTGGCTGCGCGTTGTGCTGGCTGAGCTGAGCCGCCTGAATTCGCACCTCATCTGGCTCGGCACGCACGCTATGGACATTGGCGCGCTCACCGTCTTCCTCTACACCTTCCGCGAGCGCGAAGAGATTCTGCGGTTGTTTGAGGACATCGCCGGCCAACGTATGATGACCAGCTACATTCGCATCGGCGGCCTTTCCATGGAGCCTCCGCTCGATTTTCTGCCTCGCGTGCGCGCCTTCATCAATACCTTGCACGAGAAGATCGACGAGTACTCGAACCTGCTCACCGGCAATCCTATCTTTCGCAACCGGCTCAAAGGAGTCGGAATTCTTTCTGCAGCCGATGCGATTGCGCTGGGCGTAACCGGGCCGCCGCTGCGCGCCTCCGGCATTGATTTCGATCTGCGCCGCGACATGCCCTATAGCAGCTATGAGAAGTTCCAGTTTGAGGTGCCTATCTCAAACGACTGCGATTGCTGGGCGCGGTATGAAGTGCGCCTTGTTGAGATGCGCGAGAGCGTCAAGATCATACAGCAGGCTCTGGACGGTATGCCCGAAGGCCCCGTCAAGGCCAACGCCCCCAAGGTTGTGTTGCCCGATCGCGAAAAAATGAAGACGCAGATGGAGGCCCTCATTCATCACTTCAAGATCATCACCGAGGGCTTCGAGGTTCCAGCAGGCGAGGTCTACCAGGGCATTGAAGCCGGTCACGGGCAAACCGGGTACTATGTGGTTTCAGACGGCACGGCAAAGCCTTACCGCGTACACATGCGCTATCCATCGTTTGCCACGCTGCAAGCGGTTGAAACCATGTGCAAGGGCCGCATGATCGCCGATTTGGTGGCCGTTATCGGCTCTATCGATATTGTTCTGGGAGAGATCGACCGTTGAGCGCACAGTGTATCGATGTTCCCAGGGATGTTTGGGGTGAGTTCTGGGTTTCTCTGTCCTCGTTGCTGCGCAGTTATACCGCGCTGCATGGATTGAGCGGCAAGCGTCACGCCGTTGTCTCCCTCGACGAGGATCGAATCGTAGTGGAGCATGGCGGCAAGCGCCTTGAACTGGAGCGCATGGGCGCGGACGTAACATGGAAACGCGAAGACGGAGCTGCGGGAGCGCTGCAATTGACTGCGAATGGAAGGCTCAAGAGTCCGGCGGGCGAGGAAGAGATGGATATGGCTGCTGAAGCGTGGGCGCGGGAGTTGATGCTATGAGTCCTGAAACCATGTCGGTCTTTTCGCCCAGGCTCGCGGCGCGCTTCGATGCGCTGGTTGAGAAGTATCCCGTCAAGCGCTCGGCGCTGGTTCCCATGCTGCTCTACGCGCAGGATGAAGTCGGCTATCTCTCCGACGCTGTCATCGCAGAGGTGGCAGCGCGCATCGGCATTACCGAACTGGACGTGCGCAGCGTAGCGACATACTACTCCATGCTTCGCTTCAAGCCGGCCGGCCGATACAACATTCAGGTCTGCACCAACATCAGTTGCATGTTGCGCGGTGGCTACGACATTTATGACCGTTTTCAGGAAGAGTTGGGCATCGCTCACAAGGGCGTTACGCAGGACGGAGTCTTCTCGCTTGAAGAAGTGGAGTGCATTGGCGCCTGCTGCTGGGCTCCGGCCATCCAGGTGAACTACGACTTTCACGACGGCCTTACCCCCGAGCAAGTGCCTGCCATCCTGGCCGACTATCGCGGAAAAGCCGAGACGAAAGGAAAGACGCCCAATGCCTAAACTCGTCTCGCATCCCGATGAGGTAAAGATCGTCACGAGCCGTTTCGGCATGGGCGCAGCGAATATCGATCGCTACATCGAGTTGGGCGGCTACGCTTCTGCAAAGACATGTCTTCAAAAGGGCCCCGAATGGATCATCGATGTGATGAAGGCATCAGGCCTTCGCGGTCGTGGCGGCGCGGGCTTCCCGACAGGCATGAAGTGGTCATTCGTTCCCAAGCAGTCGGCCAAGCCCAAATACGTTCTGGTGAATGGCGATGAGAGCGAGCCCGGCACCTGCAAAGATCACTTGATTTTCCTGCATGATCCACATGCGGTCATTGAAGGCACCATCATTGCCGGCCTAGCTATAGGCGCGAAGACCGGCTTCATCTATCTGCGCGGCGAGTATCGCTATCTTCTCGAAATCATGGAGAAGGCGGTTGCCGATGCCTACGCAAAAGGAATTCTCGGCAAGAATATCTTCGGCTCTGAAACAGAGTTTCAGGTCATCACGCAATCCGGTGCGGGCGCATACGAAGTGGGCGAAGAGTCTGCGCTGATGGAGTCGCTCGAGGGCAAGCGCGGCGTGCCCCGCATCAAGCCCCCGTTCCCTGCGGTTGTCGGATTGTATGGTGGTCCTACAGTTATCAACAACGCAGAGACAATCGCCACCGTTCCTCACGTCATTGAGATGGGCGGCGAAGCCTATGCCGCAGTCGGCTCACCGCGCAACGGCGGTACGCGCTTGTTTGGAGTAAGCGGCCACGTGGAGCGGCCGGGCGTCTACGAGTTGCCCATGGGCTACAACCTGAAGAAGATTGTTTATGACGTGGCAGGCGGTGTGCGTGGCGGCCGCAAATTGAAGGCAGTCGTGCCCGGCGGCTCGTCCACTCCGGTGTTACTGCCCGACGAGATTGAAAACCTCGGCATGGACTTTGACCAAGTAGGCAAAGCCGGCTCCATGCTAGGCTCCGGCGGAGTTGTCGTCATCGACGACCAGACCTGCATGGTCGAGTTCGCTCTGCGCACCATCAGCTTTTATCAGCACGAGAGCTGCGGATGGTGCATTCCCTGCCGCGAAGGAACCGACTGGCTGAAGAAGACGCTCACGCGTTTCCATGCAGGGTTCGGCGAAGCAAAAGACATCGACAACATTCAGTACCTGGCCGAAAACATGATGGGCCGCACATTTTGTCCGCTGGGCGATGCCGCGGCCATGCCGACCATCGCTTTCGTAAAAAAGTTTCGCCAGGAGTTTGAAGATCATTTGAACGGCAAGCCCTGCCCCTACGCGCGTCAAGGCGTACCGCAGCTAACCGTCGTTTAGAAGGGACCTTTGGAAAGAGAATCGATCCCGTGAAACCGCAAGAGCTAGTGAGACTTCTGGAAGCCGACGGGTGGTTTAGCACGGGACAGACCGGAAGTCATAGACAGTTTCGCCATCCAGTCAAGCTCGGCCTGTTGATCGTTCCAATGCACGCCGGCAAAGAAATTGGCAAAGGACTGCTTCACAGTATTCTTAAAAAGGCAGGTCTCAAATGACGAGAGAATATCTTGTGGTTTATGAAAAGGGAGCGGCGAATTGGAGCGCCTTTTCTCCCGACGTGCCCGGCTGCGGAACTATGGGAAACGCTATCGAGGATACGCGCGACAACATGCGCGAAGCCTTGGAAATCTATCTGCGCGAAACGGTAAAGGCCCACGAGCCGATGCCTGAAGCGATTTCGACAAGCGTCGATTTCGAACAGTTTGATCCTGGACACGAGACCAAGCATTATGTAGTCGAATGGCTTGCCGTTTCGCTGCCGCAATCCCTGGCACCGGAAGGTGCAACACAGGCGGCCTAAGAGAAAATGCCCGACGTAAACTTTATTGTCGATGGAAAGACGCTGACCGCGCCGGCAGGCACACTGCTGATCGACGCTTGCCGCAAGGCGGGCATCGAGATCCCGGCCTTTTGCTACTACCCAGGGCTCAGCCTGCAGGCCGCGTGCCGCATGTGTGTTGTGCGTCAGGAAAAAGTGCCCAAGCTGCAAACCGCCTGCACCACCACGGTTGCCGAGGGCCAGGTCTTCACCACCAATTCACCTGAGATTGCGCAGGCGCGCAAAGCCACCATTCAACTGCTGCTGGGCAACCATCCGCTTGACTGCCCTGTGTGCGATGCGGGCGGCGAGTGCGAATTGCAGGACATGACTTTTACCTACGGCGCGGGCGAAAGCCTTTACACCGAGGCCAAGCAGCACCGCGAAGAACAGAACTGGTCGCCAGCCGTTTACTTTGACCGCCCGCGCTGCATCCTCTGCTATCGTTGCGTGCGCATGTGCGGCGAAGGCATGGACGTGTTCGCGCTCGGCGTGCAGAACCGCGGCGTCAACTCCATCATCGCGCCCAACGGTGGCGATCATTTGGATTGCGAGCAGTGCGGCATGTGCATTGACGTGTGCCCGGTGGGCGCGCTCACCAGCGGCAGCTACCGCTACAAAACGCGCCCGTGGGAGATGAACCACGTCTCCACCGTGTGTACGCACTGCGCTGACGGTTGCAAGGTCACGCTCGGCGTGCGCCAGTCCAATGACGGCGCGCAAATCGTCCGCGCCGACAACCGCGACAAGAGCGGACTCAATGGCGACTTTCTCTGTGCGAAGGGCCGCTTCGGTTTCGACTTCGTCGAGAGTTCCGATCGTTTAACGACGCCTCTTGTACGCAATGCGCAAGGCAAACTTGAGCCTGCCACATGGGAGCATGCTCTCCGCACGGCGGCGAACAAACTGAAAGAAATCCGCGACACGCGAGGCGGCGAGGCAATCGGCGTGATCGGCTCTAACCGCACCACCAACGAAGAGAACTACCTGCTGCAAAAGTTCGCGCGCACGGTTCTCTCCACCAACAACATCGACCATGAGCGCACAACCGACTATGCCGGGTTCGCGCGCGCCGTTGCCGGGCATCCCGGGAAAACAGCAGGCATTGCAGACATAGCCTCCGCGCCAGCCATTCTGCTTATCGGCGGCGACCCAACAAACGAGCATCCGCTTCTGGCCTGGACCCTGCGCACCAATGTCCGCCTCAACCGTGCACGGCTCTACGTTGCTTCTGAAGTGCCCATCAAGCTTGAGCGGCAGGCCAAGGCAACTCTACGTCTCGCGCCTGGCATCTATCCCACCGTCGTTACTGAACTCGATTCCTCCACAGGCTTCGGCAAACTGCTCGCCGAAGAGGAGTCGCTGATCGTCATCTTCGGGCAGGAATGCCGCGGTCAAGCCGTCGCGGACCTTGTCGCCTGGGGTTTGAATCGTGCCAATGTCCGCTTCGCTTATCTTGGCGATCATGCGAACTCGCGCGGCGCCGCCGACATGGGACTCCTCCCCGACCTGTTGCCGGGCTATGTGCCGGTGACTGCCCCTGCTGCGTTTTCTGAGTATCAGGGCCTCTCTTCTGCTCCCGGCAAAACAATGCAGGCCATGCTCTCTTCCACCGCTGATGGCGAACTTGGCGCGCTGTTCATTGTTGGAGCCAACCCCCTCGCAGGTCGCGGTGTCGAGCCTTTCGCGAAGACATTCCTCATCGTGCAGGATTTGTTCCTCACTGAGACCGCCGCTCTGGCCGATGTGGTCTTCCCTGCCGCAAGTCTCTACGAGAAATCCGGTACGGTCACCAGCACATTCGGCGAAGTGCAAATGGTAAAGAAGGCTGCCGATCGCGCTGGCGTCAAAGCAGACTTCGAAATCTTCGTCCGCCTGGCAGACGCTATCGGCGCCGACGTGAAATCGCTCGTTCCCTTTGGCAAGCGCGGCGTTCTGGCGGATCTTGGCCAGTCGCGCGGCGCACAGGCCGGCGAAGCCGATAGCCACGCCGTCTGGCTCACTGCCAACAACTTGGAGCCTCGGCTGAGCCCGTTTGATCCGCTTGCTGTTCTCGATGAGATTGCGCGTCTGGTTCCCGGTTATCAACTGGATCGCGTGAATCTTTACGGCGGAAATGCAGTGCCATCTGATATTGGCGCAGGTCCGGGATTTGTTCCCGTTGCCTCGTTGCATCGCGCGGATTTGATCGTTCCCACGCATGACACCTTGTTCACTTCGGGAACGCTTGGAGATTACAGTTCCACGCTGCGCTCGCTTGAGAAGCATCAGTCGCGCGAGGTCACGGCTTCCGCGGCGGACTAGCAAACACACGCGAACCACGCAGTCGATTGTTTTATTCATTGAAGACGATTTTGGAAAGAAAAGGCTGAAGGCAAGTGACACTTTTAGAGTTTTTTCTTTGGAGTCTGCTCAAGGTAATCGTAGTAACGGTAGTGATGCTGCTCGGTGTCGCTTATACCGTACTGCTTGAGCGCAAACTTGTCGGCCGCATTCAGAATCGCTGGGGGCCAAGCAGAGTTGGACCGTTTGGACTGCTGCAGCCGCTCGTCGATGGCGCAAAATCGTTCCTTAAAGAAGACCTGATTCCGACCGCGGTCTACAAGCCGCTCTATCTGCTCGCACCCATCATCGCCTTGGGCTGCGCGCTGATTTCTATCTCCGTTGTTCCGTTCGGCGAGCCGAAGATTGGTCCGCATGGTATGGATTTCTTTGAGATTGCCGATGTCAACATCGGCCTGCTCGTCCTTCTCGGCATCACGTCCATCGGCGTATACGGCATTGCGCTGGCCGGATGGTCTTCAAATAACAAGTTCTCGCTGCTCGGCTCGTTGCGTTCCTCGGCCCAGCTCATCAGCTACGAACTCGCGCTCGGACTTTCTCTGGTCGGCGTTGTGCTGCGGGCCGGCACGCTCAACCTTCGCGCCATTGTCGAACAGCAGGCTACGCTCGGCATCGCCTCATGGAACATCTTCGGCGGATTCCAATTTCTCGCCTTCTTCATTTATTTGATGGCCGCTTTCGCTGAAACCAATCGCGCGCCTTTCGACCTTCCCGAGGCTGAAAGCGAACTTACCGGCGGCTATCACACCGAGTACAGTTCGATGAAGTTCGCCATGTTCTTCATGGCCGAGTACGCCAACATGATCAACGTGGGCTGCGTGGCTACGCTCTTGTTTCTGGGTGGATGGACCAGCCCTTTCGGCAATCTCATCCGGCCGCCCGCGAATATTTTTGTTCATGCCTTGATGCCGATCTTCTGGTTTGTGTTCAAGGTCTTCTGTTTCCTGTTTCTCTACGTGTGGGTTCGCGGCACACTGCCGCGGTTCCGCTACGATCAGTTGATGAATTTTGGATGGCGCGTGCTTCTTCCGCTTGCCATGCTGAATATTGTGGGCACAAGTCTGTGGCTCGCCTACCGCTGATTCTCAAGCATCCGGCAGTCGCAAATGCAGCTTGATTCAAAGAGTTTTCGAGCAATTCAGGCGTGGTATTCTTGAGCTTCCGCGCAGGTTAGACCGGCAGATTTCTTGCTCTGCCAAGACGATTGGAAAGTCGACGATGCACTTGGTCCTGTTTCTGCTTTTCGCCGCATTCTGCCTCGCTGGAGCGATCAATCTCCTGCTGCAGACCCATCCCATCAACAGCGCTCTTTCGCTGATTGTGGTGATGACCTCGCTGGCAGTGCTTTATCTGCTGCTCGGCGCGGAGTTCCTGGCTGCGGCGCAGATCATCGTCTACTCCGGCGCAGTGATGGTGCTGTTCACCTTTGTGGTCATGCTGCTCAATGCCGGCAGAGAAGAGCGCACGCTGGGCAGCCACGTGGCGCGCGCCGTCGGATTCCCCTCCGTTGTCGCTATCTTCGCGGTAATCGCAACAGTTATTCTTCATGCGCCCGGACTGGGTGCGGCTGGGTTGAACGATGGCATCACCTCGACTGAGGATCTGAGCAAAGTTCTCTTCCACGAGTTGCTCCTTCCCTTCGAGGTCACCTCGGTGCTCATCCTTATTGCAATTCTCGGTGCGGTCGCGCTGGCCAGCAAAGGCCTGGGCACCGCGCACGAACGCGAAGAAAGGCCGGCGGGCAAATGAATCCACTTCTCAACGAAGTCCCCATCGCCTGGTATCTGCTACTGAGTGCGACGCTCTTCTGCCTGGGCGTCATCGGCTTCCTCATCAAGCGCAATCTGATCACCGTCTTTATGTCGATTGAGCTGATGCTCAACGCCGTGAATCTCTCGTTCGTCACCTTCGCCCACGAGTGGCATGCGGTGAAGGGGCAGATCTTCGTCTTCTTTGTGATGATGGTGGCCGCGGCCGAAGCTGCGGTCGGACTCGCCATCATCATCGCCATCTTCCGCGCTCGCGCCACACTGGCCGTCGACCGTATCGACCTGATGAAACTATGAACGCGCCTATCAATCTACTGCTGATCCCGCTGCTCCCTCTTGCGGGATTTCTGCTGAACGGAATCCTCGGCGGCCGGCTGCCCAAATGGCTGGTGACCACGATTGCGCTGCTTGCGCCGTTAGCGTCGTTTGGCGTTGTGCTCTCGGCAGCGGCCAATCTGCAGTCGCTTCCCTTGGTTGAAACATGCCCGTTCCCGTGGATCTCCGTCGGCGCGCTGCACATTGACTTCAGCTTTGTTCTCGATCAGCTTTCGCTGGTCATGCTGCTGGTGGTCACCGGCGTGGGCTTCCTTATCCACGTTTATTCCGTCGGCTACATGGCCCACGAAGAGGGCTACTCGCGCTACTTCTGCTACCTCAATCTCTTCCTGTTCTTTATGACGGTTCTGGTTCTGGCCGGCAATGCACTGCTCATGTTTGTCGGTTGGGAAGGCGTCGGTCTCGCGTCGTATCTGCTCATCGGCTTCTACTTCAAGAAAGATTCGGCGGTGAATGCCGGCAAGAAAGCATTCATCGTCAACCGCATCGGCGACCTTGGATTCCTGATCGGAATCTTCTTCTTGCTGGCCAACTTCGGCACACTCACATTCAGCGAGATCGCAGCCAAAATAAGCGCTAATCCGGCTTGGCAGGGCGGAGTGCTCACCACAATTGCCCTGTGCCTTTTGCTTGGCGCTACCGGAAAGAGCGCGCAGCTTCCGCTCTACATCTGGCTCCCCGACGCCATGGAAGGCCCCACGCCGGTGTCCGCGCTCATCCACGCCGCAACCATGGTCACTGCCGGCGTTTACATGATCGCCCGCACTCATGTGCTGTTTGACCATGCGCCCTTCGCGCTCGGCGTGGTCGCTATCGTCGGAGCGGCCACAGCGCTCTTCGCGGCCACCATCGGTTTAGTGCAAACCGATATCAAGCGCGTTCTGGCCTACTCCACCATCTCGCAGCTTGGATATATGTTCCTTGGTTGCGGCGTCGCTGCTTATTCCGCGTCAATCTTCCACTTGGTCACGCACGCATTTTTCAAGGCGCTGCTGTTTCTCGCGGCAGGTTCGGTGATTCACGGGATGGGCGGCGAACAGGACCTGCGCAAGATGGGCGGTCTGCGGCGCAAGCTTCCTGTTACGTTCTGGACCATGACCGCCGCAGTCTTCGCGATCGCCGGATTCTTCCCGTTCGCAGGCTTCTTCTCAAAAGACGCAATCCTGTATGCCGCGTTCCTCCAGGGTCCCGGCGGCAGGGCGCTTTGGTTTGTTGGCCTGGTCACGGCTCTGCTCACGTCCATCTACATGTTCCGGCTCTGGTATCTTGCGTTCTTCGGCGAGTCGCGCAGTCCTGAGATTCACCCGCATGAGAGCCCGTGGTCGATGCTAGGTCCGCTGGTTATTCTCGCGTTGCTTTCGATTGGTGGCGGCTGGATCGGGATCGAACGCTTCGCTGCATTTCTTGCGCCGTCGACCGGGCCGCGCATCGCCGAATCGACTGCGCCGCATCTTGAGTTGTATCTGAGCATCGCCGCGGTTGCCGTTGCGTTGGTCGGGTGGCTCATCGCCGATCAGTTCTATCGGCGCAAGCTCACAGAGCAGGAGCCGCTGGCGCTTGCATCGCCCGGCGCATACAAGCTGCTCGTCAACAAGTATTACGTCGACGAGATTTACGGTGCAGCGATAGTCACGCCGGTAATGGCGTTCTCAAGATACGTGCTTGGCTGGGTGGTGGATGTTGGAATTCTCGGCGGACTCGCCTGGCTGCTCGGCGGCGCCGCCATGTTCTCAGGCACGCTGCTGCAGCGCTGGCAGTCGGGCAACCTGCGCTCCTATGCCGCGTGGCTGGCAGCGGGCGCGGCCGTAGTGCTGCTTTTCCTTACCGCTCCCACGCTGCTTGGAGCCGCTGGAGTCAACCTTCACTTCTTTGGAATGGGGCGCTGAGAATGGACGCGATCAACCAATCGATTCTCACCTGGATTCTGCTGGTCCCGATTGCGGGAGCGATCCTCGTCGCGCTGCTGCCCGACCGCGCAAAGCTGCCCAACTGGGTTGCGCTGCTCACCACGCTCGTCAGCTTCGGACTCACGCTGCATTTGCCCGCTCACTTCATCAACGGTCAGCCCGGCTTCCAATTTGAAATCAACATTCCGTGGATTGAGAACCCGGCCATCTATTACCACGTTGGAGTGGACGGTCTCAGCCTGTGGCTGGTGGTCCTGGTCGGATTGCTCGCGCCGGTTGGCGTGGTGGTGAGCTGGAACGCGATTCAGGAACGCCGCAAGATCTTCTACTCGCTCTTTCTGGTACAGCAAACGGCGATGACCGGCGTCTTTGTCGCGCTGGATCTGATGCTCTACTACGGCTTCTGGGAGTTATCGCTGGTGCCGATGGCGATATTGATCGCCATGTACGGGCGCAAAGACGGACCGAAGGCCGCGCTTCGATTCTTCCTGTTCACATTCATTCCGTCCGCGCCGCTGCTGGTTGCGATTCTGTGGCTCTACGCGCGCACGGGCAGCTTCGACTACGTGACTTTGCAACTCCTGCTCGCACACGGAAACCTGCCTGCAGCGGCTATCTTCTGGGTCTCGCTGGCGTTTCTGTTTGCGTTTGCCGTGAAGGTGCCGATTTTCCCACTGCACGGCTGGATCGCGGACGCATTCAGTGAAGCTCCCGTCGCCATGGCAATGGTGATCGCCGGTAAGCTCGGGCTTTACTCCCTGTTCCGCTTTCACGTTGCGCTCTTCCCTGCGCAGGCGCGTCTGGTGGCTCCGTGGCTCATCGCACTGGGCGTCATCGGCATTCTCTATGGAGCATGCCTCGCCCTGGTGCAGCGCAACTTCTGGAAGCTGCTGGCATTCGCTTCGGTGAGCCACTTCAGCCTGATTGTTCTGGCGATTTACGGCCTCACCTTTACCGGATGGACGGGCGCGGTCTATCAGATTTTGAATGATGGCGTGGTGGAGGCGGCGCTCTTCCTTCTGCTGGGCGCGCTTGAACTCCGCTACGGAAGTTGCGAGATTGGCGAGTTTGGCGGTGTGGCCGCGAGGCTGCCTCGCCTGGCCAGCTTCTTTGTCATCGCCACGCTCGCCATGATCGGGTTGCCCATGCTCAACAGCTTTGTCGGCGAGTTCATCATTCTATCGAGCACCTTTACGCAGGTAAGTCGCGGGTGGACGATTGCCGCGGCGCTGGGTATCATTCTGGGCGCGGCCTACATGCTTTGGCTTGTGCAGCGGCTCTTTTACGGAAGCGAGAGCACACTCACCGCCGCCAAATCGCCAGGCGATTTGAATACCGGCGAGTTGCTCACGCTTATTCCTGTAGTTGTGCTCATGCTGGTGATGGGACTCATGCCAGGGCCGTGGCTCGCGGCTATTGAAACGAGTTCGCGGCCGCCGGCTCTGAATGAAACGGCAGCGCCTTTGCCACCGTCAGTACTGCAGCAGATCAAGTCTCAAGTCTCGTCTCAGATCGCGTCTCAGGCGGAGGTTCAGCGGTGACACAAGTGCCAGACATCTACCGCATCCTTCCCGAGGTGATCCTCACCCTGACCGGCGTCATCGTGATGCTGACGGATGCTACGCTTCGGCCCAAGACGCCGCGCCGTCCACTGGGCTGGATCGCTGCTCTGGGAACGACGATTGCGTTGTGGGCGAGCCTATGGCAGCTCTCGCTGCCAGTAGGCACGGGCTTCTATTCGACGGTTGAGACCAGCCCCTTTACCGTGTTCTTCCATGTGCTGATCTGCGGCATTGTGCTTGTGTCACTGCTGCTGGCTCTGGACACGCTGCCAGAAGACAGCCATCATCAGGGCGAGTTCTACGCGCTGATCGTGTTTGGCGCGGTGGGCATGTGCCTGCTGACTGGTGCCGTCGAACTGCTGGTGGTGTTTATCGCGCTGGAGATCTCTTCGATCGCGACGTATATTCTGGCGGGCTACCGCAAAGAGACCGGTCGCGGGCCAGAGGCTGCGATCAAGTATTTCCTGCTGGGCTCGTTTGCAACGGGTTTTCTACTGTATGGCATTGCGCTGATCTTTGGAGCGACAGGCACGACGCAGGTGTATGAGATTTCGCGGCTGGTTGCGACCTCGCAGAGCAAAGGACTGATCGCCGCCTCACTGGCGCTGATGCTGGTGGGCATTCTCTTCAAGGTGTCGGCCGCGCCGTTCCACGTGTGGACTCCCGACGTTTACGAGGGCGCGCCTTCGCCAGTTGTGGCGCTCATGTCTACCGCTCCCAAGGCCGCCGCGTTTGCGCTGCTGCTGCGCGTGGTGTATGAGATGTTTCCCACACTGCACGCCATGTGGACGCCGCTTTTGTGGGCCGTCTCCATCCTGTCAATGACCGTTGGCAACCTTGCGGCGCTGCGCCAGCAGAATGTGAAACGCATGTTGGCCTACTCGTCGATTGCTCATGCCGGCTATTTGCTGGCGGCGTTTGCAGGATTGGGAACGAGCGGAATTGCCGCGGCCAGCTTCTACATTGCCGCGTATGCAGCAATGAACGTTGGCATCTTTGCGGTGATTACGGTTGCAGGCGGCTACGACGACAAACGCTCGCTGATCGAGGACTATCGCGGGCTGATTTACCGCGCGCCGCTGGTTGGCAGCCTGCTGCTGTTCTTTCTGGTTTCGCTGGTCGGCATTCCCTTTACCGGCGGATTTTTCGGGAAGTTCTACTCCTTCTCAGCCGCTGTGGACAATGGCGCGATTGCGCTGGCGATGATCGGCTTGCTGAACTCAGGCGTGGCCGCGGCTTACTATCTGCGCTTCGCCCTGGTCTCGGTGCAGAGGCCGTTGGAAGATAGCCTGCGCACAGTTTCAGCGCCGCGGCTTGGCGTTGCGGTTGGAGCGGCTCTGCTGCTGGCTGCGGCGGCTACGCTGGCGCTTGGCATTGTGCCGAGCGAGACTCTGCGGGCCGCTGAATCGGCGGCACATACTTTGCAGGCTCCGCCAGAGAGCGCGCCACAAGCGGATGCGCCTCCGACCCAGACGCAGCCCTGATGGCGCGTTCGCGGCGGGATGGGGCGGTTGATCTTTCCCTCGCCCGCCTCCGGTACAATTTCAACTGATGAAACTAGGTGAGATTGCGAGCAGGCTGGGCGCGGAGTTGCGCGGCGACCCCGACCGGGAGATTACCGGCGTAAAAGGCATTGAAGAGGCGGGGCCTACGGAGATTACCTTTGTCGCCAACCCCCGCTATACGGCGCTGGCGCGGACGACGCGGGCGGCTGCGGTGCTCGTTGAGCCGGAGTTCCAGGAGATTGCGGCGGCGACGCTGCGGATCAAGAATCCCTACTACGCATTCTGCCGCACGCTGGGGATGTTTTATCAGCCACCGGCCTACGCGCCGGGGATACACCCGACAGCGGCGATTGACCCTACGGCGGAGATTGGCGAGGGCGCGCATATTGGCGCTTACGCAGTGGTGGGTGCTCAGGTGCGGCTTGGCCCACACGCAACGCTGCTGCCGCATGTGGTGCTCTACACAGGAGTGCAGGCGGGCAGCTACTTTTTTGCGCACGCACATGCGGTGGTGCGCGAGTACTGCGTGCTGGGCGATCATGTGACTCTTGAAAATGGCGTGGTGATTGGCGCGGACGGCTTTGGCTTTGCCAAGAACGGCGAGGGGCGTTGGGAGAAGATTCCTCAATCTGGCGCGGTGCGGATTGGCAGCCATGTGGATGTGCAGGCCAACTCATGCATTGACCGCGCGACGGTGGGCACGACGGAGATTGGCGACGGATCGAAGATCGACAACCTGGTGCAGGTCGGGCATGGGTCGCGCGTGGGACGGGATACGATGATTTGCGCGCAGACCGGGCTGGCCGGCTCCTCGGTGATTGGCGACAACGTGATTCTAGCGGGGCAGGTGGGCATTGCCGGGCACTGCACGGTGGGCGACGGCGCGATTCTGACGGCGCAGTCGGCGGTTTCGCACGATGTGCCGCCGGGCAAGATGCTCTCTGGCTCGCCGGGGTTCGACAACCGTGTGTGGCTGCGCGCGGTGACGATTTTTCAACGGCTGCCGGAGCTGCTGAAGCGGCTGGACCGGCTGGAAAAACGCGTGGCGGCACAGGAGCCTGCAGAAGGCCAGAACGGAAAACCGGAATGAACAGGCAGAAGCTACTGGGTCGGTTGGCATCGGTTGGCTGCGGGATTGCGCTGGCGGTTGCAGTGGTGGTGGCGGCGGGTTGCCGGTCACATCACGTGGAGATTACGGTGGAGAACCGCACCGGGACGGCGATTGAACTGCTCGAGGTGGACTACCCCAGCGCCAGCTTTGGCGCCGACTCGATTGCGGCAGGCGCGGTGTTCCACTATCGCATACAGTTACAGGGCTCGGGGCCGTTGAAGGTGCAATACACGGTTGGCGGCAAGGCGCAGCAGGTTACAGGGCCGCAGGTCTTTGAAGGCCAGCAGGGCAGCTTGAGGATTGTGCTTGAGCCGAACGGGAAGTCGGAGATGCTGCCGCAGCTTACGCCGAAGGCGAAGTAAGTGGTCTGTCTCTAAAGTTCTTTGCAATATCACCGAGAGAACAACCGCAGATTCTTCACTCACCACCCCCGAACTGAAAAACGTTCGGGGCCCCGTTCGTTCAGAATGACAGCCTTGGTTTGTTGTTAATCCCAGGGACGCGACGACAGGTGGGGCGGGACCAGTCGCGCATGGGCGCTCTGTGGTGCGAAGCAAGGGCATGAACGAGTATTGAGAGTCTTTTCGAGGTTCGCATCGCCCCTGCGGGGCCGGCCACCTTGGTCAAAACTCCAGTAATCAAAGCTGGATCGAACAAGTAGAGAACAAAACGCCAGTATTCAAAGCTGGATCGAACAGATAGAAGGCATAACGCAAGTATTCAAAGCTGGTTCGGACGGGTATAAAAAAAACGCCGGCATTGAGGTTAACTCGAATGCCGGCGTTTTGTTTTGGCTGGTTTGCGTGCTGCGCAGATTAAACTGCTTAGCGCACCATGGCGTGGAAGAGGGGCGACTGGAGCAGGCTGGCAAACTCATTGTCTGAGGTAGCGAAATGGATTGTGAGCTTGCCAGAGTCAGAGGCAACGTTAGTGGCACTGAGCGCCTGCTTTTCGGCGTCAGAGCCGCTCATTTTGCGGATCATGACGGCGGCGGTGAGCAGGGATGAGACCGTGGCGGCGGTGAACGAATCGCCGGTGGAGATGGTGAGATCGAACTTAACGCCGTGCTGGAAGCTCATGCCATACCAACTGGCCTGGAGGCGCTCCTTGACGGCATCGAAATCGGTGACCGAACCGGCCTCGCCCAGCAACTGATGCATCATGGTCTGGGTTCCCTTGGCGTCCAGAATGCTCCAGAGGGCCTCGGAATCGACGCTGTGCATGGCGTCCATCATGGGGCTGTTGTTGAGCAGGCTTTGGGAGACGCCGTCGCGGGCATCGAGAGCCTTGGTGACCGATTCCTTGTCGCCGAAGACCATGGTGGAGGCATCGACGAAGCTGAGCACCATGCCCGCTTTGGTCATGGGGTAAATGCTGTTGGTGCGGACCATGGTTGGCTTGATCTTCTGCTTGCGAAAGTTGGCGAGAATGTCGTCGATCGGGAACTGCCCCTGGGCGATACCGACAGTCAAGAGCGCATCGCTCGAAGGCGAGGGGCGGAAGAGAGCGAAGGCGAGCGATTCGACGTCGTGGTTGTCGTTGAGGCCGGAGTGGCGCAAAGCCTCGTCAAACTGCTTCAGCTCAGGCGGCATGACGCGGTCACGCAGATCCATTGCGGACTGCGAATTTTGCATGGCCCGATAGTCGATGACAACCAGTTGCTGCACCTCACGCGGAATGACACCGCGCGCGTCGGTGGACAACTGAGCCGCATGGCCAAGTGCCGCCGCCGCCACAAGCGCTGGAACAATCGCATACTTCAAACATGTCTTAAACGATTTCAACACTATCTCGACCAATTTCATCCTCCCGAGATCGAGCGGTACTCGAACTCGCACATTTTAGGCTTTGCGACGCGCGGCGAGGACTATGGTGAATTACCATCCCCTGGAGCAACGGCACAAAGCGACACTCCTATTTTAGTTCCGAATCCCGGCTTGTTAAAGAAGCGGCTGATTATCGCCGGGCCAGGGCATGGGCGAACCCAAACGCTGCTCGAGGATCTTGCCGACCGGGTCGAACTCACTTAATTGACGCATCCACTCGGCTTCGCGCTCACAGGCGGCCTGGGGGATGAGGCCGATGACCTCGCCCTCGGCAAGTTGGACCTTGTGGCGGAGGGCCAGGCGCTGGGCTGTCTGGTAGACAAGCGAGATAGGTGTGGCCTGAAAGTCAGTAATGTTCATGGAAAGCTGGGCGCGACCGTTGACCTCAACCCCCATCGCTTTAACGCCTTTGAGCCCGCCGGAAGAGGCGCGGATTTCGCGGGCGATGGAGCGGGCCATGGCAACGTCGGAAGAGTCGAAGAAGATGTTGTAGGCCACGAGAAACTTGCGCGCACCGACGGCGCAGGCTCCGGCGGTGGGATGCAGGCCGGGACCGCCAAGGTCGGGGCGGCGGGCAGAGTCCTTACGCACCACATCGCGCAGCCCCTCGAACTGGCCGTTGCGCACGTCTTCAAGATTGGCGCGGTCAGGGCGGGCGGCTGCGGCCTCGTAGAAATAGACGGGGATGCCAAAGCGACGCCAGATCTCAAGGCCGGCCTGGCGGGCAAGCAGAGCGCAGTGCTCAAGCTTAACGCCGGAGATGGGCACGAAGGGAACGACATCGGCTGCGCCGATGCGGGGATGAACGCCCTGCTGGCGGGTGAGGTCGATCAGCTCGGCGGCTTTGCCAACGCCGCGCACTGCGGCTTCAACAATTGCAGAGGGCTCGCCGGCGATGGTGACGACCGAGCGATTGTGGTCAGCGTCCATTGACCAATCGAGCAGCCGCACTCCCTCAACGCGCATGGAGGCCACAATGGCTTCGACCCGCCGGGCATCTTTGCCCTCAGAGAAATTGGGAACGCATTCGACTACCGGCCCGTCCATTTGTAATTGACTCCACTGGCCCGCTTTGGCGCGGGCTTTGCTCACTTCCAGAATGTATACCCTACCTGAATTTGCATGCTGGCGTTGACGCCGGGGTTCTTGTCTCCGAGCGATGCCGACGAGATATGCACTGCGTTTACGCCAACGTCGATTGACCGGCGGGGTTGCACAAAAAAGTGCGCGCCAACGCCGCCCTGTGGCGAAAAGTTCCACACAGACGTGCCGCCGGGCGTGCCCTCGGGCACCAGTTGCTCCGGCGGAAACTTGTGGGTGGTGTAGATGAGACCACCAGCGCCCTGAAACCAGGGCTGAACGCGGCGAGACGCGGTGAGAAAGTTCCAGCGCAGGATTACGGGCGTGAGACTGACGCCGCGATAGGTTCCACCGCCCTCGGGAGCCGAGAAGTAACAGGTGCCAACACCTGGGCAGGAATAATAGAACGTGCCGATGTGCGGAGCGGGCGTGTAGGCCTGCCAGAGAGGCATGATGTTGCCTCCGCCTTCAAACTGGCCGCTGAAGATGCCGGCATGGAACACGGGGCCGATCGGCTTGCCTATCTGAAAGCCGCCCCAGAAGAACTTGTAGTTGGAACGATCGCCGACGCCTGATCCCCAGTTGGCGAATGGACCGTACTCCCAGCTATGGGCATTGCGAACGCGGGCGACGGGGTTGGTGTCGTCAGCCGAGTTGGCAGAGGGGGTTTGGGCGCGGGCCGCGGTTGCGGCAGCGAGGGCCAGGGCCACGAGGGCTATCGTTGCGGGGATGGACAAAAATCCAGGTACATTTCGGGTCAACGTTCTTCCCTTCTCCAAATCCAAGAATGAAATCAAAGTTATTTGACGCAGGACAAGAGACCCGAGGTTCGCGGCTCCAAAGAAAAGACCGCCACAACCGGGCGGCCTTTCGATTGCCTGCCTCAAACGGCTTGTCAGCTGGCAGCGTGCTCCATCTGTTCGGCGTCCATGTCGAAGTTGGAGTGCACGTTCTGCACGTCGTCAAGATCTTCAAGAGTCTCAAGCAGCCGCACCATCTGATTGGCAGCCGATCCCTCTAGTTTGGTGTAGGTGGAGGCGACCATGGTGACTTCGCTCATGACGGTGGAAATGCCTGCCGCCTTGACCGCGGCTGCAACTGCTTCATGGGCGGAGGGATCGGTGATGATCTCCCAGGTCTCGCCTTCGTCGTTGAGGTCTTCTCCGCCGTGTTCGAGCACGATGTCCATCAACTGCTCTTCCGTCGCGGTCGATTTTTCGACGGCAATGAGGCCTTTTTTGGCGAACATGAAGCGGACCGAACCGGATTCACCGAGGTTTCCGCCGTTTTTTGAGAAGGCGTGGCGGATTTCGCTGACGGCGCGATTGCGGTTGTCAGTAAGCACGTCGACCAGGACGGCAACGCCGCCGGGACCGTAGCCCTCGAAGGTGGCTTCCTCGTAGTTGACGCCTTCAAGCTCGCCGGTGCCGCGCTGTATGGCGCGCTTGATGTTCTCGGCCGGCATATTCTCGGCCTTGGCAGCCAAAATGGCGGTTCGAAGACGCGCATTGCCGTCAGGATCGCCACCGCCCTTTGCGGCAACTGCGATTTCCTTGATGAGGCGGGTGAATATCTTGCCGCGCTTAGCATCGAGCGCGCCCTTCTTGTGCTTGATTGTGGCCCATTTGGAATGGCCGGACATGGAAACCTCAAACCTATTGAAAGATAGTGGCGCAGACGCGCGCCTGACCGTATGAGTATACCATCGGCGATGGACGGCGAGATACGGCTTGAAACAGGGGTCAGGGAACAGGGATCAGGGGTCAGGAATAGCAAGATGCGCTCTAAGGAAAGAGTTCGGCGGACTTGAGGGAAGAGCCTGCCTGGTCTTTGGCGGAGACGATGGGAGCCAAGGAGTCGATGGGCCAGGGCAAGGCCAAATCCGGATCGTTCCAGAGGATGGTGCGCTCGGCTTGCGGCGCGTAGTAGTCCGTGACCTTGTAGGCAAAGCCGGCGGACTCACTCAACACCAGAAATCCGTGGCCGAAGCCCGGCGGAATCCAAAGCATGTGGCCGTTTTCGCCGGTGAGCTCTGCGACGACGTGCTTGCCGAAGGTGGGTGAGCTACGGCGCAGATCCACGGCGATGTCGAGCACGGAGCCGTGGGTCGCGCGCACCAGCTTTCCCTGCGGCTGGGTGATCTGATAGTGGATGCCGCGCAGCACGTTCTTCTTCGACAGCGAGAAGTTGTCTTGCAGCCAGACCACGGGAAGGCCGGCTTCGGTCATGCGGCGCTGGTTATAGGTCTCGAGGAAAAAGCCGCGATCGTCGCGATAGATTGCCGGCTCAAGCAGGAGCACGCCGGGGATTTCCGTCTCATTGATTTTCATGGTCGCTCGCTAGTGTGGTCGATGAAGGGGGCCTTAGAAGAACAACCGCGGATTCTTCACTCACCACCCCCGAACTGAAAAGCGTTCGGGGCCCCTTTCGTTCAGAATGACAGCCTCGGTTTGTGATGGATTTCTTAGAATGACAGTCTCGGTTTTGTCATAGATTTTCAGAATTA